>Ga0193964_1000282_pt1 | contig 24914 bp, 18 predicted proteins | sample FB_7_MG_FD_140323 | JGI IMG/M metagenome (GOLD analysis project Ga0193964, IMG submission 140323) | Microbial mat bacterial communities from the Broadkill River, Lewes, Delaware, United States - FB_7_MG | ecosystem: Environmental > Aquatic > Freshwater > River > Microbial mats | place: USA... | reverse complement strand
TTAGAGAAATTGACTGCCAAAGGGCACGCCGAGAGTGTCGTCGGCAAACAGCGCGTCGAGAGATGTCGCCAACTCGGCTGTGCGTTCTGTAGACTCTGGAACAGCAGCCTTTTTCGTGCTGTCGACCGTGTCTGTGAGATAGTTCATAAAATCGTCCACCGACATATTGGTTGGGCCTGCCAACGGCTTTTGCAAACGACAATTGTCTCCCGGCAAAGCACCGTCTTTGACCTCTTCCTCTGCATTGGCAGACGACAATTTGGCCGTTCCATTTGCTGTTTGCGCCACAGGCTTTGCGCCGATGCGAGTGTCTCGCTCTTGCACACTTGCTTTCTTTCGCGACCGTGAATTGCGCACCGTATCCTTCTTCGACGCTCTTTCTCTACTCGTCGTCCGCTTTGTGCGCTTTTTGGGTTGCTCTTTATCGCGCACGCTGTCCGACAATGCTGCCGGCTGATCGACGACAATGTCGAGGGACCGTTTCTTTTTCGATGTGCGTGCGCGGCTTGTTTTCGGAACGCTTTTATCGACCTGCGTGATAAATCCATCGAGCGCCTGCACATGGAAATCCAGTTGTGCTGTGGCTTGCGCTTCTTCGTCCAAGAGCCGAGTAAAAGATCGCCGGATTGTGGGCTGCGTATAGTGATAGCTGGCTTTCATATTATCGTCTTTGTGGTCTGCCAACCAAGCGTTGTAAGCCGTTCGACGATCAATTGCAAGTGCATTGCTGGCTTTGTTTGTGCTGCGGCGAAACTCTTGGGCTCCAGTCAACTGCGGTACCGATGTAAGAACAATACCGCGCGAAATGCTGAACAAATATGCCGCTCTTTGCGCCATGTGAAGTGGGCAAATGGCCGAATAGGCGCTTGTCGGCAATCCGTTTGAGATCGCTATTTGTGAAAGCTGTTCCGCCAGGCGTGTGTGTGGCTTGTTCTGGTAGGACACCGGCAGTACAAGTGCGTTGTTTTGCGTGCCAGCCCAGTGCGGGATCCGACGATCAAAGACAAAGACGCTGCCGGGCTTTAGAGCGAGCGTGACCGACATCGAGGTGATCTTGTCAAAAAGTGTGTCTCCTGCCAACGCAGACATCGAGTTGCCATTGTATTTTGCCCAGCGGTTGTGAATCAGAGCAAAGTAGATGTGAAAGAAGCGCTGAAATCCCGGAATGATGTTGATTTCTGCACAATCACCTGCTCTGTCGTCGGCATTTCCGAGCACAACAAACGCCTCGACTCCAACCTCGAGAGAGGTCATTGTCACCACTTTTGCGGTAGACTCTGTGGTTGCAACCTGCGATGCGCTCTCCGACGGCTTCTGATTGTCGACAGCGCCTCCTTCCAATCCGCGCAACAGCCCGTCCATCACTAGTTTGTTGGTCGCGCGTTTCGCGCACGCAAGTCGACCTATCGTCGACACGAGATTGCTCTGTACACGCTGACACCATGCCTTGGTCATGCGGGCGCGGGCGGCTGCGACTTGCATCGACTCCGTCTCGACTCTGGGAAATGTCTCACAATAGTCGCTCCACTGTCCCATGAGCGTTTCGGCGTGTGCATCAAGATGATAGGCGGCGACCACACCCGGTTTGCGACGCCAGATCGGGTTGCAATTGAAAGTCGGCAGTGCGCGCGGCAGCAGAAGCACTGACTTGTTGAGGTCACTCTTTGACACATCGGTCGGTTGCACATTGCCCTTTTTGTCCGCCGAAAACCCCGTCACGACACTGACCCGCTCTATGGACGGTAGCAACCGATTTGGCGACACTCGGTCGCCAGAATTGCCGCTCAACATCTGCGCAAAAAAGTCGAGCAGATTGCCGCTTCCTCTGACGTCCCACGCCGCCTGTGAATGCGACAGAGCATCGGGCACAAAGTCTTGCAGCGTCGACTCGACGATTTTTTGAACAGCGCTGTCGGTTTTTTCGAGCGGCGCACAGCCATTGATCGGCGTCTGAGCCACCTTTGACGCGGTATTTCCGGTTTGGGGGACATCCTGATGAAGAAATGCAAACGCTTCGTGTCCACTCGGTGCATCTTCATGTGCCATACGCTCGACAGCGAGACAGGACTCGATGAACTTTTCGTCTTGGCTGCCGTCGAGACAGACAAACCCAAACTCGTTGAAAAAATCGAGCGCCGCGGCATACTTGCCACCGTGTGTCGACTTTTGACGCATTGAATCGTCGCCAACGCAGCCGGTTTGCTTCTCGGGTGAAGCGGGAGCCACGTTTCCTCCGAGGAGAGAAAACGACGGCACGCAAATCTTTCCATCGACAACCGCCATTTTCTCGACAGTCTCTGTCAGCTGTGCCAGCGCCGCGTTGATCGTTGCATCGCTTTGCGTCTGTTCGACAGCTTGTTCTTCGTCGTCGGTCGTTTTCGACGTTTCATTTGCATTTGTGGCAGCAACGTCGCTGCTATCCGTGCCAGTCTTGTTGTTTTCACTCATTGTGTGTCTGCGGGTGTGTTTGTGGGAAAAAATCTGACGGCAGTGGGCGGTGCACGACATTGCGTCAAAAAAATCGGTCAGCAAAACGCAAGATGAAAAATGTCTAGACTAGATTAATGTATATATTTAGTGCGTATTGTAAACTAAAGTAACACCAGCATCCAAGTCTCAAAGATGCTCAATCTTGTTTTGTTTGCCGTTGCTTCGGCCTACTATGTTCACTGCAATCTCGAAAGCATGGCCAAGAAAGTGATTCAGGCCGCCAAGGCAGTGCCGGCACTTGCCGCGCTGCCGGCGCTCGCCAAAGGCGAAGCGATTCTGCAAAATGAAATTCTTGCCAAACCGCTGTACCGCTCGTTTGCAGTGTGCGGCGTGTCGCTCTGCACCTACCCGCTCGTTGTGACCGGAAATGCGCTCCTGCAGTCGGCAATGTACATGATTTCGCTGCTCGCATGCGTCTACCTTTCGCTGCGCCAGAGCACCACGAGTCTGTCGTACGTTCAACAGATGCTGCTCAATGTACAGGCGTTTCTGCAGCAGCACGCGCCGCTCGCCTTTGCGCAACTCGATTTCGGCAAACTCTCTCTGGCCGATTCTGACGCCTATGCGCAAGAAGACGCCGCCACTGAACAACCGCCTGTGCCAGAGGGCGTGGACACGCCGCCCAAAGAATGCGCTGAAGAGGGCGACGAGTGCAAGGGTGCCGAGCAATCGACGGCCGCAAGCACAGACATGTTTTACTCTGATCTCGGCTACACCGGTTCCCTTGATTGATTAAACTCGCAAAGATATTTTCTTTAATTTTTGTGCTGCGTTGCTACGTGGGTGGCGTGAACGGAATGTTCGAGTACATCTCGACAGCGGCGCTCATGGCCGCTGCGCGCGAGGTGGACACGGTTTTCAGCGCCAACTCTGTGTTTGTTTCGTTGAACGTCTCTCCGATGCGCGTGCTTCGTGCGTGTTTCTCGTACCAATATCTGTGCATTTCTCCGCTGCTTGTGTAGTAGCGTGCGTACCATTGGGCGCAGAGCGCGTGCTGGGTCTGCCAGAGAAGTGCGCGGCTGTAGTAGTGCAGACAGCGATCCAACGGCGTGAAGGTTGTGCGATGTCGACTCTCGGCATCGCGATGCGACTCGTAGACAACTTTCTCGGCAGCACACTTGCGGGCAATGTCCTGTGCAACTATTTCCAGGTGTGATGCGCGCTTGTGCCACATGTGCTTCTGCGCTCTGTCGCTTTCGAGCACGCGCTTGAAATCACGCGTTGCCAAGCGCATCGCGCCGAGGAGAAAGTTGGTTGGCAGTTGTTGAAAGATGTCCAACAGCACTGCTTCGCGATCTTCATTCGAAATTGCAATTTCTTGTGGGTGCTGCTGCTGCTGAGCGTCTGTGGCAGGTTGGCTCATTATTGACAGACGTGGGCGGTGTACGTTGTTTTTTTTCAGGTTTAAAAACTAACAGCCAGTTTCACACAAATCTTATTACGGTTATTAGGTAGGGTTGTTCATTGCACACTAAGACACTATCCAAACACCACCAACATTGTGTCGTGATGACAGAGCGAGTTGCAGCACCCACCAGCGTATTGACGCTGGAAGAACTCAGCGCTATGTGTGGGAAAGCAACCCGCCCGGCACGTGCACAACCCGCTTTGCCTTTGCCTGTCCTTCATCAAGAGCAAACTTCAATCGCCCAACAAGTTGATCCTTTTACATCACCTATTGATAGTGCTCCCCCGCCGCAAATTCTTTCTGTCCATGCGCGGGAATCGGTTATGCTGCCGCCAAAGTACACGTACAGAGTCGTACGAATCGATTTGCCAAATGGGACAAGCACCGATGCGTATCAGTGCCTTTTTAATGATTGTGTAGAGACGTTTGTGCATTGGAGAGACCTGTGCCAACACCGGTACACACATGACCCACAGGTAGTTTGTCACAAGTGCAATCAAGTGTTATTCCAATCGTCGTTTGACAGGCATTTCAAAAGGAAACACAAAAGCACAGAGATTGACACGCGCGCGTGCCAACTAGCCGAAACCGCGTGCAAATTGCGTTGCACTGTATGTCACAGATTGGTCGTGAGAATGCACATGGCGTTCCATCAAAGGCAGCATGACCTTGAATTTAAATGTTCCCAATGCCCATATTCCATACGAGACGAAAAAACACTCGCCAAACATGAGCGAAAGCATATTGGTGAAAAGTTTCTGTGTCAAATGTGCGACGAGGTACGCCCGACCTGGGCCACGATCTGCAAACATATCCGGGAGCAACATAAAACGCATGCCATTGTGCATAACAAAAGCTACAGGCGAGAGGTGTCTAAAAAAAGTCCAACGAAAAGAAGAAGACGCGACGAACCTGTGAAAGCCAAAAATACAACCGGTGCAGACAAACGGTGCTGTGTGCAATGTCGCTATTGTAAGAAGCACTTTCACCACTATGGTATGCGGCTGCGGCACGAGAAAAAAGAACATTTCAAAACCACCGCCCACTGCACAGCCGATTTGGAAAATTGCCGCGAAACATTCCCCACGCTGGCGGCAGCGCGATACCACTTGAAGACGCGTCATAGCGTTAAAAAGGAATTCCGTAAGTTTATAGAGGTATTTGACGGAGCAATTCCACACCTCTGCAAATTGCCCGCCACACCCTCTGTTGCCCAACCAGAGTGAGGTCAGTTTGATGGCGCCATTCCTCAATTTGCTGCAACAACAACCGAAAGTGACAAAAAAAAGAGACAAAGGCAGGCAGTGATTGATTAAATAACAGAATCAACCAAACTAGCAAGTCGGTTTTAGTTGGGGACTCTTGGTTGGGCGACGTTTAATCAAAAATGTCGGCGCTTTTGACCGCGCTGTGGTCGAGCGCTTTCGTCTCACGACGACGACCCGATTCGACGTTTCGTTGTTTTTTCTCGACGGCATGGTAGTATTTCTGAGCCAACTGCTCTGCGCGACTTGCAAGACTGCTGGCAGACTGATCGTCTGCGTCACCGAAAAGCGCGTGCGAGAGTGTTTGCTGATCATCGACGCTAGCATTGTCATCGGCAGAGAATTGATCTTGCGTATCTCTGCCGCCGTCCGCAGGCGCCTGTGGGCGCACCGCCGACATTATAGACGGACTAGTGCGGCTCGATTCCGTAGCCAAAACCACATGGTGCTGTTTTGTTGCAGCGTTTGCCACCGGTGCCACCGGTGCGCGCTGCAAAGGCGGCTGACGCAAGTTGGCTTGCTCAGCCTCGTAGTTTTGGTTTGTGCTGTCGCGAAGCGCTTTGGCGATTGTTTCGTTGACATCGCGCACAGCGTCTGGCGTCATTGGGCTTGCGCTCAGATCCACGTCGACATTGTGCAACGGCGATGTGCCATGGGCCAGCACTGCATCGTGCGTTGTCCCGCTGCTTGTTGTTGTGTGTTGCTGAGCATTGTGGTGACGCTCATCCAGGGACGCCTGGTCGCCATTTTGGCCGGCACTCATAAGCTGCAGAGGCGCATTCATATCGACGTTGGCACCGACAGCCGACAGCGCTGTCGCGTGTGAATCTGCCGCCGCCCGATCGTCAGCGTTTGCCGACGCATATGGAGACGCCGGATGCTTGAGGAACGGCTGTTGTGGTGACTGCATGGCGGTGCCAAACGTTGAGCCCGGCATTTGCATGGGAATTCCAAACGGATTATTCTGAGCAGTCGACTGTGTCGGTTGTTGTGGTGGGCGCGTCAATTGAGGTTGCCCGGCTGCATCGTTAGAGGCGCGTTGCATTTGCGACATGACGGCGTCGCTGTCGACGCGACGCAGCGTCTGCTCGGCAACGTGTCTGCGCAACGAAGCGTGTGCTGTGATGGCCACATCATTGATCGCAGAGCGCAGCGCACGCTTAACAATGTCCCGAATTTTGCAGCGGTTGTCGCGAAACACCGCCGATTTGACACGCCGAGAGAAGAGCGTCGGTTCGCTGTCCACAATTCGTGCCGCCTCGGCTGCGACACCAACAAACAGTTGCGTGGTGGTCATTGGGTCGCGAACATGAAAGCGCGGAGCATCTCTTGTGGCGCGAACCAATTGCACCAATTCTTGATCTCCCGCGGCCAAACTCTGCACAAGTGTTCGCAAAGTGAAGAGCAGATTCGTACCGAGGTGCTCTAAGCTGTGTTTGCCTCCACGCAAATGCTCGAGCAGGGTGTTGCGCGTCGCCTCGGGGCGCTCACGCACAAAATGTCGCAGCACCTGTTGAAATTCGCGTGGCACAATGCGCGGTTTCCCCGCCGCTGTTACCACCGCATCATTGTGCAGTTGTTCGAGAAACTGAACCAGCGGAATTTCGATCGCGCGCAGCAGATGATCAAAGTAGGTGTCAAAAATGAGACCGTTATTGGCCTGTGCCGCCTGTGCCTCCTCGTCTAGGTTGACATAGATTTCAATGTTTTCGTCGACAACAGACATGTTGCAGGTGGATTGTTTTCAGAGTATGCTTGTTTCTTTTGCAGCATGTGCACAGCAAAAAATGTTGTTTCGTTTTGTTTTCATGCTTTTGTCGTTTTTTGCGTGACGAGCAATCACATGGTCAATTTCATTTTATTCAGGTGATCGGCAAGCGAAGAATTTGCGCTGTGAGCGACCAGAAGATTGCGCATTCGGTCGGACAGCAACGCGTTATTTACAAAGAGCGCTGGCGCTGTGACAGTGTCGGTCGCAAGCAGCGATTCGACCAAATCGACTTTGTCGAGTATCGCGGCAATTTCCAAGGCGGTCGAGTTATTTACAGCTTTCACGCCTGCATCGGCACCATGGTACAAGAGCAGATCTACTATTACCGGCTGTTGCGATAGTATGGCAATGTGTAAAGCAGTGTGACCATCTTCGTCAGCGAGATCTATGATTCCGGTGCACTGTCTGAGCAGCATTGAGACCATTGCCGCCGCACGCCCGTGAGTCGCAAAGTGAAGTAAGCTGGCGTGCGGCCGCATTGGTGAGAGCACTGCCGGATCGACAGACTCTTCCAAAAGAAATTTCACAATTGCGCAGTGACCGTTGCGCGCGGCGCGATACAATGTTCCAAGAACCGTCGGCCGACCGTAGACAATCTCAGCACACGTCTCAAAGCCGCCGAATTGTGCACACAGATCAATAAACCCGTAAAAGTCGTTTCGGCGGCTGGCAAAGTCAAAGTGCTTCTGTGCCGCAACGTCACAGAGAACATCCAACAAAATGTCACTAATGCGATTACCATTGTTGCCATTGTCGCACCGAGATGGCTGTGTGCACATGATCGCTCTAATTTGCTCGAAAGCGGCGCGGTCACAGTACTCCTTGCACGTGAACACAAACAGCGTTTCGGCATTCATAGTTTTGACAACACAGTTTTATCTTTTAATTTTCCGCAATCTTATTGAAGAGGGAAGAACAGGAGCAAAAAAGGATTGCCCACTTTAGCTGACACAACAGACACATGCTTGCGCCCACAGAGTTTGTACGCTCCAACGCTCATCATTCTTTTGTGATCAAAAAATGTTTTCATTACGACAGTTCTCGCTGCTCGCGTTCGATTGTGCTCATAAATACGAGCGTTGTATAAGTGTCCAAAAAACAATCAAATGACGCGGCCTTGGTGTGAACCTCCTCCTGGGTCGTATTGTTGGAGCGCAACTGTGTCACGACAGCGGCAAGAGTTTGTTCAGAGATTGCTTTTTTCCTCGGATCTTCGAGCCCGAGAGTCAGTCTCTGCAAAAGTCTGCTGACTTGCACAGCTGCAAGCAGTGATTTTTTGAGCGGGTCAAACTTTTTCTGCAGCTTTTTGATTGTATTTCTATAGTCGCAAAAACTGTAAACATCTGTGTCGCGGTCCAGAACATAGCACAGTGGCGGCGCAGTGTTGCGCTGCAAGTTTCCGACGTCTACTTTAGCATTGTGGTGTGGACGAGGAAGGGTGAAGAGGTGCGCCCAAGCGGTCAAATCAATAGTGTGATATTTCTCGCTGTATGGCACTGGCCACGATTTGTCGCTGTCAAACCGCGCAGCTGAATCGACGCGCGGAAAGAATCCAATCTTGAGCGGCAATTGACCATCGCAAACGGCATCATTGATGCCGTACGCACAGGCGGCAACGTCGAGATGAATCTGCCGCTGTTGTCCGCTCTCTTTGCACATAAACGTCAGCATCAGCCAGTGCGAAGACCGATAGACGCAAGCGGAGGAATGTGCGTCCTGTTGAGATTGGTATGGGCATGTGGTAATGCAATTCGACGACCCAAGTACGCGACCGACAACGACGTCGACGGTATGCAGCACCCACAGACAGTCTTGATCATAAAAGACGGTGTCGTTGCGATCAATGTGTTGCTGAAGAATGGCAGCATACGACATATTGAGCGCCATCCCACTTGCTCTGCTCGAACACAGAATGGTGTACAAATTCTCCATGTGTGGTGTGAGAACGTTGCGCAGCGCACGTTTGTTGTCACTGCAATGCTCAGCGGTATGCAGTAGTGGTTCAAAAACCGATGCAGAAAGATTGCACGCATGCGCAGATGCCCTCTTTCCCGATAAAAGTTCTAGCCGATCGAGCATGATATAGACATGGTGCAACATGAGAATAGTTTCCGCGTCAAAATTCCCGGTCTGGTACACTGAAAACAGGTTGTCACACCACGCAGAAATGGTCTGGCCGTCCCACTCGCAGGCGGTACCGACTTTTACAATTTCGGCCTCTTTCTTTTGCGCGACGGTTGTCACCAAGCGCCAAAAAGACGCAAGTGTTGTCAAAAGAGAGACACTCATACGTTTCGTGGGATTGTGCAGGTTGGCGTTTCGGTCGATCGCCGATCGGCTCTGAACGAAAACGCCGCGCGGTCGGCCGATCATCGCTCAGACCGAAAAGTGATCGTCGATCACAAATGTTTTTCGCACCGACCAACATCACACACTGCCGCATTACAAGGTGAACGATAACCCATTAACCCTAATGGAAGAACAAATCAACTTCAAATGCGAACACTGCGATCGCACATTCAAAAGCAAAGGATCACTGACGTCACACGAACGACAGGCTCACAGTGATTTGAGATATCGCTGTCGCGTGGCAGGTTGCAGCTATACATTCAAGTCCAAAAACCTCGAACCGAGGCACTATTACACTGAGCACGCGACTCTTCAATGTGACCACCCGCAGTGCTTACACAATTCTGTTGTTTTCAGGTCGTGGAAGGCGATGCGTGGTCACTTGGCCAAATGTCATCCCTATATGTGCCACTCGCCGCCGAAAGGGTGGTCTAGGCGACACGTAGGTGACATATTGGCCATCATGGACACTGTGCAAAGAGAAATCGACCAATTGAGGATGGGCACGCATGTGGCGCACATTTATTGAAAAAACAAAAGAATTTGTGTAGATTCACGGATCTATCAGGTCATCGCGACGCGATCGCCGACATTGAAAACTTTTGATTTTGCAGTCCGCCAACTGCCAACCCTCTTCCCACAAACGGTGCGCAATTAAAACGAGGAAATTCAAGAATGAGTCTCGACAGTGTTGCGTCGTTTGAATTCACCGAGACGGCAACTGCGCCAATCGATGTGGCAAGAATAGTCGTTTCGATTTCTTGCGAGTGTGTTGATGAGGTTAAATATGCTGTTTTGCCGCTACTCAATGTGCCCTGCAAGCCGAACAATGACCCAGATTGCCCTGAATCGTCATTCAAGAACTGCCGGTCCTTGGATCTCGCGGTAGTGACAAACCATCTGTATCAAATAGTTGTTGTTGATCGAGAGCAACTTGCTGAAACATTGTGGCTCGTTGTGCAGGCTCTCGACACGTTTGCCAAGGCAGACGTTAGCATTCTGTACGTTGTCTTTCGGCCATCAATTGAACGATGGGAGATTTCGCTCGACAACGTCGGCGACATAATTCGCTACAAAGCGCATAAAGCCGCCGAAAAGCAGATGAAAGAGCGGCTCTTTACACACATGGTCGTATCAAACCACACCACGCTTCCCGGGTTTGGACCGTGCCACTATGAAGCGATCGATCGAGAGTTTACAGCTAAATCTCTCTCTAAACACGCCGAATTTGCTGTCTCAGAAACCGCAACAATTGATTATACATTTTTTTAGTGATTGAATACAATTTATGTTCTTTTAATTTTCGTGAAGAGATTCCATGCACAATAGCGCGACACCGCATCGGCATAGGGCGACCACAGGCTGTGCGATATCTTGTGCACAACAAGCACAGGCAAATCAAGCGGATGCAGTACGATAGCAACTTCAAATAGTCGACGCCACTCTAGAGCACGTGCAAGAATATCACGAGTGTTGGGTGTTGCGTTCAAGATCGCCTGACTGGTGATTGTTGCTCGTGCTGCAACCAATTGCCTGACTACTTTTTCGTCGTCTGTGCCCGCTGGCCGGAAAAGTATTGTATGGCCACGCTTGTTGACTTTGTCGACGGAAGCTTTTGCATCAAGCAATATCTTGACCACTTTTTCATGACCGACATGAGCAGCGCCAAAAAGCGCCGTTTCTCCCCAAATGTCGGCTCTTTCGACATCTGCGTTTGCCGCAAGCAGTACTTGAACAACTTTCTCATGGCCATTAATAGCGGCCAAATAAAGCGGCGTGTGTCCAGAACCGTTGGCCGTTCCAACATTGGCTTTGGCTGCAAGAAGTTTTTCCACCACCTTTTTATGTCCATGACGGGCAGCTGCTAAAAGAGGAATTCGTTGCCATGGTCTGGTATAATTGACTTTACAGTTGTTGTCAATGAGACAAACGACAGTTTCGACATGACCGGCGCATGATGCAACGAATATTGCAGAGTGACCATTGACAACAACATCGATAAGATCTTTGTTGAACTTTAGAAACAATTCGACCACGTTTGTAAGACCGAGATGTGCTGCTTTCACAAAAACGTCAAAAATTTTGTCACTCGCAAAATCGCCATCGTCGCTTTGCACAGCGCTGATAACTTGCTCGGCAAACTGCACATGCGCACTTTCGGAAAACGAAAACGTTTTAAACGTGCCAAGGAAGCTATCTTTGGTCGCATTAGTCATTGCTGTGTAGAGTTGGAAACTGCAATTGGCCAGAGATTAATCTTGCAAAATCAAGCGGTTTATTCACGCGCGTCCTTTTGGCGATCGGATCGCGCTTTTTCGACATAAGCATCGAGGCGGATGCACCGATCCGCATGGGTCCCTTGAGCGCCAATTGCAGCGTGTTTGCACAGGTCGATGACCAACTCGCTCGACATGGTAGTTGTGTTTGTGTGTTGACCCTCTGCCATTCTGAGCAAAACTTCTCCCTCTAACTTTCTGCGGTCGCGCATTTGTTGTTGTCGTACGTCGTCGAATGCAATTTCCCCACACTCGTTGCGATAGATTCGCTCCTCAATGCAATCAAGAACTGGGCCCAACGAACCGTGTTCCTGCGCACACTGGAGAACGCCACTGTAAAACGTTGCATTGCCAAACATTTCCGCGACCGTGTTTGGTGCTCGCAAAATGAGACTTGCTAGGCGTTGATTTTCTGTTGCGCTCATGTGTGGCAGCGGTGCAGAGTTGGTGTATGGTTTCTTTTTTTGTGCACTGCGTCGCTGTGCATGCTGCCTGATGCCAACATTTCTTTTTTTTCTTTTTTTTCAGCTTTGAAAAAAGTAGTTATCTGGCAATCTAAATAATTGACAACCGCGCCAGTGTGTGCCGAAAGAGTACATATGTCTGATGCAGAAACACCGGCACGGGGCGACTGGAGCCAAGCGCTGCGGCGGCTTGTAGATGGCGTTTGGAATCACCGCCACATTGTGATCGGTCTCGATCTCGACTCTGTGGCAAGTGCGTGCTTTGTGCAACGGCTTTACCCCGAGGCACGCGTCATTGCTCTCTATGACACAGAGCATCTGATTATGGTTGATAGCAGCGCTTCATTGATCGACATTGAGAGTGCACTGTGGCTCGACCAAGACGTTCTCGGGGGCTTTCTCTGTCTCGGGCAACATCTTGTCACCGCCGATTGCAGCGCACCGCTCTGGAATCGCAACGCGGCGTCATTCAATCCCAACGAGTTTTTTGGCCAGCGGTTTGAGCACTCGTTCAGACGCAACGGCGCTATGCCCGACTGCTTTGGCAGTGGAAAGGCGTCGGCGGCAACCGTGTCGGATTTATACAAAAGTCAAAACAAAGCCAAATTTCCATTCTCGACGCTTTGCATGTTGCTGCACGTGTACGACGACAAGTGGTCCCGCAACAATTATGTCGACGCGGTAGTGAGGCACGCCGATAGCGTCGCTGCAACGTTGCACGATTTTCCGCGCAACAGCGCGACGTGGATGGCCCTCATGTTTACAGAGCAGAGTGACAACCATGACTCAGCTGCAGCGAAACCCTATACATCATCACCGCAATCGCAGTTGTCGCAGATTCTCGGCGAAACGCAACACCTGTTTCGACCGGGTTGGTCGGCGATGGGATGCGAGTGCAATCACTGTCGAGCGCTCGACGACGCGACAAACAGCGCAAGATCAACGTGCCTCTGCGTAGAGTGTCAGACGCTTTGCGAGCGTCGACGTAGCGACGGCGCAGCGTTCGTATCGCATGTCCAATTGATGGTGCGACTCGAGCGCCTCATGCCGCATCATTTCGATTCCATGTCTCGCATGCCCGCCGCACTCGATCGCTTTGGTCATAATGCAAGCAAAAATGCGGGCGTTAACACTGCCAGTGCGACCGACAAACGCACCGAGGACCTTTACGCGATGTATGCGCAGATAGTTGATGGCCCGCTCGATAGTCTGATTGCGTCGCCATCCAGTGATCTTTCATCATCAGTCTCGTTGCCGTCTGCAAAGCGTGCTAGATTCGCAGACAATTGTTCAGTCCCGCAGCATGCCTACGTGTCGCGCCTCGACTGGCGCAAACTGTTTAGCGGACATCAAGGTCTCACACTGCGCACGTTTGGTGCCAGCAGCCGAAAACTCGATTCCGCTTTCGATAGCAAACGATTTCTACGCGAACTCAACGCCTTTTATTGCGACGTCTCTCAGCATGCCTTCCCAACTGCCGCCGCCGCCGCCGACCACACCGGTGCACAGCTGTTTGATCATTTTGTTGTGCACTCTATTGGTAAACCACGGACGACCAACATATCGCGGAAACGAGGCGCCACCGATACAATGGTGTTTGCGCGCAGCAAACTACTGCCGCTCAATGAGTTTTTGAAAGCGCTAAACGTGTTTTCGTACGCGATAATGGAAGGTGGTCAATTTAATAGTGACGGCACACAAAGCGGTATGCTGCGCTATACGCCCACAAGTGGAGCGCTCACAAGTGCAGAATACCTGCTTGCAAAGTTTGCAAAGAACAACACCACGATTGAAAAGCAATAGAGATCATATGATTGTTTCCTAAATCACTCGGAGAGAGTCTCTCACCCAACGTTCAATCAGTTGCGGCACAATGCGCGCCTTGCTGAACAGCTGATGATAATATTGAAACTCTAGCTTGTCCACGTCTGTTTGGCGGTAATGACTGTTGTAGGTGCTGCGTTTGTCCTCGTCGCAGACCTTAAACTCCTTTGCCCAGCGCAAGTGTCGCTTGATGTACCAGTCGAAATCAAACTGATGCAGATGCAGCATGTAGACGTGCGGATTGACAACCTTGTTCATGTCGCTGGCCGTGTGAAACCCGTGAACATAATTCAGCGGCTTTTTTGTGAGTAGCGGCTTGTCGTAGTAGCGATCGCGAAACCAATACATGCGCTGCGAGAGGATCGGCTGCGAAAAGTCAAACTCTGGCTCTCCGGCGTCGGGCAGATGAACGATCTGGTAGGCGTTTACACGCAAACTCTGCACCTCTTGGTCGGGAACAAAGCAGTTGCACATAAAATCGCCGAGATCAGCAAAGCCGCTCGCCGGATTAATAAAGATAATTTCATCGACGTCGGTGAAAATAACAGCGCGATACTCTTTCAGCAGCTGCGTTTGATACTGTACGACCACGTCCCGCAACCAGCGTGACGAAAAGAACTCTTCGTCCTCGACGTAGAGTCGGGCGCCAGTGTCCTTGAGAAATTCGGTGCACTTGTCCGTACCGGGCTCATTGCTCTTGGGCACGTGGTTGATGACGTGCAAATCTGAGAGCGGCAGAAACTGGCCATAGTACTCGACCCACTTTGGCAGGTAAAAGTCTTCTTCGCGCACAATTGTAAAGATGCACCACGGCTTGCGCTCGTCGGCGGCTGTGTTTTCTGCTGCTGGCGCCTCGATGCTTTCGGCATCGTGCGACGATTGCAAAGTAGCCGACAAAGAACAATCAGAGGAGGCACTCATGTGTGTGTTTTTGGAAAACTTGGGTTTTTATTTGCTTGCGTTGGGCAATGCATGTGCGTAATGCCATTTTTTTTCTCTAGCGGCCGCCAAAGCAGAAAAGAATGTACGGAAGCGACACAACTAAAATGATAGACCATGCCATGCCCAAGAACGGAGCAGACGACGACAGCGTGTCGGAGAAAACAATCTTTTCGATTTTGACAATCGCATCGGCACAATTCTGTGCACCGTTGTCTGCACCTAGAAACTGATCAACGAGGACCTCGTTGACCTGATTAAATGTTTTCACGGCAAGCACATTTTCGCACGCTGTTGTGTTGACGCTGCCAAATTGAACAACAAAATCGTCAACAATTTTCTGGCAGGTTGGCGGCGTCGTGCCTTGCGTCCCTCCGTCGCTGCTGCCAGTTTTTTGAGCGGCGCCACTCTGATAGTTGGATCGGTAAAGCGTAATGACGCTCGCTCGCAATGCTTTCAGAGTCTTGTTCACCGCCACACAGCCGTCGTTGTCTACGCTGGTCACTTTTGCAGACTCGGCGAAAGTAGAGCCGCCGGCTGTGAGACAGTCTGTTTCACATGGCGCCGAATTCTTTGCGGTCGGCCAAACAGCAGAAGCGCCGAGGTGGCGGTTGGAAACAATGGTCGCAAATAAGATCGCCGCCAACATGGCGGTGCACACAACAATGTTCATCATTGTTGGCAGTGTGAGATTTTTTGCGACACAACACAGAGGGACCTAGTGCGCGCTTTTCTCAAAAAACCAGCGCGCCTCTTTGAAAAAAAGTGCACAGTTTAATGTTTATCGTTGTATAGATCGGCACGATTTGATCAAGTGATGCAAATCAAAGAGTAGCAAGAAATTCCTGTGGCGGAACAGCTTGCAGATGTTCTTCGCTGTCTTCGTCGGAAAGATGTGTCACGTCGGTTTCACAAACATCGCGTTGATCCTCGTCGTCGTCATCCGTGTCACCTGTCGATTCGTCTTCGCTGTCCTGCGCTGCGTCACGTTCATCGTTGTGCACATAGCGACCGCGCACTGAAAATGCATCATTCAAATAGACACACACCGCGCCAACTGTAACGGCAATTTGCATTGCGTACGCGTACTTTGCAACCATTCTGGCCTCGGTTTGTGACACAATCAGAAATTGCCGCTGCGTTCGTATACTCATGAACGCTCTGACGGCCAGATCGTTGGTGCCAAAGATAACGAGCGCCAACGAACCGAGAACGTTGAACGTCTCAATCAGCAGCAGCACAGCGACGCTGGCGGCACTCAATTTCAGCAGTACAGCGACACAATGAACGAGATACAAAATGTAGTCGTTGGCACCGCCTTCTTCGACGTTGGGTCGCGATGACCCAAACAGCTGTCGCCAGTGTGCCGATGTGTTGCGCACATCATTTGGCAGCAATTGAAAAAAAAAGTTGAGAGCATAAAAAGTGACAGCCGGCACGGTGTTGATGTGCAGGTGAAAACTCGCAAGATAAGCCAACGAAAATGCAACCATTGTTGATGTCCAAAGCGACTCAAATGCCTTGACGTAATTCGTGCGCACAATTTCACCTCTCATTGTTTCGTGTCGATGTGCAAAGTGTGCTGCCCGCGACAAAAAAATGTTGGTTGGTTTGCACGAACGATTGGTCAGAGCGAAAAGCGCTGGCGGCGCTGTCGCTGCGAACGATTTCGAAAAAGCACGTACGTCCGCACGCAAATACCACTGGGGTTGGGCAACAAATTTTGTTGATTAATTAATCGATCGATCGACAGCACACAACAAAAAATAGATGCGATATTGCGATTGCTTGCGAGTGCTGAAAAGACTGTTTCGTTTTGATTCTCTGATTTTAGTCTGCGTAGATCTTTAGCAGCCCGTCGAGCGCTTGGTTGTGCTTGGACCACATTGAAAGAAAGGTGTCAAATGCAATGTTGCATAGGTTTTGCTTGTGAATGACGTAGAAAAAGTCGGTCACATTGACAGAAAAAAAGACCAAATGTTGGTCGATTTGTTCGGTTTGCAAAAAGCGCAGAAGCTTGCCGATCAAGCCAAACGCCGGAGCGATCTTTGCCGACCGTGAGCCAAGTTCTTTTGAACTTTCTTCGGTCAAATAGGCCAACCAATCCGGAATATGGCGCATAATTTGGTCTGCGGTGAGATCGCGCAACTCGTTGTCATCGCAAACCGCCGCTGATGTGCTGGTCGCTTGCGCCAAGCGCGGCGGCGGCGATACAGTCTGCGGAATGAGTACCGGGAGTTCGTCGTCATCATCTTCCTCCTCCTCTTCCTCATCGGCTTTGTCCGCGCTGATAAATTCGATCGGTACGGTCAACAACTGTTGATGCGCCGTGTCGCGCAAACCGGGAATCAATGCCCGAAAAACAGCGCCGATCGTGTCTGTTTCAGACTTTCGAGCGTTCACAGTGATTGCCTCCAACAATTCTTGTCGGTCCTTGGCATCGGCGTAGTCTTCTCGACACAGAGTGCCGTTTGTGAAAAGTAAAACACAAACCTGCTGCGATGCGCCGCGTTTCAGCATTTGCAGCGTCAATTGACGCGCAGTGTCTTTGCTAATTGGATCCATTAGACAAGAGCCCCGGCAAGGTCGGCAGGTGACCCACTGCACATAGTAGCGCACGAGCGGCGGTGTCATCGGTGTGTCGTGGAGAAAGAGTTTGATGATCTTTTCGTCGAGCAAATTGAGCCAGCGTCGCTTGAAAATGGTGGCCTCTTCCCTGGCATGTTGCGTGTCCGATTCGCCTGCAAACTGTGCAATTTTCGCAAATAGAGCGGCACTTCCCATGCTCGATTCGAACAGGGTCAGTGCATCGCTGTTGCGCAGATCGATTGCATGTCGGAGCGCGGCATAGTCGCACGCCGACACATCGTGCCCACCTTGCTGCAACAGTTCCTTGAGGAACGAAATAGAGTTGTTGTCCACAGCCAAATAGAGAAGGCACTCTTCGCGTTGAGCACCGCTTGACATTGTTGTTTGCGAGTCGGTTGAGTGCGCGCACAGTTTTTTTTTCAAACTGTCGCTCGCTGCGATTGTGCACGTGCGCAACAATATAATTTGTTTTTTTCGGTGAGCGGGCGGGCACGCAAAGACGATAGTTTTTCAAAAGATCGAGTTTTTATTGGAAAAACGCCGACGGCGACATTGGTCGGAAAGTCTGCAGAGGGCTTGCAGCCGTTGCCGACGTGAGTGTTGCAAGGTTGGCAATGATATCGCCCACGTCTAGATTTTGATCGCTCGCGACGTAATCTGGCAACAGAGGCTGTACAGTAGAGTCGACCGAAGGAACCGACTGACCAAACTCGCCAAACGGGTTGGCGTAGAATACGTCTTCGTCCGCATCATCGTCGTTGCCGACAACCGGTGCCGACAATCGCGGCTTTTTTGCAACACTGTCGCCGGTAAATCCAAACGGATTGGCAATGATTGCTGCTTCCTTGCGACGCCTGTCGATCTCGTCCATTGTCGCGCTCGGCTGCTCTACAGTGCTCTCGAGCGACAGTCGTGTGTCAAACATACTTCCCGTACCCTGTGGAATGCGCTTTCCCATCATGATTGCAGACCGCAAATCTCGACCATCCTCGTACTCGGCAAACGCTCCGGCACCAAAGAGCACAGCGTCCTGCTTCTCAAAGGCTGCTCGCGTGTACGGTCCGGCAGTTTTTCGCTTAAAAGCGTGGCGGGTGACCGGCATAATGACGCCACTCATTGTCATCGTGTCGCAGAGCAGAGCGACATGCCGATAGTCAACGTAGCAATCGTTGGCAGAGAGCACCTGGTTCAACTGATCCAAGAGAACCGCGCGCGCCGCTTCTATTCCCAAGACCGCCGCAATTGCCGGTGCATGGTTGCACGTTGTTCGGCTAAAGTCAATGCCGGGCATGGTCAGCGTCTCTGCAAAGTTAATGCCGTGCGTTTGGACAATCCATTCGCGCGCTCCGCTTTCCACCGAGCCGCTCTTATCGCAATAGCGCACACAGGGTTTGCTTGTCGGCGCTGCCGCTTTTATGCCCTCGATTCCGCCGAGAATCAACGATTTACAGTGCTCGAGAAACTGTTTGGCAAATTGTTCGCAGCACATTCGCCGCCATTCGGCGTCGCTGACCGAATCGAGCGATGTCGGATCAAGGAGAATAGACGACGGCGGCTTTTGTGCGTTAAGCCGCTCTTCGATAGGCTCTCGGTACAACAGTACCCTAACAATTCCACCACATGCATCGGCCGTCAGTTTCTCGTTGCACAACGAGTCGGCCGGCCAATCGTTGTCGCTGCTGGCAATTACTAGCGCGACGTCTCCCAGGTGTCGACGCAGCACAGACGCAACGTAGAGCGGCGTACACGATCTCTCTGTCAGTCGCATGCGACTGAGCGCGATTCTTATGCCCCACTCTGACACTCGGAGGCTCTGCTCGGCCACATGCGGATCAGCGGCAGTTGCAGCGCGCATAAAGTCTCTATCGTGCTCAAAGTCGCTCTCGTCGCCGAGCGAATTGTGGGCAAGCGCAAATGGAGACTCGTCGCGCACAATCGCAATATTCAACGCAAGCTGTTCGAGTGTCAATTCCGGCAAATGTGCGGCGAGTTTCTGCGCAACCGACAACGTCAATTGTTTTTGTGTGTCGAGCGACGCAATTGCGCCACGAGTGTTCTTCCGCGACGCCTTGAGCAGCCTAATGTACATAATCGGCGTGGAAATACTTTTCGACACGGCCGTGATCTCTTTCAGCCTCAGCAGGCCGAGCGCAGAGTCAGACACTCCTGCCAGATGAAAAGTATTTAGCGTCATTTGCGTCGATTGTTCGCCCATACACTGCGCTGCGATCGTGCCGACTGCTTCGCCCGGTTGCACGCGTGCCGTGAAAAAGTCGTTTGCATAGTCGCGGCAAACAAACTCTAGCGCCTCTAGACTCAATTGATGCTCACACACGACCCTTTTCGGAGAGAGATAGTAGTGAATAAAGATTGAAGCGAGCAATTCCGCAGAGTTGGGAGCACCGTTGTAGCGATCAAAGATGGAAACGCCACTGGCGGTTTGGTCAGTGTTGTACGGACCGCTGCGTCGATCGTAGACTTTGTGCAAAAGTCGATCGATGCAGGCGCGAATCTTCTCTGCATCGCTGATCCGCAACAGCTGCACATTGCCGTTGCGCATGAAGCGCGTGCGGGCGCGCTGAACCGTGCGAGCGAGATTTTTCGGCAAATACAGATAGTCACGTTGCTCATTTGTAAACACGCGGTAACGCAGATAGTCGCGAGAGTCAGCGATAAAGCGCAACTCTCGCAGTGCTTCCGACGTTCTTTGCGAGTCGAGCGGCGCAGTTGCTTCTAAACTCACACCAGCCAACAGGTCGCTGCAGTCCTCGATGCTCTGTCTGGGAAACGCGTCTGATTGCAGGCGGCTGGCAGAAACGGCCGGCCCTACATAGTATCGTCGCACCAGGTCGGCATTGCTCATCGCCAGTAGCGTGAAGCGCTGTCGCTCCATTGCAATCGCGTCCATGCCGTCCTCACCGTACAGCATTTGAACAATGTTTCCGGCGGCATTGCGCACGGTTCCATCGTAGGCCACAGTGTCGTCGCACAGCAGGTTGATGTACTTGCGCTGAATGTAGCCCGTTTCGCTTGTCTTGCACGCGGTATCGACGAGACCTTCACGGCCGCCCATTGCGTGACAGAAAAACTCGCGCGCCGTCAAACCCTTCACGTACGAGTTGGCGACAAATCCATGCCCCACAATGTCGCTCGGATCATTGGGAATAGCGTGCGGCGTGGTTCGACCATAGTAGGTGTTTCCCACACGTTTTCCGTTGACATTGTTCTGGCCGACGCTGCCGGCCATCGACGCCGCGTTGGTTCGATTGCCCTTCGAGCCGGCAGTGCGCATGCTGCTCACAGAATTGCTGATCGGCAGCGCGCGCTGCACATAATTGCCAATCTCATTGCGACATCCGTTGAGCGCCGCATTGACTGCCTCCTCGTGAGCGTCGGCGACACTCTTACCGGGCGTCTCCTTGATGCGGCCGTTCTGCAGATCGCTGCCCAGCTGTGTGACTGCATCCCTCGCTTTCTGCAGCATTTCGTCTACAGCCTCCTGTTCGCTCTGCTTGAGAACCATGTCGCCGATTCCCACTGAAAAGCCACGCGCCGTCACCCATGTGTTGAGCGAGCGCTGCAGTGCATCGAGCATGTCGATTGTGTGCACGCCGCCGTACACATTGTTGACGATGTGAACAATCGATCCACCAGACGACCCGATACTCTTTTTGTCAATAATGCCAGAGAGCAGTTGGCCGTTGCACACATCCACCCACGTGTCGCTCGGGTCGCAGTGTCTTGCTTTCGTTGCGTCTTCCTGCTCGAGTGTCTCGAGGCGGTGGGAAAGTTCGTCGTAGACACGCGATCTACGCGAGTAATGCAGATCGGGCGGCATGAACAGAGAAAAGAATTGCTTTCCGGTCCACAATGGTACCGGACGCAAAATTGCAGGCATGGGCAGGCGCCCTCGCGGCATACGCGCAGCTAGTTGTTTGCGCGTACTCTCACAGTTGTCGTTTGCGCGGGCCGACATTAGCAATTGGAAGATTTGTGAGCGCGTGAGAAACGTATCGCGCTGCGTGAAGAGACGCACAGCGAGCAGCGAGTCTTGCACGAGGCCCATGCAAGGTGCGTTGCGCTGCGGCGTAATAATCTGCGATGGCACCATAAACGTGGTGGCCACTTCGACCGTGGCTGGCAGTGTCTGCACAATGTGCCCGTTCATCTCGTCACCGTCGAAATCGGCGTTGTAGGGTCCCGTGGGAGGCAGTGCAAGGCGATAGGTGTTTCCTGGCAAAAGAACGGCACGATGTCCCATCATTGACATCTTGTGCAACGACGGCTGCCGATTGAACACAACAATGTCGCCGTCAACGAGGTGTCTCTCGACAGTGTAGCCAATGCGCAGCGTAATGTTGCGTCGAATCTTGAGGTTATACGTACGTCCATCTTCTGTGCGCACAAAGTTTGCACCGTTGCGGTACGCCTCGGGGCCTCTGTTGACCGCTGCTTGCAGCCATTTGATGTTGAAGCGGTTGACAACAACAGGAATAGTCAAGATGCGTGCCAACTTTTCCGGCACACCGAGTTGATCGGTGCGCAGAGTTGGATCTGGCGTAATGACTGCACGCGAGGAGAAATCAACACGCTTGCCGAGCATGTTGAATCGAATGCGACCGCCCTTTCCTTTCAACTCGTCTTTCAGAGCGGCAGTCGGCGGCGCTTTCGGCGTGCGCCGTGAAATCGGCTGTCCGCGCAAATTGTTGTCCAGCAGCGTCATTACATGAAAGGTCAGCAGATCCTGGTGATTTTCATAGTTGCTGTCACGATAAGCATTCTGTTTTCCGACGCTCTTGTTCTTCTTGACAATCTCGACAATCTTCCACGATATGTCGTCCAGCTGCATGTGGCCGCTGCCACCGCCGCCACCACCTCCGCGCGGATTTGCGAGCGCCAGTGGGCGTGCGCACGGCGGCATCACTGGCATCACTGTCCAGATAAACCAACTCGGGTGAATGTAGAGCGGGTCATAGCCGAGAAGGTACGATGTTTCCGGCGAAATGCGATTGAGAATGCCCAACGCAGCTGTGGCACTGAGCGGAACACGCTCTCCGGGCTCGGCACCATTTGGCAATTTGAACGGACTCTTGCGCAACAGTCGCTTCACATCCGATACAGTGGCGTCTTGAATCAAAACACGCTTGCGTTTTGTCGGCTTCTTCTTCTCCTGCGGCGCACTCGCACTTTGCGCATCTTTATCGGCCAAAGCGGCGACATTTGCATCTGCCGCGTTGGCGCTGCCACTTGTGCGTTGCTTTGTTTCACGTGAGCCGGATTTGGTGGCGGCGCGTTTGCGTTTGCCGTTTGCGTCTGCAGACAGCGCGTCGTCGTCGTCGCCGCCGTGTTCTTCTGCATCGACGGTATCATCCGGTTCGTTTGGCTCATCTTCCCCGCGATGCTCGGCAGAGCCATTCAAGAGAAACGAATACAACGCAGACGCTTTGGGCCAGACTTGGAAAAATGTCGTGTTCTCGCGCACAATGATCGGTTGAATGGTCAGGCATTTTTGCGTACCGATGTCGTCCACTGCTGGCTGTGCGGCAGAACTGCCCGCCGAAGAGCGGCTCTGCTTTGCCTGCAATAACTCGTCCAACGTCGGCATCGTTTCCACGGCAACGCTAAACTCACTGGCGACAGTTTCGTGCAGCGACCCAGAGCCCTGAACAACTGTAGTTGGTCGCGCGATACCGCCGGCATGCCGCTTTCCTGTTGCGCCCGCAGATGTAGATCCTTGATCGCCGCGCCGCGTTTTGAAAAGAATGCGTTTGGCTGCGCGCGGCTGCTTTCCACTTTCCGAATCGAGTCGCATTGCCAACGCATTGGAATTGGAGAAGCCGCAGTAGCCGCAGACGCGCACGGGACGATCCTTGATCTGTGTTGCTATCATTTTGGCACGTGCAGCCGGATTTGTTTTCTTGCGCAATGCGCGCAGGAACTTTTCATCCTTTACAAACAGCAGTTCCGAGCAGTTGTGACAGACGCTGTTCAAAACCTGACATATGTTGTCAATGTAGAGCGGATGGAGAACCGGCGTGTGCAGTTCGATGTGACCCATGTGTCCGGGACACTCTTCTCGGTTGCGAAAACACGTCGCGCAGTCCAATTGGCGGGTGATAGTGCCCATGCGCAGATCAAACGGCCCATTGGCAACTGGCCGGCCGTTCTCAAACTGCTGGGGTTCGGTAATTTCCACAACAGAGAGTGCCCGAATTTCGTCAGGACTCAACAAACTAAACTGCATCGCATCTGTCGAAAGCGGATACGCAAAGCCAGGCGCATTCTTCGGGAGCAATGCACTCATTGGTTTGTTCGCGTGGAGTTTTTGTTGCATACCCGATATGCGCACGTGCGCATGTGAAAAAAAGTTGTTCGTTCTGCGCTTTTTTGCGTCGCCAGCACAACTCTTGCAATTTGATTTCAGAGTGTAGAAAAAACTTATTTCATTTAAAAAGTCGGTCCGACGTGTGCGCGCGTGGTGCACGCTCGCTTGTGTGATGGCACTCAAAGGAGCATCGCAAAACGTGTCACTGCCACAAAGCCCAACAGTCGTCGACAAACAACTCTGCCGACAGCAAACGAGCGATTCACAAAAGAGACGCTCTGCTTTGAGGTTTGGCAACTGATTGTCGGCATAACTGAACGTTCCAGGCGATTCTTCATGACGTTGAAAAACTCCTTTGGCATGTCGGGATCTTGTGCCAAGTGCTTGATCACATTGGAAATATATGTCGACACTGCCTCTTGCGCGGCCAGGCACTCTTGCAAGATCGAATTGCTGATGCAGAGGTCTTCGTCGACCGCGTCGTCGTCGTCATAGTCTTCTTTCCACTCGCGATCCTTCACCCGCCCATCTTTCAGCAAAAGAACCGGCGTGATAGTGAATAGACCGCTTGAGCAGTCGGGCACAGGTCGGTACTTTTCGACGGCCAACGTGACAACGCCGAGTGCCGCACTGTCAATTTGCAGACCACTCTTGGCGTCAGAGTCTGCAGTCGGATGAGCCACGAGCATTGCTTGCGCAAAGTTGATGACGCCATTGGCATAGTCTTGCAGTTCCCACTCGGCGCGCCTGCATTCTGTCGCCAGTTCGTTGTCGTCGCAGCCTTGCAGACGGCGAACCGTCTTGTCATTCACACTCGCTGTATTTTCATTGACAAACACAGCGCAGTTGCAAATTGCGCGGCTGACACAGACTTGGTTGGTCAGAAAAAGCAACACGGTTGCAAAGCACGATAAAACACCGATGGCGCTGAAAATCATTGCTTTAAGTTTTCTGTGTGTGTTTGTAAAGTCTGCGGGTGAATGTGCAGATTGGCCATCGTAACGAAATGAGATCGCTTTGCGCGTCGTAGCGAATGTGGTTCGTTCGAATGGCTGGTTCGTTCCAATGAAGCAAAGGTGTGTTGGAAAAAATATTTCCCAACAAATCAAACAACTACCGACGCATGTCCTGCTCAATGCGCATATCCATTGCAAAAAAAGTTGAAATATGCTCGCACCCCTCATTCAATTTTGCGGCATCGCATTATTCCTCAT
>Ga0193964_1000274_pt1 | contig 25423 bp, 18 predicted proteins | sample FB_7_MG_FD_140323 | JGI IMG/M metagenome (GOLD analysis project Ga0193964, IMG submission 140323) | Microbial mat bacterial communities from the Broadkill River, Lewes, Delaware, United States - FB_7_MG | ecosystem: Environmental > Aquatic > Freshwater > River > Microbial mats | place: USA... | reverse complement strand
TACAATCAATTGTTCAGCTTCATTTTGTTGGTGGGAAAGATTCTGTGGTGCCTGTCGAAATATTTAACTCCTATGTCGGTTTTTTTAAGGATTCGCAATTGATTAAATTAGAGATTGTGCCGGGGGCGGGACACAGCGATGGTTGGATCGAGCAATGGCCTCAGTTGTTGCAGATACCGTTATAGCGATGGCACTAAATGGTTCATCCTGCTCATTGTGTTGGTGTTTTTCTCGTTCGTTATCTCTTTTCAATGATGAGCAGGTAGGGCGCATTATTGCGGTTGACGGGTTGGATTCTTAAGATGTTCCATGTTTGTCCATCAAGTTGGTTGCAGAGATTTTCAATGGCTTCCACCTCTTCCGTTGCACCGTGGTGGCCAGTGTAGAGTACCAGCGCAATGCGGCCAGTGGGCGCAAGAAGTCGAGTTGCTTGCATGATGGCGGCACAACTACTTTGGGCATTGGTTGTGGTGGTGTGATCGCCGTTGGGGAGGTAGCCGAAGTTGGCAATCACTGCTTTCGGTTGCGCAGTAATTTGTTGGTCAATCACTTCGGTCAAGCGACTATGGCAGCAGTGGTAGAGGCTGATTCCTATTGGTGAAGCAAGTTGTGCGGTTGATTTGTTGCTGAGAAATCCCGCTGCCGCTAGCCGGCCTGCTGTGCTATCAATGGCCTGCTGTTGAATGTCAAAGGCCAAAACGCAACCTTGCTGTGTGGCATCAACCTGTTCAGCCAACCATAAAGTGTCATGACCGCGTCCCGCTGTGAGGTCGATGGCAAAATCACCTGTATCGATCACTTCAGCTAATAATTTATGGGCCCAGTTGATCACATTGATTAACTCATTTTTCGGATGCCTCATTTTTTATTACCCTTGCTGATTGTTAATAAACATTCTTGACCTAAATGGTTGCCAATGGCGATTATTAGCGATACAGTGCCCGCATGAAAAATACAATAGAAAATACCTTAAACGTATCAGAAAGTCTTCCTGAAGAGCAGTTGGACAAGTATTCCTCAGCGATCACCCTCTCTGACATGGAAATCTTTATCTATCCTGACTTGCTATATAGTTTGGTCCTTGCCAACATTATGTCGCCTGTTGTCTGGCAGTGGCGCGATGATCCGTGGTTTGCCAAAATGGATAAGTTGAATCCATACCGCCGTGTATTGCGCCTAAAGCAATATATTATGGATCATTACGATTTTAACCTCGATCTTGATTCGTGGGGTCTGACCAGTAAAGATACTGAGATTGAGCGTTTTAGCTCGGTGATGGATCCTGAGATTATTGCTCAAAGTAATGCTCTGTTTGGCTATACGGGTGATCAGTACTATTTTGATATGGATATTCGTAAGCACTTTGGCTTGGATAAATACGAAGGCGATATTATCCCGTATTGGAAAACGGAAACCGTTGAAGCAATGGATGCCTTTTGTCATCGTGACGGCTATCGCAACGGCGCAGGGGAGTGTGTCTCACTGTCAACGCTTTATGCCGCAGCATTGTTTGTTGTGTGCGGTATCCCCTTGGAAGATATCTTTCTTATGGCAACGCCGCTGCATTCGCAAAACTTTGTCGATGTAAAGGGCGGTGTCGTCACCAATAATCGCCGCATTGTCACGCAAAATATGTGGTTTAATGGTACGGAGCTGTCAGCCCGTGCACAGCGAGCATTGCGTAATGAGCAAGTGACCATGGTTGCTCATTGTAGCGGTAGTATCCACTCTGTCTATTCTGAGGCCAGTATTGACGAGGCTGCCTACAATCGTTTTAGTGAGAAATTGACCGATTACCTTGATATTGAATTAACACTCGAGGTGTTGTGTAATTTTTTACGTGAGAACAGGGAACTGCAAAGTTGCTTTCAAATTAAGCACCTGCGTCACGGTAAGCTGCGCTGGATTGCACTCGAAAAAGTGTATAGCTATGAGCATGGTAGTGCCTTTAAGGTCAGCAACAATACTCGTGAAAAGCTGTTGGATTCTATCGATGCTTACGACTTTCATCATGAACCCCTCGAAGGTCGCATGCCACTGTCGAAGTTTGAGCAATTTTTTAAGCAGCATCCCCATGTTGATTTAAATCAAGAGGAGATGCAGCGCAAACTGATGGATGAGTTTGATTGCAAAAAGCAACAAGCCTGTCAGTTGATACAAAAGATTCGTGCTTTTATCCATATTCAGCCGCGATTACCGCAGCAAGCCGAAAAAAACGAGAAAAAGGTTGTACCGATTGTTTTAACTGCCGAGATGGATCGTCAAGCCGTGATTGAGCAATTGGCGACATTGCGCGGTAAAAATACCGTTGTTGATCTTGCTTTTTATGCCAGTCGTGATATGAATTGTTGCGATTGGGCGCCATTTGTTAAGGCGGCGATGGAACGAAATCCTGTTTCGGTGGTTGGCACACAGTCGCTGAGCGATGAGTCGCTGATCGAATGTTTTTCAGAGATGACGTCAGAGTCAATTTATTCTGTCGGCCGACTTGCTCAACCTGATGAAGTGTGGAACTTTCAGCGCGGTGATGGTGTTGAGCGAGCTATTTGTCTGGCCAATGTCTGGAAAAAGCGCTATCCGCAACAGGTGATCTCAGTTGATGTTGACGGTGATACGGTAACGCTTGATTTGGGTTGCCATCAATTATCATACGCGAGCAATAAGGGGCTTCGGCAGCAATTAACACTGTAGTAAGCTACTCGTACGGTTGCCGTTTGGTTTTATGCTGTTGATCAAAGATGATTGACGTCGTTCACAAAGTGGGCTATCTTTGCAATAGAGAACCAAATTGGTTATATTTTAAATCGATGACAACGGCGTGTCGCAAACAAGCTGTTTATTATTTTATAAGGTGAAAATCTATGGAACGAATTTATCTTGATAACAACGCAACGACACTTGTTGATCCAGCTGTGCGTGAAGCGATGGATCCTTTTTATTGCCAGATGTATGGCAATCCAAACTCGTTGCACTCCTACGGAATTGAAGTGCGTCCTTACCTTCATCAAGCGATGGAGCAGATGTACGCTGGAATTGGCGCACGTGATGAAGATGATATTATTATCAACTCGTGTGCCACCGAGGGCAACAATACCGTCATTATGGGGATGTATTTTAACCTCCTTAAGGATACCCGTAAAAAGTCGTTGGTGACGACACAGTTGGAGCACCCTTGTGTGCGCGAAGCGTGTCGTTTTCTAGAGACTCAGGGTGTGAAGGTGACCTATCTCGCTCCAGATAGCGATGGTATGATCACAGCTGATATGGTGGAAGAGGCGATTAACGACAAAACGGCACTGGTTTCTGTTATGTGGGCCAATAACGAAACCGGATTGATTTTGCCGATTAAAGAGATCGCCGAGACCTGCAAAGAAAAAGGGGTTTACTTTCATACAGACGCCGTTCAGGCAATTGGTAAGCTCGATGTTAATTTAAATGATGTTCCCATCGATTATTTGACCTTTAGTGCCCACAAGTTTCATGGCCCGAAAGGGGCCGGAGGGTTGTATGTTCGTAACGGCGCAAGTTTGCCACCCTTGTTGCACGGCGGTGAGCAGATGGGCGGACACCGCGCTGGAACCGTCGATGTTGCCGGGATGGTTGGCATGGGTAAAGCGATGGAGCTTGCCGTTGACAGCCTTGATTTTGAGGACAAAGAGGTTCGTCGTCTGCGCAATAAGTTGGAAGATGCCCTACTCAAGAACGATGATGTGATGGTTGTTGGTGATCGTGAACTACGCACGCCGAACACTCTGTACGTCAGCATTCGTGGTGTAGAGGGTGAGGCGATGATTTGGGATCTTAACGAGCATGGTATTGCGGCATCAACAGGCAGTGCGTGCGCATCGGAATCCCTTGAGGCCAGTCCGATCCTTACCGCGATAGGTGCCGACAGAGAGTTGGCTCATACTGGGGTGCGTTTTAGTTTGTCCCGTTTTACCACCGAGCATGAGATTGATCGTACCATTGAGGTGGCTAACAAGGCGATTGTTCGCTTACGTCAGCTCTCTACATCGTATTAACGCTTCACAGTTTGTTTCGGCAACTGTTTGATAGGAGTAAATAATGGCTAAAAATGATTTGATTGGTGGCTCCCTTTGGGAGCAATACTCTGAAAAAGTTTCTGAGCGTATGAACAATCCGCGTCACTTTGGTGAGTTGACTGAGGAGGATGCGCAAGCGCTTAATGGTCGTTTGGTTATTGCCAACGAGGGTGCGGAGTCTTGTGGTGATACGGTGCGCTTGTTTTGGGTTGTTGGTAACGACGATGAGGTGATTAAGGCGGCAAAGTTTAAGTCATTTGGTTGCGGAACAGCCATCGCTTCAACGGACATGATGGCAGAGATGTGCATCGGTAAAACCGTTGAAGAGGCGACGAAAATCACTAACCTTGATGTCGAAAAAGCACTGCGTGATAACGAAGATGAGGCTGCCGTACCGCCGCAGAAAATGCACTGTAGTGTCATGGCCTATGAGGTGATCAAGCAGGCCACCGCTATCTATCGTAATGTCGATGTTGAGACCTTGCAGGAGAAAGATATTGTCTGTGAGTGTGCGCGAGTTTCACTGCAAATGGTTGAAGATGCTATTCGCATCAATGACCTGACAACTGTGGAAGAGATCGCTGATTACACCAAGGCAGGTGCATTCTGTAAATCATGTATTGAGCCGGGTGGTCATGAAAAACGTGATCTTTATCTCGTTGATATTTTGGCCCGTGTGCGTGGTGAAATAGAGCGTGAAAATAATCCTGAAGGCATTGTTGAAGATGATTTCTTGACCCTATCCATTGTTAAGCAGATTAAGGCCATTGAGCAGTCTTTAGATCAATATGTTCGTCCTGCCTTGGCGGGTGATGGTGGAGGTATTGAGTTAGACGATGTCTGTCCTGCCGAAGATGGTACTGTCACGGTGTCAATTGTTTATCAAGGCTCTTGTAAGGGCTGTGCCGGCAGTGTTGCTGGGACCTTGAGCTTTGTACAAAAAAGTTTGCAGGGCACGGTAAGCGATAAAATACGAGTCGTTGTTGCGTAAAAACAAATAGTGACAGCTGTAAAAAATAAAGGAAAGGGGGAGCCAGAAATGGACTTCCCCTTTTTCTTTATCAGCAGAACATTGACTTGCGTACGCACTGGCTCTATCATGTAAAGGTTTATGTCGTAAAAATTGGCAATGCAGGATTTAGTCTTAAAGGAAAGCGGAAATCATGGCACTGTTACAGATACAACACTATCCAGAAGCTGTTCTTACTGAACAATCGGTTCCTGTAACCGAGTTTGATGCAGACTTGCGCACGTTGGCGGCCAACATGGTAGAGACCATGTACGCAGCCCCAGGTGTTGGTTTGGCTGCGCCTCAAGTGGCAGTTCTTAAACGTTTGGTCGTTATCGATTGTGGTGATAAGGAAGATCCGAAGCTCATTGTTGCGGTGAACCCTGAGATTATTGAACGTGAGGGCGAATCCTATGAGGAGGAGGGCTGCTTGTCTGTTCCCGATTATTATGCTCGCATAAAGCGTAGTGAATGGGTGCGTGTCCGCTTCCAGAATCTTAATGGTGAAGTTGTCGAGTTTGAAGCAGAAGGGTTATTGGCCATCTGCTTTCAGCATGAGATTGATCATCTTGATGGTAAGCTTTTTGTTGATCGTTTATCGTCGCTCAAGAAGGGGATCTTTCGCAAAAAATATCAAAAAATTATGGAACAACAGCAGGAGCAGTTGTGATTGAAACTAAAAATATTCGTACCGTATTTATGGGGACACCTGATTTTGCTTTAGCAACCTTTGAGGGGTTAATCGAAGCAGGACTTAATCTTGTCGGTGTCTACACCCAGCCCGATCGTCCGAAGGGGCGTGGCAAGAAACTGGCTGCTCCGCCTGTTAAAGAACTGGCGTTGCAGCATGATATCCCTGTGTTTCAACCTCGCCGCTTACGTGATGAAGAGACCGTTGCTGAGTTGGCCGAATTGAAGCCGGATCTTATTGTGGTGGTGGCTTACGGCCAAATATTGCCGCAAGGTGTATTAGATCTGCCAAAGTATGGTTGCATCAATGTTCATGCGTCTTTGTTGCCACGCCATCGTGGGGCGGCGCCGATCAATAAGGTGATTATTGATGGTGATGAGGTGGCAGGTGTTACCACTATGATGATGGATATTGGCCTTGATACCGGTGATATGCTTGTTAAGCGTTCATTGCCAATTTTCCCCCAGGAAACAGCAGGGCAATTGCATGATCGTCTCGCTCTGTTAGGACGCGAAGCGATGGCGGAAACTCTCGCGCGACTTTGTGCTGGAACGTTGAGCCGTGAAGTGCAGGATGACAGTCTGAGTACTTACGCAGGAATGATGAAAAAAGAGGATGGCTGCATCGATTGGAGTCAAGACTCGACGACCATCCACAATTTGGTTCGGGGACTCGATCCGTGGCCAGCCGCCTATACCACCTTAGAAGGACAAACGTTGAAGGTGGCTGACACCGCAGTCTGTGAAGGCAGCGGACAAGCGGGCGCGGTTCTCAGTGCTGATGCCGATGGCGTTGTTGTTGCTTGCGGACAGGGCGCATTGAAGATCAATGCCCTTCAGTTGCCGGGTAAAAAACGCCTAAGTGCGGCTGATTTCGTTCGCGGACGAGCGTTAGAACTCGGCACTGTTTTGGGTGCTGAATAAATTATAGGAGTAATCTGCACAGTGAATAAACTGTGCTTTGCCCCTTGAAAAGCGCGCGTGCTCTCCCTATATTCATTTTGTAATGTGAAATATTTGGGTATGGGTGTGATAGTGGCTTATCACTGAAGAGTAAAATAAACATGATAATAGAGGGTATGTGACACATGTTGAATAATGTAAAAACCGTTGGCTTAATGGCCTTGATGACCATCCTTTTGATGTTTTTTGGTGGTATTTTAGGTGGGCAAGCTGGAGCAATCTTTGCTTTGGTCATGGCTGCCGTGATGAATATCGGTTCATATTGGTTCTCCGATAAAATTGTTTTGCGCATGTACAAAGGCCATGAGGTTACAAGTGGTGTATTGTTCGATGTCGTTCAAGAGTTGTGTCAGCGTAATCAATTGGTGATGCCAAAAGTATTTATGATTCCTGAAACAACACCCAATGCCTTTGCGACAGGTCGAAATCCGCAACATGCGGTGGTTGCGGCAACCGAAGGGATTATGGGGATTTTGAGTCGTGATGAACTGATGGGCGTCATGGCTCACGAGATGGCTCATGTCAAGCATCGTGATATTTTGATCGGTTCTATCGCGGCAACCATTGCTGGTGCAATCTCCTATATGGCGACTATGGCTCAATGGGCGATGATCTTTGGTGGCCTAGGAGGGAATGATGATGAGGAGGGTGGTGGCAACTTCTTCGTGATGATTGTTACCATGATCTGTGCGCCAATCGCTGCGATGTTGGTGCAAATGGCGGTTTCCCGTTCACGTGAATATGCTGCGGATCGTGGTGGTGCGGTACTGTGTGGCAACCCCCATTATTTAGCCAGTGCGTTGCGTAAGCTTGAGTCGTCTAATCGTCAGCGTCCTATGCACGATGTTAACGACGCAACGGCACACATGTTTATTGTCAATCCGCTGAGTGGTAAAGGATTGCAAAGTATGTTTTCGACTCATCCGCCTATGGATGAGCGGGTACGACGCTTGGAGGAGATGGCTTAGTCGAAAACGGTCGATTTTTATAGCTTACTCTTAACGAGAGATTATTGTGACGGGGGCGTGTATAACATGCCCCCGTTTTGTTGCGAATTGTGGTAGCGAGGTTTAAAGCTGTGGCTAAAAAGAAAAAAATTGTAGCGAAAGATGCTCGTTCTATCGCCTTTCAAGTATTGTGTCGCGTTGAAGATGGTGCCTATTCTGACCTTGCCCTTGATGGTGCATTGGATGCGGTTCCTGCTCTTGATCCGCGTGAACGCGGATTGGCTACTGAACTTGTCTATGGCGTTTTGCGTCGTCGTGGAAGTTTAGATTATATCCTCGATGCGTATTGTCGGCAGTCGCTGGCCAAGTTGGAACCTCAAGCCCTGTGCCTGTTACGCTTGGGTGTTTATCAGCTATTTTTTCTAGATAAGATTCCACAACGCGCTGCGGTGCATAGCACTGTTGAGTTGGCCCGCCAGATGGGGTTGGAGCGAGTGACCGGACTGGTAAATGGTATTCTACGCTCCTGTTTACGTGATCCTGAACGAGTGAAATGGCCGACGTTAGAGCGCGACCCTGTTGGTTGGTTGACCCATAAACAATCACTGCCCGCTTGGTTGGCCAAGCGATGGTTTGCTGAATTTGGTCAAGAGGAGGCGTCCGCTCTTGCCGAAGCGGTATCTCAAGTTCCACCGACCACTGTTCGTGTCAATTTGTTGAAAACTGATCGTGATTCGTTTATTCAAAAATTAGCTGATCTCGATGTCGTCGCGACACCGACCCGTTTTGCCCCCGAAGGCGTTGTCGTCGAGCGTGGTGGTTTGCGGTTGCTTAACGGTGCCGATCTGGAGTTGTATCAAGTGCAAGATGAAGCAAGTATGCTTATTGCTCATCTACTCGATCCCAAGGCGGGTGAGTCGTTGCTAGATGTCTGTGCTGCACCAGGTGGTAAAACGACGCACTTGGCTGCTCTTACCAACAATCAAGCTGAAATTACGGCGATGGACCTCCATCCGCAGCGCCTTGATCTGTTGCGCGATAGCGCTGGTCGCTTAGGGTGCTCTACGATTACCACGCAGGCTTGGGATATGACACAGCCGTGTTCGGTGTTGGCGGGGAAAACATTTGATCGCGTATTGGTCGATGCGCCCTGTAGTGGTCTTGGGGTGTTACGTCGAAATCCTGAATCGCGCTGGCGGCGCACCGAAGCCGATGTCCTGCGCTTAGCAAAGCTTCAAGGGCAGATCTTGGCAAACGCTGCTGAGCTTGTTGGTTCGGGGGGTATGTTACTGTACTCACTGTGTACCACGACCGCTGAGGAGTCTCGTGAAGTTGTCGAGCGCTTCTTAGCCAAACATCCGGATTTTATTCAAGAAGATCTTCGTAGCCACGTGCCTGAACATTGGCGTGAGCTGTTTGACGATCAAGGTCGCTTAGTGACGCTGACAACACGTCATGATGGTATGGACTGTTTTTTTGCTACAGCGTTACGGCGAAACTGATTGTCGCGTTGCCGAGCCCTTTTTTATTTATCCCATTTATTAATATCTACTTGGAGTTGAACCATGATCAAAATTTCACCGTCGATCCTCTCTGCTGATTTCTCTCGTCTTGGGGCTGAAATCCGTACGGTTGCTCAAGCAGGAGCCGATTACATCCATGTCGATGTTATGGATGGTCACTTTGTGCCAAATATTACCATTGGTGCTCCAGTGGTAAAATCATTACGTCAGGTGACAGATCTTCCCCTTGATGTTCATTTGATGATTGAGAATCCAGATCTCTATATCCCTGACTTTGCCGCAGCGGGCTCTGATATTATCACCGTTCATCAAGAAGCGGTTCCTCATCTCCATCGTACGGTGCAATTGATTCATAGCTTGGGGAAAAAGGCCGGTGTGTCGATCAATCCTGCGACTCCAGCTTCGACTCTTGAAGTGATTATGGATGAGATCGACTTGATTCTGGTGATGAGTGTTAATCCGGGCTTTGGTGGTCAAAGTTTCATCCCCTCCATGTTGCCAAAAATTAAGCAGTTGCGTGAAATGGTTGAACGCAGCGGTCGTTCCATTGAAATTGAGGTCGATGGCGGAGTGAAGTCGGATAATATTGGTGAGATCGCGGCTGCTGGTGCGGATGTATTTGTTGCTGGCAGTGCGGTGTTCAATGCTCCAGATTACACGGCGGCGATTAGCGCCTTGCGTCAGAATGTGGCGTAGGTTTTGATGTTGATGTTGGGGAGGTAGATGGTGGCGAACTCACAGTTTTTAACGCGGATGGAAGAGGGCGTTCTGATTGGCGATGGCGGTATGGGAACCGTGCTCTATGAGCAGGGTGTTCCTGTTGATAGCTGTTTTGAGAGCTTAAATCTATCCCATCCTCATCTAGTCACGGCGGTGCATCAGGCGTATCGTGCTGCTGGGGCGCAACTTCTTGAAACGAATACCTTCAGTGCTAACCGTGCTCGTTTGGCAACGACTGGCCTTGAAGCCGATGTGCGTCAAATCAATGCGGCTGGTGCGCATTTGGCACGTCAGGCGGCCGGTAGCGATTCGGACCTGTTTATTGCTGGTGCTGTGGGGCCGTTGGTTGGTTGTGATCAAGAGCCCTTGTTGACTGTGCCAGATCAAGAGCAGATGTTTCGCGAGCAGATGGAGGGACTCGCTGATGGCGGTGTCGATCTGTTTTTGCTTGAGACCTTTGCTTCGCTCGAACAACTTAAGCTGGCGATCTTGGTTGCTAAACAGATAGGTCTGCCTGTTGTTGCACAGATGACCTTTTTTGCTGAAGGGCGCACTCGCGAAGGTTTCGACGGTGCTCAGGTTTCACGAGCGCTCGATGATATGGCGCGGCATGGCAATGGTTGTGTCGCAGATGTTGTTGGTGCAAATTGTGGTTCTGGCCCTCATGATATGCTCACTGTGGTTCAGCGGATGGGGGAGACAGTTGAGCGACCGATCTCTGCCTTTGCTAATTCGGGCTTTCCGCAATATGTTAATGGACGGCATATCTACTTGGCAAACCCTGAGTACTTTGCTCAGCGTAGTCAAGAGATGGTCGCTGCTGGTGCGACACTGGTGGGTGGTTGCTGTGGTACAACGCCAGAGCATATTGCCGCACTCGCTCAACGTCTAAAAGGGGCTAAGCCGGTAGTCCGGACCCTGACACCCCGGGTGGCTGATGTTAAGAGCGCTGAGCCAGTCATTACCATCTCCTCTTTGCGAGACAAATCACCGTTACTTGACCATGAGAGTAATCGTCCACCGATTACTGTCGAATTGGATCCGCCACGCGGTTTGGATTGTACTCAGGTGATTCAACGGGCTCGTCAACTTGCTGCTAGCGGTGTCGATGCAATCAATCTTGCCGAAAACCCACTCGCGCGCATTCGCATGGGGAATTTAGCCTTAGCGGCGCGTATTCAGGATGCAACGGGGGTGCCCGTTATCGCTCATGTGACCTGCCGTGATCGGAATTTAATTGGTCTTCACTCCGAAATGATGGGTGCTCATCTGCTTGGCTTGCGTCATATTCTCGCAGTAACGGGAGATCCTGCATCGGTTGGTGATGGCGGTGGTGCAACCAGTGTCTTTGATCTCAATTCGGTTGGTTTGCTCGAGCTGTTGTCGGCATTGAATCATGGTCGTAATTTGCTAGGTGGTGATTTGGCGAGTTGTAGTGATTTTTGTCTGGGTGCGGCATTTAATCCCAATGTGGCCAATCTTGATGGCCAGTTGCGTAAACTAGATAAAAAAATCGCTGCTGGCGCTCAGTTTGTTCAAACTCAGCCTGTTTATTCCCTTGAAATTGTTGATCGCATGAATCATGCCTTAAGGGATGTCACGATCCCAGCTTTTGTTGGTATTTTGCCGCTGGTTAGTGAGCGTAATGCTGAATTTCTTCATAATGAGGTTCCCGGAATTGTGCTGCCCGATGATGTGCGTGAACGAATGCGTGGTACAAAAGGGGCGCAAGGTGTTGAAGCCGGTATGGAGATCGCAAGTGAGATGGTTCGTGCGCGCCACAGCCAGAGCGATGGTTATTATATAATGCCGCCATTTGGTAAGGTTGAGCTGGCGCAAGAACTTATCGAAGTTATTCGCTCTTTTTCAACATAGCCCGCTGTTCGCAGCGAGATCATTTTGTTTTTACCCTCCTCCAGCCATGAGGCTGTGTTCCGTCTTTTCTTATGTAAAATTGTCCTTGATTTAATAGCGGTATTTGTGGTATTTAGCTGCATACTGTATACAAAATATATGTCGTGATTTACAATAAAAAGAGCGGTTCGTCGCTCTTCTTTGTGAAGAATAGAAAAGCCCTTGAGTAGGTGAGGGCATGGGTATCACAGGAGGTCATATTGTCTGAAATCGTATTTTCCAGCTGGGGAAGAAAAGTTGTCGATAACCGCAATGGCGGTGAGGCTGACTTAGCTTCGTTAAAGCTTAAGCTCCCGACAGAATATCTGGGTAACAGCAAGGTCAACGCATTTATGGGTTGGGATGGTGTTGTTTTACTGGATAAAGACACTGATGTAGTCGCTATGGCTGCTGAGTATATGAAGCGCGTGCAGGAGAAACACTGCTGCGGTAAGTGTACGCCTGGTAAAAAAGGCACACGAGTGTTGCAGGATACTTTAGCTCGTATTCTTCAAGGTCATGGTGAAGAGAAGGATTTGGATATTATCCAAAGCCTGTCTAGTCTCCTTGAGGGATGTAAGTGTACTCTGTGTATGACATCGGTTATTCCTGTGTTGGATACTGTCAATCACTTCCGTGATGATTACATGGCATATATCAGTGGTGGGCGTAAGCCGAAATTCGCTGGTGATTACCGTGATAAGGTGACAGCTCCTTGTATGGATCGCTGCCCTGCGCACATTGATATTCCTGCTTACATTGAGGAGATCAAGAATTACCGCTTTGATGAGTCGTTAGCGACCATCCGTGAGCGGATGCCTATTCCCGCTGTTTGTGGTCGTGTTTGTCCTCATCCTTGTGAAACCGCTTGCCGACGTGCTCTGATTGATGAGCCTGTTAGTATTATGGTTCTCAAGCGTGTTGCTGCTGACCATGAGTGGATGCACCATAAGCCGTCACCACGGGTAACGAAACCTGCTACCGGTAAGAAAGTTATGGTTGTTGGTGCTGGTCCTGCTGGTTTGACCTGTGCGTATTATTTGGCCCAGCAAGGCCACAAGGTTAAGATCATCGATATGCTGTCAGAGCCAGGTGGAACCGTTGCTGTTGGTATCCCTGATTACCGTATGCCACGACATCTTCTTCAGCGCGAGGCAGATAATATTGCTGCTCTCGGTGTTGAAATTGAGTATGGCGTGAAGCTCGGACGCGATGTCTCCTTAAAAGAGCTCAAAGAGCAATATGATGCGGTATTCCTTGGTACGGGTGCTTTCAAGTCAAAGCCGATGGGCGTTGAAGGGGAAGACGAAGGCTACGAAGGTTTCTCAACGGGTGGTATCAACTATCTTCGTGCTGTTGCTCTGAACGAAGGGATGGAAACACCGAAGCGAGTGATCGTTGTTGGTGGTGGTAATACCGCGATTGACTGTGTTCGTGTGGCTTTACGTGAAGGCGCTGAGGAGTCCATTCTTGTTTATCGTCGTACCCGTAAAGAGATGCCTGCTGAATCATACGAGGTTGATGATGCTGACGAGGAGAACGTAAGATTTGAGTTCTTGGTGAATCCAACTCGTTTGGTGACTGAAAACAATAAAATCACGGGTGTTGAGGTGATCAAGATGGCTCTTGGCGAGCCTGATGATTCTGGTCGCCGTCGGCCACAGCCTGTTGAAGGCTCAGAATATGTGATTCCTTGTGACATGGTTATCCCTGCGATTGGTCAAGATCCTGATCTATCATACCTTGATGACAGTGATTACGGTATTAAGCAAACCCGTTGGAGCAGTATTGTTACTAACGGTGGCACGATGATGACAGATAACGCTGGCGTGTTTGCTGGTGGTGACTGTGAGTATGGTGCGATGACAGTTGTTCTTGCTGTTGGTCATGGTAAGCGTGCCGCGAGTGTTATGCATCGTTACCTTACTGATGGTGAGGCGATTCTTGATGATGAAGAAGCGTTAGAAGATGTTGTTAACCGTCTTGGTGTCTTTGACGAAGACGAGAAGCTACCTTTATTAGGTGGTCTACATCGCGAGCACCAGCCTAAGATCGACGGCGCCGAGCGGGCAACAAACTATGAAGAGATCGAATTAGCCATGCCTGAAAGTCAGGCTGTGGTTGAGGCTGATCGCTGCTTACGTTGCTATCGTGTGGCGATGGTTGCCATCGACAAGTAATCGTTATCGATTATCTGTTAATTGTTATAATCAAGCCGAAAACGGACACTAGCTTTAGGACTTTCATATGAGCAATAAAAGTGAAAATGCAATGGTAAATCTCACGATTGATGGTCAGACTGTTCAGATCGAATCAGGTGCGACAATTATTGTTGCCGCTGAGAAACTGGGCATAAAAATTCCGACCATGTGCTACCTAAAAAAACTTTCAACGACTGGTGCTTGTCGCGTATGTCTGGTTGAAGTTGAAGGGGTTGCAGCGCCGATTACCGCTTGTAATACTGTTGCAACAGAGGGGATCGTTGTTACAACGCAATCTGAACTCTTAGAGCGGATGCGTAAAGATATGATCCGTTTGATGTTGGTTAATCACCCTCTTGATTGTCCTGTTTGTGATGCGGCAGGCGAGTGTGATCTGCAAGATATCTGCTTTGATCATCATATTTTAGATCAGCCTTTTACTGCTGAAGATGTGGCGATGCCAAAAGTGACTGAGTGGCCTTTGATTGAAAACGTTCCTTCACGCTGCGTATTGTGTGAGAAATGTGTCAAAGTTGGTCACGAGTTAACAGGTATCGGTGATTTCTGTGTAACAGAGCGTGGTGATAAGGCTTATATCGGTCGTACCGGTGGGGATGAGGTTGATCCTTACATTGAAGGTAATGCTGTTGCGGTCTGTCCTGTTGGTGCCATGATCTCAAAGCCGTTCAAGCATGCGTCACGTACTTGGATGCTGAACAAGGTTCCCTCTATCGGTTTTGCTGGCGGCAGTTTAGAGCAGGTTGACCTCAACGTAAAAGAGAATAAACTGTTCCGTATTACCTCTAAAGATGGTGTAACCATCAATGATGGTCTGCTCAGCTTTGATTCCTCATTTGGTTACGGTTTTGTTAACTCTCCACAGCGACTTTTGCAGCCGACGATTAAGACCGACGGTGAGGCTGCTGCTGTTGATTGGAAGTGTGCCCAAGCAAAAGTGCTCGATACGTTTAAGGAGTTAGGTGGTGCAGCGGTTGCAGGTCTGTCCTCAGCTCGTTTAACCGTTGAGGAAAACTACCTGTTCCAAAAAATGTTCCGTGCTGGCTTCCAGAGCAATAATATCGATTCAGATGCACGCTTCGGCATGCAGAAGGCATCGAATGCATTGTTTGCTACTCTTGGACTTCGTGGAGCAAGTGCTTCGGCTGAAAAGATTGCTAGTGCCGATGCGGTATTGGTTTTTGGTTCGGATATCACTTCTGAGCAACCACAGATCAATTACCAAATTCAAAAAGCATTGCGTCAAAACGATGCGAAATTGGTTGTTGCCAATATGCGCAAGGTTCGCATTGCTGGCCAAGCTAACTCATTTTTAAATTACACTCCCGGCAGTGAAGCAATGCTGCTTGGTGCGTTGACAAAGCTAATCGTTGATGGTGGTTTAGCTGCTGATGAGTTTATGAAGCAGTATGTTAAGAACGCTGCTGATATTAAGAAAATCATAGCTGCAGTTGATTTGAAGGCAGCCGTTGCAGCGACAGGTGTTTCTCTTGAGTTGCTTCAGGATGCGGCAGAATCGCTAGCGAGTTCGGGTTCCGTTGCTTTAGTCTTTGGTGCTGATGTCACAAAGTCAAATCGCTGTGAAGAGATTACCAATGCGTTGTCAAACCTTGCCATTGTTTGCGGAGCTTTATCGGCTAACGCAGGTGGTTTGTTCCCTGTTGATGAGCGTCCGAACACGCAGGGCTTGCTTGATGCAGGTGTGTGTTGTGAGCATTTGCCAGGTTATCAAGGTTACGCTGAGGCTTCAGCTAAATTTGCTAAGGTGTGGGGCGTTTCGTCTCTGCCTGAGGGTGGCATGAACGCCTTGGAGATTCTCTCGGCAATTGAGGCTGGAACAGTAAAGGCTCTTTACCTTGCTGGCACAAATCCTCTTGTCACATTTGCTGACAGTCAGCGCTGGAAAAAGGCGTTGGAAAAGGTTGAGTTTTTAGTCGTGCAAGATATCCTTGCTTCTGAGCTGACCGAAATGGCCGATGTTGTATTGCCTGCCGCAGCGTTCTCTGAGAAGTCAGGAACGTATATCTCTTGTGATCACCGAGCTGGAATGTTGGCAAAGTCAATTAAGCCTGCAGGGGAGTCTCGTAGTGACAAGCAAATTTTCGCTGAATTGCTTAGCGGTGTTCACGGCGCAGATCAGACATTGTGTAATCAGGAAATTTTAGCTGAAATGGCTGAATTGACAGATCTATTTAGTTCTGTTGTTGTTACTGGTGATGTCTATACAAGTTCTTGCTCTAAGCCAAGTTATTCTCCTGCTGCTGCGTCATTGTCTTTTTCAATGTTTGCCCAACCGCAAGCGGTTAAAGGGTTGCAGCTTGTTTCAGGTAAAATGCATGCTCATACTGGTGTCACTTCAACTTATGCAGCGGGTGCTTTAGAGATTGCTCCAGCTGGCTATGTTGAGTTGAACCAGGCCGATGCTGATGACGCTGGTGTTGTTGATGGTGCTCAGGTGAGTGTAAAAGGTCCAGCTGGCTCAGCGGTAGGTGTAGCGCGTATTAGTGGTTGTGTGCCACAGGGTGTTGTGTTTGCTCCGTATCATTTTGCCGAACTAAATATCCAACAGGTTGTTGCCTCGGGTAGCAATGTTGTCTCTGTTGAGGTTGCTAAAGCCTAGTAGCGGGGAACATATACAATCAAACGCAAAAAGGCCTCGATAATTTTCGAGGCCTTTTTGCGTTTGTTGTCGCGATATTTTAATGGTGATCGTTGTTGCGCTACCTCGTCATTGGGAGGGTTATGTGTTGTCGATTATTGCTTGGCGGGCAAGTTCGTCGCAGCGTTCGTTTTCTGCGTGACCAGCGTGACCTTTTACCCATTTCCACTGTACAGAATGACCAGCTGTAGCGGCTTCTAGTCGTTCCCAGAGGTCTCGGTTTACGACAGGTTTTCGTTGCGAATTCTTCCATCCCTTCTTCTTCCAGCCTTCAATCCACTCTGTCATCCCTTTGCAAACATATTGTGAATCTGTAGTCATAATTACCGCGCAAGGTTTGGTTAAAGACTCGAGACCGGCAATCGCTCCCATCATCTCCATGCGGTTGTTTGTTGTGTCTGGTGCGTAACCGCTGAGTTCTTTAGTGTGGGGACCACAACGCAAAATTGTTCCATAGCCACCCGGGCCAGGGTTGCCGCTACAGGCACCATCACTATAAATTTCTACTTGTGTTGTTTGTTGTTTTGTCATGTGGCGTACACTAACATAATAAAAACTGTAGGTCAGCCATGCTGATCATAAATATGGAGCTATTGTTGGTGGATTGTAATGGTAATGAGTTTACAAACGAGGACGGCTAATTAGGCTTGGCACACTTAATGTGGTGGCAGTTGATTAATATGTGGTGCTTCATCTATTTAGGTTGATAGTAAACATTACTATTGTGTATATTGTTTGTAATTACTGCTAGTTGGGTCTTTTGAGTGCGGAAAAGTTGTCATGTTGAGGATAGCATTTTCAGGTCTGCCTAGCGGAAGTGTTACACTCCCTTACGTTTTCACATTTAAGCTACATATAATATTTTATCAAAGGTCTAATGTGTATGAGAAAATTTACTTTTGTGCTTTTTGCCCTAATGGGGATTCTATCTTTACCTTGTGGTGGTCATTCTTCAAGTACTGCGGATTCTTTGGTCTACTTAAAGCAGCTAAGTCTTGAGAGTTTAATGAGGGTTGAAGTCACTTCGGTCTCCAAAAAAAGTGAAAAAGTGATGGAGACTGCTGCGGCAATCTATGTACTAACGAGCGAAGATATTCAACGTAGTGGCTATCGAACTATTCCGGAACTGTTAAGGGGTGTTCCTGGGCTGTATGTGGCTAATGTTGACAGCCATAATGCTGTTGTTTCGAGTCGTGGTAATGCCAATGTTTTTGCAAATAAACTATTGGTTTTGATCGATGGTCGCACTATTTATGCCCCTTTGTTCTCTGGTGTATATTGGGACATCCAAGATACGTTGATTGACGATATTGAGCGCATCGAAGTGATCCGTGGCCCTGGCGCCAGTACTTGGGGGGCTAACGCTGTTAATGGCGTTATTAACATTATCACCAAGTCAAGTGTCGACACTCAAGGGGTGCTTGCTACTATCGGTGTTGGCACCCATGAACGCTTACTCGCTCAAGGCAGATATGGTGGTCAGTTCTCAGAAGATCTAAGCTATCGGATTTATGCAAAACAACGCGATGTTAAAGAGTATGACGATTTCGCCGAGTCAAAAGCGACCGACGATGGTCGCTTCGACCACGGTGGTTTTCGGGTCGATTATCTGCCGAGTGAGAATCGCTCTTTGACTCTTCAGGGTGATCTTTATCAGAGTGACTCACAACGGTTGTTGCGTTTGAGTACAACAGAAACCGGCGATTTTATAACCGATGTCGAGAATAAAGGTGGCAACCTTCTTGCGCGCTGGGAGGAAGTGCTTAGTGGTGGCTCACAGTTATCTGTGCAAGCGTATTACGACCGTACCGACCGTAAGGATTTCTATCTGGGCGAGTTGCGTCAAACTTGGGATATTGATATTAGCCATCAGTTTGAAATTGGTACCGTACAAGAGATTGTCTGGGGTGGTGGCTATCGTTACAGCCGTGATAAAAGTTCGCCCGGGCTTGTGACGTCAGTTGTGCCTGACTCTCGTGATGATGAATTATATAACCTGTTTGTTCAAGACCATTTGTCGCTGTTTGATGAGCAATTATTGGTAACCTTTGGTGCAAAATATGAGCGCAATGATTATACCGGCTCAGAGTGGCAACCAAGTGCTCGGGCAACATGGGTTTTTAATCCCCGCCACTCTGTTTGGGGGGCTGTGTCGCGAGCGGTTCGTACCCCTTCACGTGCTGAGCATAATATGGTTGCTCAAATTGGTGGCTTTGAGTCTATCGAATCGTCGACAGCATTTGGAATTCCTGGGCCAGAAGTACCAATTCCTGTGACTGCAAATGTCTTTGTTTATGGTGATGACAATTTTGACTCGGAAAAGCTGCTGGCCTATGAACTTGGCTACCGTGGCCAGCTCACGGATCAGCTTTATATTGATATGTCACTTTTTTACCATGACTATGATCAATTGAGAACACAGGAGCCAACAACTGAAACGGTCTCTTTCGGTCCTAGTGGTGCTGTGATCACATTGCCGTTTTTAATTGATAATAAAATGCACGGTGAGAACATTGGTTTTGAAGTGTGGGCTCGCTACGATGTGAATGAGTGGTGGCGGTTAAATGCCAGTTATAGTTGGTTGAAAATTTTACTTCACTCTTCAGGGTCTGCGCTCGATCCTATTGGTGAAACGGCAGAAGAGGACGATCCAGAACATCAACTTTCGTTGCATTCAGCAATGGACCTGACCGAATCTCTAACGCTTGATAGCTATCTTTACTACACCTCTGAAACCAATGATGGCGATGTGCCAGAATTTTGGCGTTTCGATGTGAGGTTGGCGTGGCAGTTGGCAAGCTCGCTAGAGTGGAGTGTGCACGGTACAAATCTTTTTGACAGTCATCACCCTGAGATGCCGACAGAGTTTGGCTCACGGCCAAGTGAGGTGCCCCGCACGGTTTACACTCAGTTGAGTTGGAAATATTAGACGATGAGTTTGTCGAGGTTCAGACATATTTTTCTTATTCTGTTCTTGTTAGCGTTACAGCTTATCGCTGCAGCGGAGGCTCAGTCGCGCGTAAGTTATTCTGAGGAGCAAGTAAAAGCTGTTTTTTTGCTAAATGTTACCCATTTTGTAACTTGGCCAGATAGTGAACGCAGTTATCAAGAGGAGCCTTTTACGTTTTGTGTGCTTGGTAATACTCGTTTCGCTGATGAACTCGTTGCGGTGTTAAAGGGCGAGTTGTTTTTTTCTTCACGACCGATCGTTGTTGTGGTCGACGACCCTTTGCAGTTGCCGCCGTGTGATCTTCTTTACATTGATAAAGATGTTGACTTAAAAGTTGATGAAATTGTTGATCAAGTAGGAAGCTTGTCTGTGTTAACTGTTGGTGATGATGCATAGTTTTCACGTAAAGGTGGTGCTGTCACGCTTGAGCTTAGAGGGAGTAGAATTAAATTACACGTTAATGTCGATGCTGTACGTCGCCACGGTTTACAGGTTAGCTCAAAGCTTCTTCAAATTGCAAAAGTTGTCGGTGACTCAAGTAAGCGAGAGGGCAAATGAGGTTAAGTAATTTACCCATTCGACATAAATTGTTGGTTCTACTCGTTGGTCTGAGTGCGTTGGCATTGATGATTGGTTTTATTCTTGCTGCGGCAGATAAGGTGATCACTTACCGTCAAGGATTGGTCGTGAAGATGTCAACCCTTGCTGATGTCATTGGCATGAACTCTACGGCTGCTATCGTGTTTGACGACGCACAGACAGCCACGGAGATATTGTCCGCCTTACGAATGGAGGGCAATGTTGATAGTGCGATAATTGTTAAGGCGAATACAGGGCTTTTTGCGGGTTATTCCGCTATTGACCAATCAATTGATCAGTTGGAAGAGTTTTACGCTGTGACAACAGCGCTTTATGATACGGAAGAGCGCTACCGTTACCAAGCTAGCTCTCTTGATTTAGTGCGTCCGATCAATATGGATGGTAAAAATATTGGTTTTGTTGCTATTCGAACCAACCTAAATGCTCTTTATCATAGTTTAGAGATCTTTGCTTTAAGCTCCTTTGGTTTTCTTGCCTTATTAACCTTACTCGTTTACTTTTTAGCCCAACGAATGCAGCGCATTGTTTCAGCTCCAATCTCACATCTAGCCGATATTATCCAGCAGGTTTCCCAGCGTGAAGATTATACTTTGCGTGCCCGTAAGACCAGTGATGATGAACTTGGAATTCTGATGGATGGTTTTAATGCCATGTTGGTGCAGATCCAAGAACGTGATTCCCGCCTTGCTGCTGCTGTTGATGGATTAAAAAGTGCAAATCATAAAGCTGAATCTGCAAGTCTTGCCAAATCGCAATTTTTAGCCAATATGAGTCATGAAATACGCACTCCTATGAACGGCATTATTGGCATGAGTGATCTCCTTTTGAAAACACCGTTGGATGATTTGCAGTACCGTTACGCTGGATTTCTGCAACGGTCATCAAAGAGCCTTTTGGCTATCGTCAATGACATTCTTGACTTGTCAAAAATCGAAGCGGGTAAGTTGCAGCTGGATCCGCAACCCTTCGTTTTGTCAAAAGTATTAGAGGATGTAACTGAGTTACTGTCAGGTGAGGCTATCGATAAAGGGCTTGAGGTCGGTGTTGTTTATGACTTTCATCCTGAATTGCAGGTGATGGGGGATGAAGGTCGACTTAGGCAGGTTATTGTAAACTTAATTGGCAATGCCATTAAGTTTACCCATCAAGGTCGAGTACGTTTGCATGCGAAGGTCGAGACCCTCACAGAACTTAATTGCCGTATTGCCTTTTCAGTCATTGATACAGGGATTGGTGTTTCTCGTAACGCGCAGGACAAGATATTTGAATCGTTCAAGCAGGAGGATGGTTCAACAACACGCCGCTATGGGGGCACAGGGTTAGGGTTAGCGATTTCACAAGAGATTGTTACTATGATGGGTGGCTTGATTACAATTAATAGTGTGCCAGGGCGTGGTGCTGCATTTACTTTTGAGATTGAGTTTCCAGTGTTGTCTGAGCATAAAAAAAATGGCAGGGATGTTCGATCTTCTCGGGTGATTTTACTCGGCATGGGGGAGGAGCTTAAGCAGCTATTTGTTGAGCAGCTGTTGGGTTTGGGTATTGTTTGTGATTGTTGTGAAAGTTATGAACATTTCTCTACTCAGTTTGAATCAAAATGTACGGGGTCTGATCGCTATTGGATTTTCTGTTCGATGCAAAATGGTAAGATCCGCTCGCCTGAGCTGGATCTACTAAACCAATGTAGCGGTTTTCAAGTCGTTATGGTTCTTGATCGTGTCAGTGAGCTAAGTTCGCACCAGTTTAGTCATGATAACCTTTACTCGTCGATGGTTCGACCTGTGCGACCTAGTGCTATTCGTCGCTTACTTTTAGAAGAGGAGCAGCCATACGATGTGCAAACCGATTCAGTTGTTCTTCAATTTACAGATGTAAATGTTCTTTTAGCTGAAGATAATGTTGTTAATCAAGAAGTGGGACGCGGAATTCTTGAGGGTGTTGGTTGTAACGTTGACATTGTTGAGACGGGGGAACAAGCTCTTGCGGCACTTGTGGTTCGAAAATATGATTTAGTTTTGATGGATTGTCAGATGCCTGTCTTAGACGGCTATGCCGCCACTCAACAGTATCGTGTTCGGGAAAAGGGAGCGCCGCAGGGACAGCGATTGCCTATTGTTGCTCTCACCGCTAATGCAATGGTAGGTGACCGTGAAAAATGTTTAAATTCAGGTATGGATGATTATTTGTCTAAGCCTTTTGATTGTCAGCAGTTAACAGAGATTATTCAAAAGTGGGTAGGTGGTGCCGTTGTCGCCAAGCAGATTGTCGAGGTTAAATCTGAGGTTAGCGAATTTCTAGATTTAAGTTACTTGATTGCGATAGGTAAAATTCGCCCAGATGGTGCTAAGGAGAGAATCAATAAGGTCATTAATCTCTATCTCGAGAGTTCTGCTCACGAAATTGATCAGCTAAAGAAGGCTTTAAGTGCTGAGGATTGTGATGCTTTGATGCGGGTTGCTCACAGCCTGAAGTCATCAAGTGCAAATGTTGGAGCTGTTGTTTTTTCTGAATTACTTCAGAAAATTGAAAAAATGGGTCGCGAGGGACGTTGTGTAGAGCTCCCAGAGCTAATTGATCAGATGTGCGAACAGTATGAAGAACTGTGCCAACAATTGCAGGCAATATTGGAGAATGGATTATGATAGATGAGAGTTGTGAATGTGACTTGATCTTGATTGTTGATGATGATCCTATGGTTCAATTTCTTGCGCAAGAATCACTGCACGACGATAAGTTTCAGGTTCTCGTCGCTCCAAATGGCGTTAAGGCCATTGAATTGTTTGAGCAAAAAGCACCAGATTTGGTCTTGCTTGATGTCATGATGCCAGAGATGGATGGCTTTGAATGTTGCAAACATATTCGCCAACTACCGAAGGGTAAAGATGTCCCTGTGTTGATGATGACAGGGTTAGACGATGTACTCTCCATAGATCGTGCCTACGAGGTGGGTGCGACAGATTTTACCACCAAGCCAATTAACTGGTTGATTTTAGAACATCGAGTTAGGTACATGTTGCGCTCATATTGGTCCACGCTTGAGCTTAAAAAGACCGAGAAAGAGATCCGTAAAAACGAAGCGCGGCAATCCTATCTGGCCAATCATGACCCTCTTACTGGTCTGCCAAATCGCTTAATGTTTCAAGAACAATTACAGCAAGCGTTGCGCGTTGCCTCGCGCTATGACAAGAAGATGAGTTTGCTGTTTTTAGATCTGAACGACTTTAAGGTGATCAATGACACTATGGGTCATAAAGTTGGTGATCTCGTCTTGTGTGAGGTTGCACAGCGGCTTAAGGGTGTCTTACGTGAAAGCGATATGGTTGCTAGGCTAGGTGGCGATGAATTTGTTATTTTGCTTGAAGGTGTTGATAGCTGTCAAACCGCGATGGGGGTTTCACAGAAACTTCTTGATATCTTCAATCAACCAATGGTGTTCAATGAGCAAAGAGTTATTGTTCATACGAGTATCGGGGTTGCTAGCTTCCCAGAAGATGGTAGCACTGCGGATGGTTTGATGAATTGCGCTGATATTGCAATGTATCAGGCTAAAAAAGATGGTTCTGGGTGCTATCGTATCTTTTCACAGTCGTGCGAGGGCTTGGGCGGATCCCTCGATGTCAAGGATGACTTGGCTATTGCTATAGCGCGTGATGAATTTGAACTTTACTATCAATCTATTATTAATATGGATGATCATTCCTTGGCTGGACAGGAGGCACTACTGAGGTGGAACCATCCCGTTCATGGTATTTTGACGCCAGATCAATTTGTAACGTCCATACGTTATAGCTCCGAGATGATAGATCTCGAAAAGTGGATTATTGAGCAGGCGGTGAAAGACGTTTGTTGTAGCGAAGATGTTGAACAATCGTTGTATGTGGCAGTAAATATTTCGTCGAGAATGTTTTATCGTCCATGTTTTGTCTCATGGTTAGAATCGGATATTGTAAAACGCTACTCTCTTCAATGTGGTGTGTTGCAGTTTGATGTCAATGAGTCAGTGTTGATGACAAATCCGAAAATTTCCAAAAAGATTGTTGCTGACTTATCTGAAATTGGTGTGGGAGTTGCGGTTGACGACTTTGGTACTGGATGTACTTGTTTAGGGCAGCTTAAAGATGTCGATTTACGTTCCCTGAAAATTGATGGACAGTTTGTATCAACTTGGTCCACCAGTTCGATGTCGCGCAAACTATGTGAGGCAGTTATTGCTGTTGCCCATTGTTTTGATATGGACGTTGTCGCTGAGGGGATCGAGACAGAGGAGCAGTACGAGTTTTTGAAGAAGGCTGGGTGTAATCGTGGCCAAGGTAATTTTTTAGGTGTTCCTCGCCCGTAACGACTAAATAGTGTTGGAAATGAAACTCCACGGCGTGTGAAGTGATTTTTAGAGTGCTGACAAACCCCACATTTTTTTAAATGTGGGGTTTTGTTTTAACGTTCTTAACTCAACACACTATATCAAATAACAAGTAGATGGGTTTATATGTTGTATAGTGTCAATCTATTCTCGAAATAACCGTTCTGATTGACAGTATGACTCCTTCTTATTCAGAAATTTCATCCCATATAGAATCGCAAGCGAGCTTAACTCAAAGTCGATTTTGCACTTGCGCATACGCTTGAGTATCGAATACGCAATCTACAGAGGTGAGATCTGTTCTGGGGTGTTCGATGGCGACCTTTAGAACCCTTTTCGACCTCGCAAAAAGCTCTTTGAGGCGACTGTCTGTTTCTATGAGAGGTTCGGTGTAAACCGTGTTGAAGTGGTCTACTAATGCCGGACACAACTTAAGGTGGTATATTAAGCCATCAACAAGGAGTGTTCATAACTATGGGAAGACGATCATTTACCAAAGAGTTTAAACGAGAAGCCGCGAACTTGGTTGTCAATGAGGGCTGCTCAGTAAGTGAAGCCAGCCGTGCGATGGATGTTGGTACTACAGCCATTAAACAACTCGAACAACAATACCGTGGAGTAACGCCAAAAACAGCAGCGTTAACGCCAGAGCAGCAACGTATTCAACAACTGGAAAAACGAATCAAAGAGTTAGAGACGGACAAAATGATACTAAAAAAGGCTACTGTAGATTCAAGCTGTCAACGCAACACTCTTTTCAATAACCTGCTTTGGTGTATCAAACTTCAATGTTTTTCTCGGTCTGGTATTTAGCTGCTCCGCTACTTGATTGAGCTTGTTTTGTGAG
>Ga0193964_1000272_pt1 | contig 25465 bp, 22 predicted proteins | sample FB_7_MG_FD_140323 | JGI IMG/M metagenome (GOLD analysis project Ga0193964, IMG submission 140323) | Microbial mat bacterial communities from the Broadkill River, Lewes, Delaware, United States - FB_7_MG | ecosystem: Environmental > Aquatic > Freshwater > River > Microbial mats | place: USA... | reverse complement strand
GCTTTTTTATCTCTTACAAATAGTTTTAAATCAATATTTTTATTCTCTAATAATTTTTGTTTTAATCTTCTTCCAATATATCCATTTGAACCAGTTAATAATACTTTCATGAGATATCCTTTTATTAATAAAATATTTTAGCAGTAGAAATTATTATTTTGTATATATATTATGTTCTTTGACATATTTATCTTATTTTTATTATAATTGTATAACATTATAGAAGTATAATACTTTATTTAAAGGATTAAATTGAAAAGTGAAGATATATTAAATAATTTAAACATTGAAACAAAACAATTAATTAATGTATTAAATGAAGTAGGGGCCTATATTTTTATGAAAGATTTATCAGGTTGTTATACTTATGCAAATAAATTAGTATTAGACTTATTTAATACTAATTTAGAAAATATAAAAGGGAAAGATGACTCATATTTTTTTAATTTAGAACTTGCTAATGAGATAATAGAAAATGATAAACAAGTATTTGAAGGAAAAACTCTTGAAGTAGTTGAAAAAAATATCATTAAAGATACAAATGAAATAAAATACTATTTAACTGTAAAAAAACCTCTATATGATGATAATAAGCAAATTGTAGGAATGTTTGGAATTTCTACAGATATAACAGAAAGAAAAGAATTAGAAAATAAATTAGAAGAACAAAAAATCTTCCTTGATACGATTTTGGATAATGTTGATGCATATATTTATATGAAAGATAAGAATAGAAAATTTAGATATGTAAATTCTAAAGTTGCTGCATTATTTAAAAAACCAGTTGATGAAATAATAGGTAAATATGATAGGGATGTAATTCCAATTGAAATTGCTGATGCTTTTTGGGAATCTGATAGTGAAGTATTAAGAAAAAAAAAGAAAATCAGTACAGAAGAAATTTTTAAAGATGATGAAAAAGGAAATATATATTATTGGAGTGTGAAACTTCCTTATACATTAGATGAAACTCCAGCTGTTATTGGTTTTTCTACGGATATTACTGTTTTAAAAGCAAAAGATGAAGAAATAAAAAACACTGATAAAATTTTATATCAACAATCTAAAGTTGCTGCAATGGGAGAAATGATTGAAAATATTGCACATCAATGGAGACAGCCTTTATCAATTATTTCTTCTATCTCTTCTACTATAAAATTAAAAAAAGAGATGAATTTATATGATAAAAAAACTGAAGACTCAGAGATTATAAAAGATTTAGAAAAAATAAATGATACTACAGATTTCTTGTCTGGAACAATAGAATATTTTATGAATTACTTACGTTATGATAATTTAAAGAAATATGATAATTTAGATGAACTAATTAATGACGTTATTAAATTGACAAAACTAGAGTTAAGTAGTAAAAATATAAAAATAATAACTGATATAGATTTGCTAGATGGCACAAATATTAAAAACGAATTAGTACAAGTTTTAATAAATATTATAAATAATTCTAAAGATGCTTTTGAAGATAAATCAATTAAAGATAAAGTGATTTTGATAAAAACTTTTGAAGATAAAAATGAAATAATTATAGAAGTTAGTGATAATGCAGGTGGAATTGATAATAATATTATTGATAGAATTTTTGAACCATATTTTACAACAAAATATAAAAATGTAGGAACAGGTATAGCTTTATATATCTCTCAAAAAATTGTAATCACAAAGTTAAAAGGTCAAATTACAGTATCAAATAAAAAAATCACTTATGGTGATAATGAATATTTGGGTGCTTGTTTTAAAATTAAACTAAACAAAAATATTCATTAATTTATTTATAAAATTACAATACCTTTTATTTTTTTTAAAATACTATTATCTTCATCAAAATCTTTCAAGTCATTTCCTGGCTCTAAAGTAGTAATAGTTGCTTTTCCTACGATATGTCTATACTTTTTACCCCACTTGTTTTTAAGTCTTACACTCCACATATTGTGCATTACTAAAGGCTCATTATTCTTAACACCAACATAAAGCATAATGTGTCCTTTTAAGTAAACTAGTGTTGAAAATGGAATACCATTTTTCTTTATAAACTCTTTTTTTTCACTATTTGTTAGTTCTGATATATCTAGATATTTTCCATTTGATGTTTGCGCTTTTGAATTCCTATGTAAAAATTTTCCAAATGGAGTAAAAAAATCTTGTGTAAAACTTGAACAATCTCTATTATTTAGTAATCCTCCCCAACCATAAGGCTCATCTAATAACTGCTTTGCTATTTTTATTCTATTTTGAGTATTAAATTTTAAAGGGAAAGCTTCAACTTCATCATCTTTTAAATCAATATATACCATTTGTGCATTTTGATTTTCATCGCTTCTTGCAATTAAATATTTATCATAAACTTTTGGGAAAATTGTTGCTAATTTCACATATTCTCTAAAAATTGGATCATAAATTGGAAATTTTTCTTTTACTGAAACATAATAGTTTAAAGATTTAAACTCTTTTATAAAAGTATCATTTACAAAAGCAATATTATTTATTTCCACCCAACCGCCAACAATTCCTGACTCTATGTATGCCCATGCTTTATCTTTTGAAAGATGAGATACAAAAATAGGAGTATTTATTTTTAAAAGTGAATTTTGATTGTAGTCAAAAGGAAATCCTTCTCCTGGTTTTGTAGGATCATAAAACATTGGTTCATTTGTTGGTAGGACTCTAACATCTGTATTTTTAAGTGTTATTGCTTTTTTTAATAGTGTATTATATTCTTCAAAATTTGCATTATCAATCTGTTTATCAAACCATTTAGTAGTAGCTATTTGATGGTTTTCTAGATAAACTTTTTTAAATTTATAAGATAGTCCCCACATAGCTTCAATTTTTGAATAACTAACTTTATTTGCTTCCCAAGGTTTAAAATATTTATTTAGATAATCCCTTGATGATACATTTTGATTTATAAAATTATCATTTGCTGATTTTGTAGTTTTTTCTAAATCATTTTCGTTTAAAATCATTGGCTCTTTAACTGAACAGGCTGTAAATATAAATAATGGTAATAAATATAATAAAATGTTTTTTAATTTCATATAACTCTCTTTCAATAAATAAAATTTAGGGATTGTATCATTTTATGATTTTTCTAACGGTTAAATAATTTTATTTTCTCTATTTTTATAAATATTAAATTATAGGGAAATATGTTATTTGTTGTAAAAAATGCAATAAAATATCATACATTAAATATATCACTAAGTTATTTATTGATATAGTACAATTAAATTACTTGGGAGCCTTATGTATAAAATCTCTGTTTCAAAAGAGTTATTCAATGATATATTATTAAAGAAAACAATACTTTTAACAAAAGAGAATAATAAATACTGGAAAAAAGAGCTTTTAAATCCTACAATTATTGATAATAAAATCAATTATTCAATAAAACAGTTTGAGAAAATTGTTATTACAAATGGTTTAGGTGATGAGAAACCACAATTAGTAATTGAGTGTAAAAAGGTTGATTATTCCTTATCAAAAGATTTATTTGAATTTCATCTTGGAAAAATTTTAGAGCAAAAAAATACTAATTTAAAAGAAGATTATAAAGATACATTAATCGAGCAATTACTTCAAGAAAAAATACAATTAGAAGATAAAATAAATAGAGACCATTTAACACAAGTTTATAATAGAAGAAAAATGTATGAAGACTTAAAAAGTTTTATCAATCATAAAAACTCTTTTTTATTGACAACTATTTTTATAGATGCTGATAGATTTAAAGGTATTAATGATAACTTTGGTCATGAAGCAGGAGATAAAACACTTGTTTATCTAGCTAAAAAGCTTCAAAAATATGCCAAATCTTTAAATGGTGAAGTATATAGATATGGCGGTGAAGAGTTTGTAATTTTATGTTTTCTTGCAAAAGATAGATTAATTCAAAGATTAAATGAATTAAGAGAAGATATTAAAACAGAAAAAGTACCTCATACAAAAAGAGATATCTCAGTTACTGTTAGTATGGGTGTATCTTTTTATAGTGATTGCGAAAATGCAGAAGATATGATTAAAAGAGCTGATGAATGTCTTTATCATGCAAAAGATAAGGGAAGAGATAGAATTGAAATAGCTTAATCTTTTATAGGGATATCCCTATAAAAGATTATTTTGCAATTTTATCAGCAATTTCTTGCATAGTTGCTTCGTCTAAAGATGCAACTTGACCTTTCATTAAACCTTTCATTGCTCCACCATAAGATCCATCTTTATAACCTTTTAATGCAGAAACAAATTCAGCTTTAGTCATATCTTTAATAATTTTAGATTTACCTAAAGCAGCCTTTTCTCCATTTGCTCCATGGCAACCAGCACATTTAGCGTATGGATTTGCAAAAGCAACACAAGCTGTTAATAATGAAGCAGCAATAATGATTTTTTTCATGAATAGTCCTTTTTTTAATTATAAAATATATTGTAGTAAAAATATGTTTAGATTTTATTGATGTAGGTCAAGAAGCTAAGGAAAATTTAAGAAAATAACCAAAAGGTTATTTTCTTATTTAGTAATAAGTTCTTTTTTTAATTCTTCTTTATTTATTTTATTTTTATCAGAAGGAATAAGTGGTAAAGATTTTTTATAAATTATTTTAGCTGGAATCATATATGAAGCTAAATGATTTTTTAATTCAAACAATATTTCACTTGAATTTAATTCACTTGCACTTGAATAAACAAGTACAATTTCTTCTTCTATTTCTTCATTTTCTATTGAAAAAACAGCACACTGTTCAATTTGAGGAAAGTTTTTTTCTATAACTGATTCTATTTCATAAGGATTTACTCTAAATCCTCTAGTTTTAATCATATCATCATGTCTTGATACAAAATAGAAGTATCCTTCTTCATCTTTATAAACATAATCTCCTGTTTTTACAACGATTTCATCTCTTAGTTGACCTTCAAGATTAATTGCATTTTTTAGTATATCAATTGACTTAAATCTTTGTTCAGTCTCTTTTGGTGCATTCCAGAAACCTTTATAGATATATCCACCCCTATGGATTAACTCTCCAACAACCCTTGGAGGACATTCATTACCATTTTCATCAATTACATATAATTCAACATCTGGAATTGCTTTTCCAATTGATTCTGGTCTTATCTTTAATTGACTTGGGTCTAGATATGTTGATCTAAATGCTTCTGTTAATCCATGCATCGAATAAAATTTTGCATTTGAAAAATGTTTTTCAATATCTGAAATCATTTTAGCTGTAACATTTCCACCTGATGAAGTTATAATTCTTACATCTTTAAGAAGTTCACTACTTGGAAGTCTATGAGAATCTTCATCAAACATATCAGTAATATTTATAGGCATTAAAGGTAATACGGTAACCTTATCATTTATAATGTGATTAAAGAAATCACTTGGCAATACAAATCTATGAAGTGCTAACGTTGCTCTTTTATAAAGTGAACAGAAAATTTGATTTAAACCATAATCTAAGTTGAAAATTAAAAGTCCAGAAATAACATCATTCTCTTCTAAATGTAAATATTGAGATACAACTCTTGCTGAATCTATTAAGTTTCTGTGTGAAATTACAATACCATTTGGTTTTCCACTTAATCCAAAAGAATAAGTAATAACAGCATTATCATGACCTGCCACTTCACAAATATAAGGTTTATTATAATATTTATAAATTTCTTCAAAAGATGGTAAGTCTTTATGAGTAGTTTCATAAGAGATAATATGTCCATCAAACTTAATCTCTTCTATTGATTCTATTTTGATTTTATCTGTGATAATACATTTTATATCACAATCACCAATAATATATTCAACTTGTTCTGGTTTTAAAAGTTTTGTTAATGGAACTAATACATAATTAGTTGATAAAATAGCTAGAATTGCTATTACTTGGTCTATCCCTTTGTTTGAATAAAGACCAATTCTACTTCCTTTTGGTAAATCAAGTTGGGCTAAATAGTAAGCAATTTGATTTACTTTAGTAAAAAGTTCAGCATAAGTTAATTTTTTATTTCCAAAAACTAATGCAATCTTTTCTGGGTTTGATACATTTGAATCTTCTATTAAAGTTCTAATACAATTTATTGACATTTTTTGAGCCTTTATTGTTGTGTTATACCAAGAGTCCAAATATCATAATTTGAATCCATGATTATTGAAGGGTAAACATCTGAAGTTAAAATCTTTTTATAGAAAAATGAAATAATATCTTCAGCTTCTTCAAAACTTAATACTTTTGTAATACCACCTGTTAATACTATTGATTTTAGTAGATTTAACTTTAATTTTATATATAAAGGATGAGCTTCACTAACTTTATATAAAACTAAGAAAATAGCTAATTGCATTAAAATTCGTAAGCTTTTTGGTGTATCTTCATTAAATATATTTTCCGTAACTTTTAGGTGTGCTAATAATTCATAAACAAACTCATTATTTTTAGCTGCAAATATTAAGGATTCTTTTGATTTAAAAACACCAAGTTTTTTAAATACTAATCTATCATACTCATTTTCAGTTACCATATTATCCATTGATAAATCTTTTGAATAGTGAATATCAGTAGTTGCTCCACCAATATCAATTAAAATAAATGGATTAACAGCTGCAAATTTAGTATCAATAAGTGGTAATGTTTTATTTACAATATATGGAGTAGAATAGATTTGATTTGATGTCAAATCGTATAAATGTTTTATATCTTCTTTACCCATAATATCAGCTTGATAAAGGTTTGTTAAATACTCTTTTAATGGTTCTTCAACAACATGAAGTTTGTTATTTATGATGTTTTCAATTACAACTAAATTTTCAATATTTTTACTTAAATAACCAGCATCTTTTGTTGAACCCGCAAATACAATATTTGAATATTTTAAATTTTCTAAATAGTTAAATAATCTTTCATCAAAAACATTATCAACACTATCAATTCCACCAACGACAATTACAACATCAATCAAATCACTAGGAATTGAAGTTGTTTCTATATCTTGATATAAAACAGTATTAATGATATTAATACCAGAATTATAAGCAATATTTGTTGCAAACTTTAGTGAAAAAGAGTTAGTAACACCAATAATAAGTGTTGTTAATCCACCATTTGCTGATGAACAAATAAATACTTCATCTTTTTTATATTTATTAATTATATCACTACATTTAGCAGTTAAATCATCAAATATATTTTTATTAAAATCCCTAAAATGTTGTTCTACATTTCCATTTGCACAAAGTTTAAAATACGTACTTCCTACGTCTATTAATAGTTTATTTTCTACCATTGCATAATTCCTATATCATGGATAATATCATTTACAATTGATGATGCATCCTTATTTAAATCACATTGAGATTTTTCATATTCAAAACATCTATCAGAAATAGGAAGATTTCCTTTTTTAATAATTCTAATGTTTTTGTTTTTATCTCTAACTGTTACAACTTCATTGTGATTTATAATATGAGGAGAGTATGGACAATCAATAATTCCAGATTTAATAGAGTTAAATACTTTTCTCCACAATGTATCTGCTTTATCGTTGAATACAGCTTCCATAATAGACATAACTTCTTCAGTTAATATTTCTTCTTCTTGCTCATCTGTAATATCTGGAATACCTTGAAGCATTCTTAGTGTATATTGAGTATTCGCAACTGTTTTAGCATTTGATTCTTTTGTTGGAATACCAAATGCTTCATCTCTAGTTTTTGTAATAATTTTATCAGCTCTTACCATTGAAGCAATAATTGTTGCTGTATTGATTAATGATTCTGAGAAATCTTTATTTGAAGGGAATGCTCCCATCCATTGATGGTAAACAAGATTTATCATTGCATCACCACAGTTGATTTCTTCGGCATAATGTTTTGCTAATTTTCTTAAAACTTTTGCAGTAACTATATCTTGAATCATAGAACCTGTTTGAGAAAATGATACAGAGAATGATTTTACACCTTCTTCAAGTGATAAAAGCATTTCACAAAGCTGTATTACTATTGTTACACAAGGTGGAACTAGTGTTGCAGTTAAAGGACCAAATGATTCTCTATTTATTGGTTCATTTAGTTTTGAGTAGTTAGCACAAACTCTTTCAACATATTTCCAGTACAAGAAAGCTTTATCAAGTGGAAAGTTTTTAGAGTATGGTAAAAGGTAAGTTATTGGACCACCTTCAATTTCAAAAATACCAGAAGCAATAGCTGTTTCAATTAGAAGTCTCGCATCAGGAGTACCATGTCTTAATGAAATAGGCTTATCAAAATGAGTCATCATTTTTCTAGTTGTTCTATATCCATGATTTACAAGTGGATAACCATTTAGCATATCAACTTCATTCTCTTCAGAAAGCTTAAGCATTTTTGCTGAACTTGCATAGTCATTTAATCTTGTATTTGAATCAATTGTACAAGGTAAAACATCAACATCTGCATCAACGAAAAACTCATAAAGTGAATACATCTTTTTATAAGTTGGAAATCCACCTCTTGGTTGAACCAACATTTTCTTTTTGTTTTTAAAATGATGTGAAATAAATAGATTTTTTGAAGCATTTTTTACAAACTCTTCAATCTCAGCAAAGTCAAAATTATCTGCATATTTATTTTGAACGATTATATTTCGTTCTTCTTGAAGTAAACTCAATTTTTCTCCTTCAAGTATTTTTCTAATTCGTCAAGTCCTGTATTTAAGTCTGTTTGGTGAAATACTAAATCAAAACCATAGTTTTTAAACTTTGGAACTAATACACTAGCATCTCCCTCACCAACAGCTAGGTTTCCACCTATCATAAATACAACATCTTTTAAATTCTTATACTTTGATTTTAAAATACTTAATTCTCTACACCAGCCCTCTGCTTCACCATTTAGTGAAGAGATAAGTAAAACATCTGCATTTGTTTCAATAACAGCATCTATAAATTCTTCAAGGTATGTATTAACACCAAGATTGAATACTTCAAACCCTCTTGCTTGCAATGATATATCAATTAGTCTATTTGCAACTACGTGAATATCATTACCTACTACGCCTGTAACTACTTTCATATATTCATACCTAAATTTTTATTAGTTTTATTTGTTCATAAAGGGCAATATATTATCTAAAAATAGGTAAAAAATAAATTAGAAATCAAGATTGTATATTTGATTAATTATATTTGTTATTTTCGAGTTACATAAAGAGTATATACTTCTTTTAATCAAAATAGTAGGAGATATATTATGAAAAAGATTATAGTAATTGCTAGTTTATCTGCATTATGTGTTAGTTCTTTAATGGCTTTTGATGGAAAAGATTTAAAAGAGCGTTCAAATAAAGGATATAAATCTGATGTTAAATTAGAGTATAAAATTCCAGATGTTAAAGATATTCCAAATAATAAATTTGGTGAATTAGTAAAATATGGAAGAGAACTTATCGTTCATACTTCAAAATACATAGGTCCAGAAGTAGATGACCCAAAGATGAGATTCGCTGGAAATAATAATCAATGTCAACATTGTCATTTAGATGCGGGTACAAAAGCATATTCTGCACCATTTATTGGAACATTTTCAGAATTTCCTCAATATAGACCAAGAGAAGATAAAGTTGGTACCTTATCTGATAGAATTAATGGTTGTATGGAAAGAAGTATGAATGGATACAAACTACCTCTTGATAGTAAAGAGATGAGTGCAATGCAAGCTTATATTCATTGGTTAAGCATGGGGATTCCTGTTGCAGGTGCTTCTAAATTAGAAGGAAGAAGTTTAGCAAAGATTGATAGAAAAATGATTAAAACGCAAGCTGCTGATACTAAAAAAGGAGAAATAGTTTACCAAAATAATTGTGCTTCTTGTCATGGAATTAATGGTGAAGGAATTAAAAACGAAGGTAAAGCTAATGGTTATATTTATCCTGCTCTTTGGGGCACAGATGATACTTATAACAAAGGTGCAGGAATGTATAGAGTTTTAAAAGCAGCAGATTTTATTAAAAGTAATATGCCTTTAGGTGCAACTCATGAAAATCCAATTTTAACTGATGAAGAAGCTTATAATGTAGCTGCTTTTATGAATATGGATTCTCATTATAGACCTGAAAAAATAAATAGAAATAATGATTTCCCTGATGCAAATGTTAAAGCTCCTGATGTTTATCGTCCATCAATTGAAACAAAAGAGCACCAAGTTGGACCTTTTGGGAAAATTATCAAATAACAAAGAAGAGAATATCAAAGGATATTCTCTTTTTATTTTAGATAAAATCAAATATGAATAAAACTTATAAAAAATTTATATTACTTTTTATCATAATTATTGTGATTCTACTTTTTTTCCTTAATAAATACAACAATATTATAGAGAAAAATCAAACAGATATTTTAGTATCAAATAAAATTGAAATTGTACAAAATGAATTGATAAATCAAAAAAAACAAGCTTTATCCTTATCTATTCTTTTCTCTCAAAACCAAAATATAGTTAATTTTTTAGAAAAAAACAATTCTAAAGACTTGAAAACTGAGCTATTAAATCTACTTTCTAATATTAAAAACTATACAAATGTGAATAATATTCAAGTTCAAGTTCATACAAAAGAATTAAAAGTATTTGTAAGAAGTTGGGAAGATGAAGATATTGGTCTTAGTTTAAAAAATTTCAGGAAAGGCTTAGTTAAAGTTAAAGAAACTAAAGAACCTTTTGTATCTAACGAATTAGGAAAAAGATTTAACATAAAAGCTATTTCTCCAATATTTGATAAGAGTAAAGAATATATTGGTACTATAGAGGTTATTATGGACTATAGTGATTTGAAAAATCGTTTAGAATATATGGGAATTGAGATTATTCCATTATTAGAAAAAAAATATTTGAATATAGCAAAGTATCATAAAAAAAATCAACTTTTATATGATTATGTGGTTATTCAAGATAAGTATGATAGAAAGTTTTATGATATTTTATTAGAGAATAAAAAATATCTATCTAATAAAAAATTTTATTATGAAAATAAAAATAAAATAATTACACAAATACCTCTTGGAAATATTGAGTTAGAAAGTGTTGGAAAATTAATGATTCATTTTGATAAGAATGAACAAAGTTTTAAATATCTACCTAGATATGAATACTTAGGTGAAATAACCAGCAAATCAGATTTTAAAAATTTAAATGAAAAAGAAAAAAGAGAGATAATAATAAAATGATCAAAATATTATTATTAGAAGATGATTATTTATATAAAGTATCTATGAAAGAGTTTTTAGAGGAGCTTGATTTTAGTGTGGATGCTTTTGAAAATGGAGATGATGCTTTAGATTCTGTATTTGAAAATAGTTATGATTTATTACTTTTGGATATTAGAGTTCAAGGTATGGATGGATTTTCATTAGTAGAATATATAAGAAAAGAGGGCTTAAATGTTCCAATAATTATATTAACATCTTTAACTGATATTACAAATCTTAGCCATGGCTATGAGTTGGGATGTAATGATTATATTAGAAAGCCTTTTGATATGATTGAATTAAAATTTAGAATAGAACAATTGCTAAAAAATAGTTGTTTTAAAACTCTTGATGACTATATTATGCTTCCTTTAGATTATAATTTTGATGTTAAAAAAAATATTTTATATAAAGGTAATAATGTTATTGATTTAACTAATAAAGAGAGTGAACTTGTATCTTTCTTAGTTCAGAATAGAGGTTTTTTTGTTTCAATTGAGTCTTTACATGAAAAAATTTGGGAAAATAAAGAGATTTCATATTCTGATATTAGGATGTGTATAAAAAGAATTAGAGAAAAAACCCACAAAGATTTTATAAAAACAAAAAGATTTGTAGGATATAAAATTGATAAACAATAAATATGAAATTAAATACATAATAATACAAGTAATTCTTACTTTGCTTATAGCTTTTATTCCTATATATTTCTACTTAGATGCATCATTTGAAAACCAAAATATCAAAGATAAAATGAATCTAAAAAACTATGCTTCATCTGTGATTTCTAAAATTGAAGCCTTTGAAAAAGAAAATAGTACAGTTTTCTATTTTCCAAGATCAAATATTTTTAGTTCAGGAATTTTTGACAAAGATAATAGAGTAATCTTTTCACTTTTAAAAAGAAATAATACAAATTTTGATGATGATTTTGAAAAAACTACAGATAAAATTTGTTATAAGCAGTATCTTCCTCAAAATATTTTAGATGCAAATAGTTTAATTGTTTGTAAAGATATTGACAATTCCCAGGTTATTTATAATGCAATTATTTTACTTTTATCAATTAGTTTTTTTATATTTTTATCATCTTTTTTTGTGATAAAACAAAGTGTTGAACCATACAGGAAACTTAATCAATATTTAGATGATTTTTTAAAGGATGCTATGCATGAGTTAAAAACTCCAATTGGTGTTGCGAGAATAAATGCAGATATGTTACAACTAAGATTAAAAAATGATAAATATATTTTACGAATAAAATCAGCGTTAAAAAATATGACAGTTATTTATGAAGATTTGGAATATTATATGCAACAAAATGTTGTAAAAGATGAAAAAAGAAATATCGACTTTTCAAACTTTTTAGAAAAAAGAGTTGAGTTTTTCAATGATTTAGCAGTATCAAAAAATATTAAGATAGAAAATACTATTGAAAAAAATATTATGATTAATTTTAATGAAATAGAATTATTTAGAATAATTGATAATAATATTTCAAATGCCATTAAATATTCAAAAGATAGTTCTAAAATAAGTGTTGTATTAGAAAATAAAGGAGAAGGGCTTAGACTCATATTTACCGATGAGGGTATTGGTATAAATGATACTAAAAAGATTTTTGAAAGATACTATAGAGGGGATAAAATTACTGGTGGCTTTGGTATTGGACTTAGTATTGTAAAAAATATATGCCAAAAAAATAAAATAAAAATAGAAGTTTACTCTGAGATAAATAATGGAAGTAAATTTATTTATACTTTTTAAATATAAATTTTATTAAGGCAACTGTGATTTTGCCTTAATTTTTTGTTCTAAATTTTTTGAAGTTCTTACAATTGCAAAGTTTGCTAAATCAAGATAATCTAAATTTGTAGTTAAATCTTTTGCTTTTATATAAAGATTTCTTGCATTTTCTAGTTTATTGTAAGCTTCGCTTATTAGTGCAAGATTATAGATTACTTCAAAACTTTTATTTTCAAACTCATTATCTAATTTTTCAAACTCTATTTTTGCCACATCTAAATTTCCCTTATCTAAAAGCTCAACTGCTGTTTCAAATCTTTTTTCTTGCTCTTTTGTAAAAGTCACAGTTTTTTCATCTAATTTTTCAATAATTTGAATATCCCAATATTCATAATGTGGTGAGATGTCATCTAAAATATCTTTTGCAATTTCATTTGATAAAGATGTATTAATCTCATATTTATCCCTTGAAATAGTATGATAAGGATAGTAGTGATATTCAAAACAAATATTTTCACTTCTGTTTTTATTATATGTCTTTGTAAATAAAATTTCATTTGAACTTGGATTTAAAAGTCTTATACTTGTTGTTACATTGTAATCTCTATTTTCACATGGAATATGCTTAATTCTATATTCTACACAATTTTTAGTTTTACTTTTTTCATCGTATCTATAGAACCTACATCTAGAATAATCAATTTCAGTTCTATAATATGTATTGTAATATAAACTTGAATCTACTACCTCTCCATCAAGTATTGCATCAACATTATTATCATTTTTTAGTATAAATATTTTTTTACCATCTATAACTTTATTTGCAATTCTCTCTTTTAAAAATCCAGTTTGATTTATATCATCTCTAAAAAATCTTTTTACTTGTATTGTTTGTATCTTTTCTTTTTCTATTTGTGATGGGTGAAGGGATTTTATAGTTAGCTTTTTAGAACTACAACCTGTAAAAAATATGATAGAGAAAGAAAATAGAATTGATAAATAAATTTTATACATGATAATCCTTTAATATGCAATATTATAACTTATTTGTGTAAACAAAGTTTTAATGTAAGTATATTTTAAACGTAAAATGAGATAATATCTTAATTTAATAAATATTATAAATAAGGATTATTTAATGGGATTTTTTACAGCAGATTTATGTGATGAATTTTGTGAAAAAGTTGAAGTTTTAGGACCAAATTTTAAATCATACGGTGGTAATAAAAAATTCAAAGGTGAGGTTATAACTGTTAAACTTCATAAAAATAATAAAGCTTTAGCAACTTTACTAAAAGAAACAAATGGTATTGGGAAAATAGTTGTAGTTGATGTAAGTGAAAGATATTTTGCTGTTGTTGGTGACAATTTAATGAAATTTGCAAATGATAATAAATTTGAAGGAATTATTGTAAATGGATATGTAAGAGATACTGTTACTACAAAAGAGTTTGATGTGGGATTAGTAGCAAAAGGAACTTGTCCTAGAAAGTATTCTCCAGAACAAGAAGGTGAAATAGGTGTTGGTCTAAATATAGATGGTGTTGAAATTCAAAATGGTGATTATATCTATGTTGATCCAGATGGAGTAGTTGTTTGTAAAGAAAAATTAGACTAGTTATGTATCTTTTTGGCTTTGGTTCATTAATAAATATTAATAGTGCTCAAAAATCTTTTGATAGAAAATTAAATCAAAATGATTTAATTCCTGTAGAGATTAAAGGGTTTAAAAGAGTATGGAATTCCATTGAAACAATTAAGTTTGAAGATGGAAAAGATGTAAATGGTATTTTTTTAAATATTCAAAAAGATGAGGACTCTTTTGTAAATGGAGTAATTATAAAAATTACACCACAAGAGTTTGAAGTTTTAAAATTAAGAGAAAAAAACTATTCTCAAGTTTTAATTGAACCCTCAGAGGTTAGAGGTTATGAACTTGATGAACAAGTTGTAGCATTTATGACTACAAATGAAGAGAAAATAGCAAAGAAAGATGATAAAAACTCTTTTATTGCAAGCAAATATATAGATATTTTAACTAATGCCTTTGAAAACTATGATGAAAAATTTGTAAGTGAATATGAAAAATGTTTACAAAGTTTCCCTTTTCCTTTAAAAAAAGGAACATATAGTTTTTCTGATCCTATTCAAAACAAAATCGCAAGAGAAGGTCTAAAAAAAACTAATGAATCAAAATAATTGTTTTATTTATACTTCTAAGTTATCTAATTCAAAAAGAAAAACTTTAGAAGAGAGTTGTATTTTAAAAAAAAATAATGAGTTATTTATAACTTTTTGTGAAAGTGATACTCTAGATAAATTTGAGACTGATTTAAATTTAGTTGCTGGAAGTTCATCTTTTTTATATTTTTTTAAAAAGAGAATTTTTACTATTTTAATATCAGTTATTTCTGTTTTAGTAATACTTTTTGCACTAATTTCAGTATCTATTTATGAAGATTTACTAAAAAAAGTAATATTTGAATTACCTTTTGATTGGACTTTAAAAGAGTCAATCTCTTTAGTTTTTGTTGGGATATTTTTTATTGGATTATTACTTATGCCATCTTTATTAGATGGGGAAAGTAGTGAGTTTAAAAATCTCATTTCTTCTTGGTTTAATAAAGACATTAGAAGATTAAAAAAACTAAAACTACTTTTTTCTAATTTTGATAAAAAAACTACAGTTCATTTATACAATTTTGATTTAGAAGATTCAAATCATTGGATTTGGAGATTGATTGCAAGTAGAATAATTAATAGATTTTATACAATAAAATTCTATGTAAGAAATGATAAAGTACAAACAATCTCAAAAAGACTTAAAAAACTAAAGGTTTTAGATGTTGAAGTTGTTAATGATGAAAAATTAAGTAAAAAATTTGATGTAGAGATTGTTTTATCATCAAAAGAGCAAAAACTTTACTCACTTATGCAACTTTGCTCAACTGTAATTTTAAAACAAAGAGATAAAAAAAGTTTTATCTCTTTAGAACTTTTTGAATATTGTGGAAAAAACTTTATAAAAGAAGAACAAGATAATAAAAATCAGCTGATTTTTGGATTTCAAAATTTTATTAATAGAAGTTTTGATGATTTTAAATTTATTACTCAAGAAAAGTCTTTGCAAGTATTTTTTACTTCAAATGTGATATTTAAAGACTTAAGTGATGAAGAAAAAAGATTGGCTTATTATTTAAGAAACCATATTGAAGAGTGTGTAAAGTATTTTGAAAATCCAATTTCACTTTTAATTTTATATTATTATGTGAAAGATATTGTTTTAGATAAAAGAAGAACAATAAGAATTTTAGAAAAATTCATAGATAGTATTGAAAAAAAACAACAATACGAATTAGTAGACTTATATTGGTTTGATATTGCTGGCTTTATGTTTGATTCAAAAGATTTAAATAGTTTTGAAAGTTCAAAAGATTCATACTATAGAAAACTATCAATTGAGTCATTAAATAAATTAATAGTATTATTTAAAAGAAATGGACATTTTGAACAGGCTTTATTATTAGCAAACTATTTATATGAGATTAATCCGAGTAAATATTCTGTTATTATCTGTTCACTTTATGAAAGAATGGGAAGTTTTGATAAAGCATTATCAAGTTTGCCTCAAAATATAAATATTTCAAATAAAGAAAAACCAAGTGATGTTGAAGTTAAATATTTCCAAAGAAAAGCTTGGATAATCGTTAGTCAAAGAAAAGATGAGATAAAAAAAGAGGGAATTGATTGCTTAGATAAACTTGAAGAGTTAATATTTTCACATAGTTTTGATAATGAACCTTTATGGTTATGGCATTTTTATAATATAAAAGCAAACTATGAAGAATGGAATGAAAATTATACTCAAGCTATAAAATACTATAAAAAGTGTTTATCAATTCCTTCTTTAGGTGCTTTTGAATATGGAGCAACTTTTGTAAATATGGCTATTGCATATAGATATATTTACTTAACGAACTCTTTAGATGAAATTGCTACAATAAATAAGGCTATAAAACTTGGAAAATTAGGATTGATTTTAAAACAATCTGTTGGAGATAGGGATGAAATGCCAGTTGTATTACACAATCAGGCATTAAATATATTATGTAAAATTTCAAATACTTCAATAGATACAAGTTTGTGTAATGAAGTATTATCACTAACACAAGAAGCAATTACAATTTTAGATAAAACAAAATCTATAAAAAGACTTGGAATGATTTTAATGGAAAATCATATTGCAAAGGTCTTATTAAAGATTGAAGATAAAGATATTATAAAAAGACTAGAAATCCAAATATCAATTTTGGATGAAAATGAATTGAAACAACTATTAAAACTATACAAACAGTTTATAAAAGTGAATAAAATACAAAAACTAAATTTTTTAGAGGAAAAATTAGTAAACATATAGAGGATTGAAATGAATTATTTAAAAGATAGCGTAAATTTAAATACGGGCACGTGCGAAGAAAAAAGAGAAGAGATAAAAAAGCAATTTTTACAAACTTATGAATTAGATGAGAAACTTTTTGATTTATTAAAAGAGAAAGATTTTATTTATGAACAACCAAATAGATTGAGACATCCGTTGATTTTTTATTTTGGTCATACTGCAACTTTTTTTGTCAACAAATTAATACTAGCAAATATAATAAAAGATAGAGTAAATGCAGAGTATGAATCTATCTTTGCCATTGGTGTTGATGAAATGTCTTGGGATGATTTAAATCATAAACATTATACTTGGCCAACTTATGAACAGACTAAAGCATATAGAGATGAAGTAAAACAGATAGTTTTAAATCTTATTGATACTATTGAGTTTACTATGCCAATAAATTGGGATTCTCCTATGTGGATTATTTTGATGGGAATTGAGCATGAAAATATTCATATTGAAACATCATCAGTTTTAATTAGAGAACTTGATATGAAATATCTAAAAAAAGATGAAATTTTTACTTATGTTGATGAATCTTCAAATACTTATGTAAAAAATGAATTACTTAAAGTAAAAGGTACAACTGTAATTTTAGAAAAAGATAGAGCTAAACCTGAATATTATGGTTGGGATAATGAATTTTCATACCATAAAGCAGATATAAAAGATTTTGAAGCATCAAAATATCTTGTATCAAATGGTGAGTTTTTGGAATTTGTAAAAGAGGGTGGTTACAACAAACCAGAGTTCTTCTCAGAAGAGGGAAAAGAGTGGTTAGATTTTACACAAGCAAAACATCCAACTTTTTGGATAAAAAAAGGTAATGAATATTTCTTAAGAGAAATTAATAGAGTTATACCTTTACCTCTAAATTATCCAGTTGATATAAATATTTATGAAGCAGAAGCCTTTTGTAAATTTAAATCACAAATATTAGGATTTGAAGTAAGACTTCCAAGTGAAGATGAATATTATGCTTTATATGAATATACAAATGCAGGGCAAAAAGAAGCAAATATTGGTTTAAAACAGTTTAACCAAAGTCCTGTTGATAAATATGCCTTTGATGAGTTTTATGATGTTGTAGGTAATGTATGGCAATGGAGTTTAACTCCAACATATCCATTTGATGATTTTATAACTCATCCTATTTATGATGATTTTACAACTCCAACTTTCGATGATAGACACGCACTTATGAAAGGTGGTTCTTTTATCTCTTTAGGAAATGAAACACTTAAGGAAGCAAGATATGCATTTAGAAAACATTTCTTTCAACACGCTGGATTTAGATATGTAAAATCAAACAATACATATAGAACAAAATTAAATGATAATGTATATGAAACAGATGAATTAATTGCACAATATTGTGAATTTCATTATGGAAGTGAAAACTTTGGTGTTAAAAATTTCTGTGTAAATTCTGTTGAGTTACTAAAACCATATATTAAAAATATTAAAACTGCAAAAGCATTGGATTTAGGATGTTCTGTAGGACGTTCTACTTATGAATTAGCAAAAGATTTTGATGAAGTTATGGGTATAGATTTTTCAGCAAACTTCATAAATGTTGGTGTAAAACTTAAAAAATATGACTCATTAATTTATAAAATTAAAAAAGAGGGTGAGCTTTTTGAAGAAAAAACAGTTTCTCTTGATAGTTTAGGATTAGAAGAGATCAAAAACAAAGTATCTTTTATGCAAGGTGATGCTTGTAATTTAAAAGATATTTATACAGGATACGATTTAGTATTTTGTTCAAACCTAATTGATAGATTATATTATCCAAAAAAATTCTTAAGTGATATTCCAAGTAGAATAAATGATAATGGATTGTTAGTACTTTTAAGTCCATATACTTGGTTAGAAGATTATACACCAAAAGAAAACTGGCTTGGTGGATATATTAAAGATAATAAAGAAGTTTATACATTAGATACTTTAAAAGAAGAGTTAAGCTCTTTTGAACTACTTGAAACTATAGATGTTCCTTTTGTAATAAAAGAAACTACAAGAAAATACCAACATACGATTTCTCAAATGTCTATTTGGAAGAAAAAGGTTTAATACCTTTTTCTTTTAATCAAGTGGATAACAAGGTCTATCCTTGCTATCACACACCCAATTTATCCATAGTTTTTCATCTGTCCCTTCATTTAATGTTACAAAGTTTCTTACTCTTAAATATTTAGCTGAACCAACTGGTGTTAGCATTGAAGTTTCTATTGTTTTGTCTTCATTTAAGTATTCATTGTTATCGTTTGTAATCGCTGTTATTCCTAGCCATTCAATATAAGATGGCGGAGTATGAACTATTCCTGAAGATACAACTTGATGAATTTTATTTTGATTTTTATGGTCATTTATTACTCCTAGTGAACCTACGTGAACATCACCTGAAAGTATTACTGTTCTTGTATTTTTCATTGATGATTTTCTTTTTTCTATATTCATAAAAAGTCTCATAATTAAACGCATTCTCTCCCCTTGGTGCTCTTTAGCTCTCCAATGATCTTTTAAATCATCAGTTAACTCTTCTTGCCAAGATGTAAAATCCACAAGGTTTTCAGTAAGAGAAAAATCTCTATATACAACTGGAACAGCAGAGAGTACAAGTAGATTATCATTTATAATATTTTCATCAAGATAGGTATTTATATCTTTCCATTGTTGGCTTCCCATAACTTGATATATACTTCTTTGAGTTCTATTATCTAATCCTAAAATATGGTAGTTTCTAAATTTTAATGCAAAAGTAAAATGAGTTCGATCTTTTGTTAAAAGTGATTCATTTTTTATACTTCTTATTTGAAATATCTCAAAATATTTTTTTGCTGTTTTAAATATATTTTGATAAACATCACAAGATAAAAGTTCATCTGGATATGAACCCCATCCATCAAAAATATCGTGGTCATCCCACATCATAACAGTTGGAATAGTTGCTAAACATAGTGACATTTGTTCATCACTCCACTTTTTCAAATAAAGTTTTTCATAAAAATCATTTAAATTTCTTAGCATTCCTTTTGTAGCTTTTCTTTTTATTTTTTCAGTCATATTAAGTCTTGACCACTCTTCAAGCTCTTTTACTTTACTCCATAGTTCATCAGCATAAACTTGATCTCCGCCCATAATAAGTATTGAAAAAGGTTGATTTTTGTGTTGATCTATTAATTTATCCCATAATAAATAGGGTTCATCAGTTTTAGCAAGTAAATCTGGACTTGAAAATCCATTACAAGATGCATAGGCAAACTTTGGTTTTTCTATTGAGGCTGGAATATAAAAACTCCAAGATTCTCTATTGTGAATATCACATATATTTGAATTATTATTTAAAATTTTATAAGTTATTGTTCTTGGATTTTTTGATTGCTTTATATTATATTGGGCTCTATAGAAAAAACCAGATTTTAGATTTCCTATTTTTTCAGCCTCAATTTCTTTATTATCAAAAAGAATTGAAAATTTTGAATCAATTTTACTTAAAAAACATACCACATATTTATTATCATCTTCTACTGATAATAAAGGACCTAAGACTAGTTTATCACTCATACAGGGCTCCTTTTATGTATAAAAATTAGTTAGCTATTGATTATAACATATAAATTAATTTTTGCTATGATAATATTTATGATTATTTTAATAGGAAAATACAAGCTTTTTTTAGTCTTATTTGTTATTTTATTTATAAGTCTATCTATTGAGTATAAAAAATTTGAAGAGTTGGTTTATGAAGAAATATATGAAACAAATGTAGCAGTTTTAAATATCTATGATAAAAAAGATTACATAATTTTAAAATTGAAAGCCAAAGATTTTACTTTTTTTACTTCTATAAATAAGGATATAAAAATTGAAAAATTTGATTTATTAAATATTGCTTTTATATCAAAAAAAGTTTCTTTTTTTGATTACCTAAAAGGCTTTTATGCTAAGACAATCTATTTTGATAAGCTTAAAAGGAAAAGAAATTTTAAAGATACTTTAATAGAAAAAATAAATTTAAACCATCAAGATAAAATGATTCAAGAGTTATTTCAAGCTCTTTTTTTAGCTATTCCTATTTCAAGTGAACTAAGAGATATTTGTACAAACTATGGTATTAGTCATTTGGTTGCATTATCTGGATTTCACCTTGCTGTGTTATCTTTTATAATTTACTGGATTTTATATCTTCCTTATAATTTTTTTCATAAGAAATATTTTCCTTTTAGAAATAGAAAATACGATTTATTACTTATTTCTATGGTAATTTTATTTTCGTATTTAGTATTTGTTGATTTTGTTCCTTCTCTTCTGAGAGCTTTTGTTATGTTAGTTTTAGCATTATTTTTACTTCGTTCGAATATAAAAATACTATCCTATAAAACTCTTTTATATACATTTTTACTTGTTATTACTTTTATTCCTAGTTTTATTTTTTCACTTGGATTTTGGTTTTCTATTATTGCAGTTTTTTATATCTTTTTGTATTTACAGTATTTTAAAAATATGAATAAGTATTTTAGTTTTCTATTTTTTAACTTTTGGATATTTTTAGTTTTTAATCCTATTGTTCACTATTTTTTTACTCAAACTTCATATGAACAACTTTTATCCCCATTTATAACCATGGTTTTTAGTTTATTTTATCCTTTTGAAATATTTTTACATTTATTTGATATCTCAATCTATTTTGATGATTTTATAGAAAGTTTTTTAAACCATAATATAGATGTTTTTGAAGTAAAAACATCTATTTATTTTCTAGTGATTTATAGTAGTATTTCATTTTTATCTATTTATAAAAAGAGCTTTTTCATAAGTTTAAACATTTTGATGATATTTTTTAATCTTTATTTGTATTTAATCGCTTAAGACCTATAATAATCGTACTTAAATTAAATATTTCAAAAGTGACATATGAATTGGATAACAAAAAAACCTATTGCCCATAGAGGATTACATAAAAATTCTGAAATACCTGAAAATTCTTTGGCATCATTCAAAGAAGCTATTTCAAAAAACTATGCAATAGAACTTGATATTAGAATTACCAAAGATAAAAATATTGTAGTTTTTCATGATAAAAATCTTTTTAGACTTTGCTCAAATAAAAAGAATATATCAAATGAAAACTATAGTATTCTTAGTAAATTTAATCTTTATAAGACAAAAGAAAATATACCCTTATTATCTGATGTTTTATCTTTAGTAAATGGACAAGTTCCATTACTAATAGAAATAAAAAACGATGGAATTGTTGGAGAGTTTGAAGAATTACTTGCAAAAGAATTAGATAATTATTCAGGAGATTTTGCTGTTTGTTCTTTCAATCATAAAGTAATAGTTTGGTTTAAAAATAATAGAGCAAAGTTTTTGAGAGCCATTATTTTTGGGGATATAAAAGAATTAAAAATTAGATTTTATAAGTTGGTATTTTTATATAGACTTTATATAACTAAAGCAAATTTTGTTTCATTAGATTATGAATTATTAGATACTATAATTCCATTTTTTTGTAAGTTATTAAGAAAACCATTAGTTGTATGGACAATTAATTCTCAAAAAAAATTCTTAAAAGCTAAACTGAAAGCTGATAATATAATTTTTGAGAATATAAAAGTTTAATTTATACTAGACCTATTTTATTTAAAAATAGTACAAATATAGCAAGTGGAACTAAATATTTAATAAGTCCATACCAGATATTAAATACAGATATCGATGTATGTTTTGTGAAAATTCCCTCTAATAATTTTTTATCTACAAAATATCCCAAGAATATACAAGTAGTAAATGCAGCTAATGGCATCATAATAGAAGAAGTAATAAAGTCCATCCAATCAAAGGCATTTTTATTAAAAAATGTTAGTTGTGCACCATATGAGCTTGACATAGAAAGTAGGGCAATGATTCCAAAAGAATAAAAAACTGAACCACAAATTATAATAGCTTTTTTTCTTGTCATATTAAATCTTTCAATAAAAAACATAAGAGCTGGCTCTATCATAGAAACAGCTGATGTAATTCCTGCAAAAACAAGTGCTATAAAAAATGAAACTGCAATTACATTTCCTAATGTTCCCCATTGTTCAAATATAACTGGAAGTGAAATAAATACAAGTCCAGGTCCTGCTGCACTTTTTGCACCAGCTTCAAATAAAAATGCAAATATAATTACACCAGCTATTAAAGCAATCATTGTATCAACAAGTGCTACTAATATAGAAGATTTTATAATATTTGCTTCTTTAGGAAGTGAAGCAGAATAAGTAATAATAGTACCAATTCCAAGTGAAAGAGTAAAAAATGCTTGTCCAAGTGCAGCTAAAAATGCATCTGAATTTATCTTACTCCAATCTGCATAAAACATAAATTCTAAAGATTTAGAAAAACTATCAAGAGTTAATGCATAAACAAATAAACCAAATAATATGATAGCAAGTAGTGGCATTAAAATCAGATTTATTTTTTCAATTCCATCTTTTATTCCTTTTATAACAATAAAAATTACAGTTAATGAAATAATTGTATGAAAAAATATTTGTGAGACAATCTCATTTGAAACAAGATTATTAAAAGTATTTGCAGCAATTTCACTACTTTTAGGTAATTGACTAAATGAAATAAATACATACTTTAAAATCCAACCTAATACAACAGAGTAAAAAGATAGAATAATCAAACCAGAGAAAATCATAAAACTAGCAAATTTCCACTTAGGATTTTTTGATTTAGAAGTTTCTACAAAAGATGTTGCAACATTTGCTTGTGAGTATTGACCAATTAACGATTCAGCAATAAATACAGTTAATCCAATAAATAAAATAGCAAGCAAATATATTAAAACAAATGCTCCCCCTCCAAATTCACCTGTAATATATGGAAATTTCCATATATTTCCTAAACCAACAGCAGAACCTGCTGCGGCTAAAATAAAACCAATTCTTGAAAATTTGTTCAAGCCAACCCTTTGTATTAGATATAAATATCAAAGTATACAAAAAGTAGAATTAATATATAATTTATAGTTAATTAATAAATAATTAAATACTTATTTATTTTAAAGCCTAGATAAAAGCTCTGCTTTTTTAGTGTTAAATTCATTATCAGTTAATATCCCCGATGAATGTAAACTTCCAAGTTGCTCAATAAGAGCAATAATATCTTTTGATGATTCATTTGTTACTGAATTTACTGGATTATTTATATTTGATTGTATGTTTTCTTGCACAACTGGTTCTGTAAAGTTGTTTTTAATTGGTTCAACAAAATTATTTTTTGGTGCATTAATTACTGTATTATTACCTGAAATAACAGGAAGAGAAGAAACTAAAATTGTCCCATATTGACTAGAAAAAGTTAAAGAGTTATTCCCTCCTTGTTGTTGGGAAATACCAGAGATATTATTATCTAAAGTATCATAAACTGTTACTTCTCCATTTTTATCAACTGCAAGTCTATTTGGAAATATTGCATATCTTGTATTGTTCTGTGCTCCACTACTAAAAGGATTTCCAAGTTCACCTGGCCACCATTGATTACTTTCTCTTGTACCTTTTGGTGCAATTGGAAATATTATTGTCGAAGCAAGAGCATTTGATATGTCGTTACAAAGGTTATCAACAGTGTTTTTTAAGCCATAGTTGAACATATCTCCAACCATAGTCATTCCACCTCTCATCCATTGACCGCCACCACCAAGTTCTGGACAGTTAAATTGAGCCATTGAGCCACCACCATTGTTTACTGCACCAATCATACAAATAATTGCATCTTGACTTAAATTGTATCTATTTGAAAGATCGTTAACGATATTTTGACCTTCTGTTGTAAGTTTTTGCATAGGGATTTTCCTTTTATGCATTGGTTAGTTTATACAGTTTTTTAGAAGGTATAGTAGTATTTGTGGAAAATTAGGATAAGTTTATTTCTTATCCTAAAACTTTATCAAGAGTATATCTTAAATCTTCATCAAGTTCCATATTTGTTCTCATCCAGTTTAAATATCCTGCATCTTCTTTTGCTACTTGTTCAACATCTTTTCCTTTATGT
>Ga0193964_1000271_pt1 | contig 25474 bp, 26 predicted proteins | sample FB_7_MG_FD_140323 | JGI IMG/M metagenome (GOLD analysis project Ga0193964, IMG submission 140323) | Microbial mat bacterial communities from the Broadkill River, Lewes, Delaware, United States - FB_7_MG | ecosystem: Environmental > Aquatic > Freshwater > River > Microbial mats | place: USA... | reverse complement strand
TGGTGCGCGATGCAAGATTCGAACCTGCGACCTTTGGCTTCGGAGGCCAATGCTCTATCCAGCTGAGCTAATCGCGCATGAATTTACGTGTATAGCTTAGAACGGGGTGAAAAGCAACTGCTATCTTTGATGTTAGAACTCGCTGTTGTCAAGGTTAGTGAGAGCTTTGTCTAGTTGCTTTTTCTTGATTTTTTCTAAAAGAGTTGTCCGTTTCAGGTTGAGTAGTTCTGCAGCCTCTTTTTTGTTTCCACCAGTTTGGACGAGTGCTTGAAGGATTAGTCTGTCCTCAAATTCACTTACACGAGAATTGAAATCTGTCGCACCACTTTCACTCACTAAACCGACCGCGGGGGCTTGTGGTTCCTGATAAAGATATTTTTCAGGTAGATCTTTTGGATGAACAATTTCGCCCATGTGTAAAATAGAGAGTCTTTGGACGAGATTTTCAAGTTCGCGCACATTGCCCGGCCACGGGTAGCGGTTAAGATAAATAAGTGCCTGCTCTGAGTAGGTAAAGACATTGCGACGTTTGTTGGTGCAGAAACGCTGAGTGAATGTATCGAGCAGTAAACTGATATCGCTAGTACGCTGACGTAAGGGTGGAATATGCAGTGGGATGACATTTAAGCGATAGTAGAGATCCTCGCGAAAGGTCCCTTTTGCAACGGCTTCATCGAGATTTCGGTGCGTGGCCGCAACAATGCGTACATCAACTTTAATGCTTTTAACGCTGCCAACGGGTTCAAATTCTTTCTCTTGTATGACACGGAGAAGTTTAGCTTGAAGAGACGGTTTCATGTCACCGATTTCATCGAGGAATAGAGTCCCGCCATGAGCGTGTTGGATTCGTCCCTTTTTGTTGTTGATTGCTCCTGTAAATGCCCCTTTTTCATAGCCAAAAAGTTCACTTTCCAGAAGTTCTTCTGGAATGGCAGCACAGTTAAGCGGAACAAAGTTGTTTTGCTGGCGAGGGCTGTGGGTATGTAGTGCTTTCGCTACAAGCTCCTTGCCTGTGCCGCTCTCACCTTGAATGAGGATGGTGCTGTCACCATCATCGCCTAGGCGTTGAATCAGATTAAATAGTTGGCACATTGATTCTGATTGGCCAATGATATTTAGAAATCCGTTTTGTTGTTGCTGCAACGGGGATGTCAGTTCGTTGTTAAGGTGTTGCTGAAGGGCCCGTTGAGAAATTTGTGCAATCTCTTGTTGCGTATAGGGGGCGTGAAGGAAAAAGTCTGCGCCAGATTGCAAAATTGTTTTGGTTGATGCAGTGGTCTCTTCTGGCACCAATAGAATCGAAACTATTGGGGTGTCTTGTTTGTTTATTTCGATAAAAAAATCAAGGGTTTCATGCTCAAACGGCTGCAAATGAAAGAACAGTACTGAACAAGGAAGTTGATTAAGAGCTTCTTTGGCTTCGTCAATGGTTGATACTTCAACGATGTTTGTCGTTGTATCAATATTGAGCTCCTGAGAGAGCACAGTTCTGGTTGTGTCATTGCTGTCGAACAAAAGGATGTGGGACACGGCTACTTCCAGAAGTGAGAATTGAGAGATTTAAAAACTGAAACTTATTGTCTCTTTTTGTCACACTATTGGCAAGTGGTTTTCAGGTTTGTTGTTGCTTTTTCACATATTTCGCTATTAGTAGCTGGGGTGAGGATAATATCGGTTGCTCCATATCGAACTGCCTTAATGACATCGGACCGCGTCCACTGTGGTCCAGCAACGATAAGAGGGCGGCCTTGAGGGATTTCGGAACGAACTTTTATGATTGCAGCAAATCCTTTTTCATTGACGTCAGTCATAATTAGAAACGCACCTGTGACGCTGTACTGGCGAAGTTCACTGAAGTTGTCATTACTGCCTAGTTCGGTTGTTTGGTGTTCTGTTTCACTTAGGCTTTCGGCGAAATGTGTACGCATTGCCGCATCATCGCAGATGATAGCGACAATCGGTGGCAATGGTTGTGCTGCTTCGGTTTCAGAAGTCGTTTTCCCCGATGAGCTTGCAGCAACTGTTTGTGGTTTTTCCGTTACTGGTTGTGGCGCATCTTGCTCTGTAGGTGGCGCTCCCCAGCCAGTTTCTGAAGGGCGGGGAACCATGTGTAATAGATCAACCGGGCAGATAAAGGAAACGTCACTTAAATCGCGAGAGCCACAACTTAATGTTCCTGTAACGACATAATATTCCCCTGCTGGAAAAGGTGTTGAGTCTTCAACTTTGACTTTTGTTGGTACGAAAAGGTCTTGATCACCTTTTTTAAGGTGAAATTTACGTGGGTACATCTCATCAAAGTTTTGAACTAAACCACCACTGATGATGTTTGCGACTTCACCAAAGGCATCGGCTTCGTCTTCGCCATATTCTCCTGCTTTGATGTGGTTTGAGATCTCTTCAGCGGGCAGCATGATCATGGTTCCCGCAAAGAAAATAGCATCTTTTAGGTCTGTTAAGAAGTAGGCGGTGCCTTCACTCGCACCGCTAACAAGCATTTGTGTCGCAATCGTCTTTTTACCCGGTTTGGCAAAGAACTCTTTTTTGCTTGTGTAGCGTCCTGTTAGGCCGTCAATCTCTAGTTCGATGCCAAGCATGCCACCGATCTCTTCGGCGCATTGCATCATTGCAGCATTAATTACGCGATCAACAGTTTCCTGGGGGATTCGTTCATCCTCAGGTTCTTCGGGGGCAGACTGTGGTTGATCTTCTTCTGCTTCTGGTTCGACGTGCTCAGCCTCAGTGGATGCAGGTGCTTCGCCTTTTATTTTTTCTTCTGCCGTTTCGTTTACGGTGGTGTCTTTTGTCTCTTCACCTAGAATTTCAGCTGGAATGATGACCTCTAAATTTTGCAGGTCAAATCCTTCTATTTTCATTTTACAGCTGCTGTAAACATACTCATTCGGCGGGAAGGGTTCGTCGCTTTTGGGGTCAATTTTGCTGGGAACAAAGTCCTCAACAGAGGTACGTTTGAAGTGGAGGCTTTCGGGATACATGTCAAGGAATACTGCGGTGTATACCCCAGCGATGATGTTAGCGACCTCTCCATAGGCATCGGCTGCTTCGCCATCGAAGGTACGTAATTTACAATTTTCCTCAATTTGTTCTTGAGGAAGCATAATTAACGTGCCGCCGAGGATTACCGAATCTTTTAGATCGGTAATTATGAAGGAGTCGCCACTGTGGTCGCCAGAAACAACCATTGTCGAGATGACAGAACGGCCACGACTCATGGCAAAGAGGTCGTCTTTGTTTAGACGTTCAAGGCGATGATCAATGAGTTCGATTGGCGCGCCAAGGAGTGCACCAATCTCTTCCGAAAGTTGATCTATTATTGTGTTGAAAACTTGTTCAACAACCGCTGATACCGCCACAATGTACCTACTTTGGTGCTTTTAGTTTGAGTTCGACGAGAAATTCGCCTTCATCTAGATAGAACGGAACCGTTGTCCACATCGCATCGTCCATTCCACTGACACGATAAGAGCGTCCAGCTAGAATCGTTGGAACGGCAAGGCTGATGTCTATTCCTTGCTCGGTAAAGCCATCCTTTATGCCGCCAAGAATCATATTGGCCATCTCGCCAACGGTGTCTTTAACGTCAGCATCAACCTCGTTAACATCAATCCCTAATAGAGTGTTGGTGATGGCGAAAGCAACGTCTTGAGGGCAGTGAATCGTTAACATCCCTTGGATTTCGCCAGCGAAACCTAACATGCCTGAAATGCTTTTTTCAAAACTGTAAACTTTTTCTGAAAGAGTGATACCGGGTGTTAGCGGCATCATGAGCATTGTATCAAAAAGAAGTTGAGTACTGTCAATGATTTGTTGTTGAAGGTCTAGGTTCACACGCTACTCCTGATAGCAGGCTTTTGTTGAATTCTCGTTGTCTTTTGAAGGCTTAACAGCTCTTGATCTGTAGCTCAACAAGAAATTGTCCTGCATCAATTGAGAAGGGAACAACAGCCCATTCTGCATCTGCTACGCAATCCATACTGTACTCATCACCGTGAATGCAGGAAGGGATGGAAATTGTAACATCTTTTCCTGCGGCATCGAGAACCATCTTGATATTGCCAGCTAACATGTTGGCAAGCTCACCGATAGCATCAGTGACATCATCATCAACTTCTTCAACTTCCATTCCAAGAAAACTGCTGGTAATTGCTTTAGCGACGGAATCTGGTGTATGAATTGCGAGCATACCTTGACAGGTGCCAGCTAAGCCGATAACGCCAGAAACTGAACACTTGAAGCTGGTAACATTTTCAGCAAGAGGGTCGCCAGGGGTGATATCTAGCATGATCATTGTTTCAAAAATCTCTTTGGTCGCCTCTTTAATGTTTTCCAATAGATCCAAAATGAACCCTCCACATTTTTAATTAAGTAATTCAGCAGTGAAAAATTGTAGCTAATTTTTTGTACTAAGGCTTGATGTTTATACAAACAAACGATTGATGTACAAAATTAGCCAGATCAAGAGTTGCCAACGGCGCAGTTGTTTTATGCTGCGCCGCTGGCATTGTCTTACATGATGCCGCTAATTACTTCATTGATCTTGTCAGGAGTAAAAGGCTTTTTGATGTTGCCCGCAGCTCCGAGTTCTTTTGCTTCGCCGATAATGTCGGCTCCACCCTCAGTTGTAATCATAACAACTGGAATGTTTTTGATTCCGTCGATCTCCCTTTTCTGGCGAAGAAACTCAATGCCATCCATGTTTGGCATATTGATATCGCTAAGAATTAGGTCTACATTCTCATTTTCGAGAAGGTTAAGAGCTTCTTGACCGTCACCGGCTTCAAGGATTTCATCAAAATCTAAGCCTGCTTGACGTAGGGCTCTAGAAACAATTTTTCTCATTGTGCTTGAATCATCTATAACTAATACTCGTTTAGCCATTGGTTGGTTCCTTTCAGTGTTGCGTTTGATTAGGTGTTTAATAGTGAGTTAAGGTTATCCATTTCAGCTGCTTTGATTTCAACTGAAAGAGGGAAGTCTTCAGCGATATAGTTAAATGTGAGCTCTGATGTACTTTCTTCCTCGTCAGACAGTTCGGGGATACTGAGAGCAAAATCGGAGTCAGGTGGTAAAATTTCTGTCATAAATCGACCTGCAAGCGTATTCAGGATTTCCGCAAGGAGGTCGTTAATGAGTTGATCGTTCAACTCATCTCTGTCCATGGTATACATGGTTTCGGCAATCTGGTAAAGCAATTCCTTGGAGACGTTTAAGCGCATCTCAAGGAGTTCTGGTTCGGTGATAAGAAGGTTAACGCCAAGCATTTGTTGCTTTAAGTTTAATGCTTCGTCGCTTGTGCATTCTTCAATGCTAACGAACGCCATATTCTCAAGTGTTTCTTCGAGAACTTCAGTTGTTTTTTGGTGGAGAAATGTTGTTAATTCTTCCATCTTAACTATCCTCGCTGTTAATGAGTGGTGCTAGGGCTTCGCTCAGCATTGCTGGGTTAATTGGCTTATTAAGGACGGCGAATGCTCCCATTTCAAGCAGTTTGTCCGTTTTTGCCTGATTACCCGCACTGGTGATGATGAGTACTGGTAGGTCGACAAGTTTAGGGCTAGCTTTTACCCATTTAAGTAGTGATTCGCCATCCATTATTGGCATATTTAAGTCGCTAATAAGGAGGTCGGCTGGCTCTTGTTTAACCAGTTTTAGTCCCTCTTTACCGTTTTCAGCTTCGGCAAATTCGGCATCAGCTAGACCGATAATTTCTAGGCAGCGACAGATCATCATTCGTGCAGTGCCAGAATCGTCTGCTATTACGATGCGTTTCATTTGATTTCCTTTCTATTTGTCCGTCATGGCGTTGTGCATCGTGTCAAAGGTGTCGTTGACTTCGAGCATAACAAGTGCCAGTTGTTCAGATGATAGGTCAATATAATTCGTATAGTTTTGGTCTAAATGGTATTGCAGTGAATCCGAGGATTGACTGCCGCACATCATCGCCACAATGCAGCCAAGGTGCACCGCATATACAAGGTGCTGGTACTCACTTGGGGCTTCAGATGGTCTATGGTGGTACCTGATTGCACATTGTAGCGATTCTGGAAGTTCCCAGCTTTTAGCGAGTTCGTATCCTGCTTCTGTGTGATCAATGCCGAGAAGTTCTCGTTCTCCTGCTAAATAGTCTGTAACTTCATGGCCATCAATGCCGACAAGAACATCGTTGGAGCTGTGCTGTAAAAAATCTGAGAGGATTGCCTTGCCAACTGCGTGTAAAATCCCTGCTGTAAAGGCTAAGTCGGGACTTAGCGGTTGCTTGGACTGTTTGGCAATTTCCCGTGCAGCAATGGCGGTTCTTAGGTCGTGATTCCATAATTCACTTTTAGGGCCATCGTAGCCTTCAAGTTCTTTATGAAAGAGAGCTGAGGCGCTATCACCAAGAGCGATTCCAGCAACCATCCGTTCACCTAGGTAGCCGACAGCTCGTTCAATCGTCGTTACCTCATGGACAAGACCGTAGGCAACGGAGTTGACTATTTTTAATACGCGAGCTGTGAGAGCAGCATCGCATTTTACAATATCAACAACTTCGCTCATATCGTGATCGCTACTTGCTGAGAGTTGTAGCAGTTGCGAAGCACTTGGTGAGAGTAGCGGGACCTCTTTAATTGCAGCGATTATCTCTTCTTTGCTGGCTCGTTGTTCCATCATAACTTCTCCTCTGCTAAAGTTTCCAGTCGCTACGACCTGGTGACGAAAGGGTTATTTCGCCAGTGGTGACGGAAACTGAAACAGTTCGGCTATAGGTGGCGCCGAGGTCTTCAGCAACAGGGCCGAGAGCATACTTCCACAGAGTTTTCTTTACGGCCAGCGCATTTCGTTTGCCGATATTGAATGTGTTGTTGGGGTCCATGATTTTTGCTCCCCCTGCCAGTTTTACGATGAATCCACGTCCGCGAGGATCGCAGCCCATTGTTGACATTTGGTTCAATAACGCTGGAATTCCTGTGTCGGCAAAGTAACCGGGCCGTGTTTTCACTTTATCTGGGTTTATTTTCGATTCTGGTAGCGCGACGTGTACCATGCCAACGGTTCGCGTTTTTGGGCACATCAGCACGACTGCAACACAAGATCCTAGGGCAAAAGTTTTAACAATGTCTGCTTGGTCGTTGGATGCCCCAAATTCACCAACGCCTAATATCAAATTGCTCATAGGGTTATTTTCCTGTTAACAGTGAGATAACATTCGAGGCAATATTGTCAATGGGGACCAGTTTTTCTGCTCCACCTTTTTCAAAGGCTACTTTAGGCATGCCAAAAACAACTGATGTCGCTTCATCTTGCGCAATGTTTCGCGCTCCAGCGTTGCGCATGGCGAGCATCCCTTTTGCGCCATCAGAGCCCATACCAGTGAGCATAACGCCTACTGCGTTGCGGCCCACTTGTTTTGCTGCGGAGTCCATGATGACATCGACGGATGGGCAATGACCACTGACTTTCTCTCCAGCATAACATTTGACTTGATAAATGCCACCAGAGCGAACAATTTCCATCTGCATGGCACCCGGTGCAACTAGGATCCTGCCTTGGCGTATTCGGTCGCCTGTCTCAGCTTCTTTGACCTCCATTGAACAGAGTTGGTTGAGACGTTCTGAAAACATTTTTGTAAAGCCAGGCGGCATGTGTTGAACAATGACAATGCCTGGAGAGTTCGATGGGAACTTGGTGATCACTTTTTTGATCGCCTCTGTTCCTCCCGTCGAGGCACCGATAACGATAACTTTGTCTGTTGATTCATCAAGTGCGTGGTTTGCTGAGGTGCTTACTGTGCTGCGTCGGCTAATTGGTTTGTTCTTCCAGTGTGAAACATTAGCGTTTGAAGCAATTTTGACCTTTGTACGCAAGTCTGTCAGCATTGCATTAAGGCCCTGAGCAACGTTGGTGGTCGGCTTTGTTACAAAGTCTACAGCCCCCGCTTCGAGAGCTTGCATGGTGATCTGTTTCCCTTTTTGAGTCAAAGAGCTTACCATGACAATCGGTATTGGGAATTGAGGCATCAACTTGCGTAGAAATTCGACGCCATCCATACGTGGCATTTCAACGTCTAGCGTTAGAACATCAGGTTTAAGCTGAACGATTTTGTCTCGGGCAATATAAGGGTCAGCCGCTGTTCCAACGACAAGGATATTGGGGTCAAGAGATAAGCCGTTGCTGAGAATTTGGCGTACCAGTGCCGAGTCATCAACGACGAGTACACGAATCTGTTTTGCCATTACCTGTTTCCTTTCTGGTAGGCCGCGGGCATTAAATATTTGAATAGCTCACTGTCGCGGCCAAGTGTTTCAGAATGTCCGATGAAAAAATAGCCTTCTGGTTCCATGCTTTGGTTAAACCTCTGCACAAGAGCATTTCGTGTGAGCTGATCAAAGTAGATCATAACGTTTCGGCAAAAAATAATTTGAAATGGTTTTTTGAATGGAAACGTTTTGTTCATAAGGTTGAAGCGACGGAAAGTCACTTCATTACGGATTTTGTCGCACACCTGCATTTTCCCGTTCGGTAACTTAGTAAAGTACTTTCTTTGTAGGGTTTCTGGGAGCGATGCAACCTTGTCTGCTCCATAAATGCCCTGTTGAGCCGTTAACAATACCTGCTCTGAAATATCTGTAGCTAAGATTCCTGCATCCCAGCTGCTGTATTGAGCACCAAGATATTCATGCATTAACATGAGTAATGTGTAGGGCTCCTCACCTGTTGAGCATCCGGCACACCATACTCGAATGTCTTTGCGGTTTTCTTTTTTTAGCTTTTCACAAATCGCAGGTAAAGCCGTCTTTTGAAAGTAATCAAAGTGATCTTTTTCGCGATTAAAGTATGTATAGTTTGTTGAAACTAAATTGATAAGATCGCTAACCGCTTTTCCTGAGTTATCTGTTTTAAGATAATCGTAATAGTTTTGAAATGTGCCAAGATCTTTGTTGCGAATTAATTTCTGCAAGCGACCAACAAGTAGGGACCGTTTTTCATCGGTGAGATTAATCCCAAATCGGTCATAAATCAGCTGACGCAAAGAATTAAATTCTTGGTCAGAGATTGGCATCATCGTCGAGTTTTGTGTGGCTGAGGCTGGCATAGGTTATCCGAGTTCCTTTACTTTGTTTCGACGAGATTGCCGACGTCAAGGATTAGGCTGACATCACCGTTCCCTAGGATTGTGCAGCCTGAGCAGCCGCGCACGTTACCGACATACTCCGATAGGCCTTTGATGACTGTTTGTTGTTGTCCTAGGATTTCGTCCACCATCAGACAAATACTGCGATCCTGGTATTCAAGTACAATAAGAATTCCGTCTTCAAGGCTCGAATGGTCTGGTTGTACATCAAGCATCTCGTGAAGTCGAACAACAGGGAAGAAATTCTCTCGAACCCGAACAAGCTCTTCAGAGTCTGGGGTAATTGTAAGTGCGTCTGGCTGTGGACGGAATGCCTCTTTGATCGATAGAATTGGTACGATGCAGCGCGCATTCCCAACTCGTACAAGCATACCATCGATAATGGCGAGAGTAAGTGGAATGCGAAGTTTGATCGTTGTTCCTTGTCCGGGAACACTATTGACGTCAACTTTACCTTTAATTTTTTCAAGGTTTTGTTTAACGACATCCATACCAACGCCGCGGCCTGAAATATCTGTTATCTTCTCTGCCGTTGAGAAGCCCGGTTGGAAAATCATATTATAGATCACTCGATCACTTAGGTCTGAACCGTCACCTTCAATGAGCCCATTTTTAATGGCTTTTTCAAGGATCTTTTCTTTATTGAGGCCACGTCCGTCATCTTGTAGCGTGATCCACACCTCTCCCTCTTCATGGCATGCATCAAGGTGCACTGTTCCTTTTTCCCCTTTTCCTGCCGCAAGCCGCTCTTCGGGTGGCTCAAGTCCATGGTCCATTGAGTTGCGTAAAATGTGGACAAGTGGATCCGTAATTGTCTCGATAACGGTCTTATCAACTTCTGTGGCTTCTCCCGTTAGTTTTAGGTCAACTTTTTTGCCAGATTTGACGGATAAATCGTGAACCAGTCGAATCATGCGGCGGAAGAGTCCTGATACGGGGATCATGCGAATAATCATCGCCATCTCTTGTAGCTCTCGAACTAGTTTCCCCATTTGCTGGGCTGCTTTGTTAAAGCTTTCAAGCTCGAGACCGTCAAGGTCTGGGTTGTGGATAAGCATGTTCTCAGCAATTACTAGCTCACCGATTAAGTTGATCAGGTTGTCGAGTTTCTCTAGGTCGACACGAATATCTTGTTTCTTTACTTGTGCTGGTTTGGCTTTTGCCTTCTGAGGCGGAGCGGGTGGCTGCTTTTTGACCTCGTTTTGTGATGATAGTGCTTGGTCGACCTGCTCAGCAGATGCTTTGCCCATGTCAATCAAAACGTCACCGAGTGGCTTTTTTTGCTGTTCGAGGGCTTCTTCGACGCACTTTTGGCTAACGACACCTTTTTCAACTAAGACTTCGCCGATTTTTGGAGCAGGTAAAGCCTTGAGTGCTTCGACGTGGGCTTCTAAGTTGGAAATGTCATCCTTGCCTTGACCACTAAGCCCTAAAACACCCTCTTTGAGGGCGTCGACGGCATGGAGAAGAGTGTCAAAAGGGTTTTCAGTAGCAAACGCGCCACCACTTTTAATGATGTCGAGAACATTTTCTATTTGGTGACTAAGGGCCTCAAGATTGCCGTATCCAAAAAAACCACTGTTACCTTTGAAGCTATGAATATTGCGAAAAATTGCAGCAACGAATTCAGAGCTAGCAGGGTCTTTTTCCCAAGAAAGTAGACCTTGTTCTGAAGCGTCGAGCAACTCGTCGCCTTCTTGGATAAAGCGCTCAACCATTTCGCTTGTAATTTCAAGCATGAGATCGTCAGATTTTGTTGGTGCCGTTGCTTCAACCTCGGTAGCATCTTCAGTTGTTATATTTGCTTCGGGGGTAGGTTCTGCCACCTCTTCAACGGTTTCTTCACTTGGGGCTGGGCTCTCCATGGCGGTGTGGAATTGCGCCGACATGGTTTTACTCTCTTCAGCTAAAGCTTCATCGTTAAAGTTTTCATCAACACAGTCAAGGGCATCTTTCATGAAGTCGCATGATTCACAAAGGAGTGTGACGTGTTCTGGGAGCAGGTCAAGCTTGTCAGAGCGAACCATGTCAAGCAGGCTCTCCGCAGCATGGGCTACACCAGTAATATTGTTGAACTCGAGAAAGCCTGCACTTCCTTTCATTGAATGGAAAAGTCGGAATACCGCGTTAATTGTTTCGTTGTCGGTGTTTTGTCCAAGTTCAATGATCGTCGGCTCAAGTTGCTCGATCATGTCACGACTCTCTTGCGAAAACTCTTGAATAATCTCTATTTGATCACTGCTTAGCTCGTCAGTCATGGCTTTGTCGATTCTCCGTAAAAAGGGCTACAAATGAAACTAAATAGCAGAAGGTAAATTATTGTTTAATGCATTGAGTTGACGTTCACATATGAAGTGTTTCTATTTCACTCTGTGACGCTAACGGTTCCAATGCTGTCTCAATTTTAATGATTCGTTTTATTATAGTGTAAAATGGAAAAATTCTGTACTTGTTTTTCATGTATTAGGTGTCAAATAAATGACATCGTTTAGTTTTTCCTTTGGTGTCGTTGACTTTTGACCCTGTGAACGTGTTGCTAGATGTCGATTAGTGTTGGCCGTTCAGGCAGTTTGGCTGCTGGCTCGTTTATTGCATTGTGAGTTATGTGTTCGTTGTTGCTAACGTGGCATATTTATTTAAAAATTTAAAATTACCCATGTTGTATTCAGTGGCATGGATCTTTAGCTATCTAACCATTTGCTGGAGTGCGGGTTTGAACAGTAGAAAGTCTTTTGTGATGGTATTGCAGATCGTGTTGATCTGCTGTGCGTTCCCCTATGGCGCGTGGGGACAAGAGAACTTTGTGCTGCTCTCGGTGGAAAAGCATGATGAAGTGAATGTGACTCGCTTGACTTTGCAGTTCAATCGATTGCCAGAATTTCAAGTTAAAACTTCTGGGCAGAGGTTGGATATCGTTCTGCCTGAGACTCAAGCATCGTCAAATACGCAATTGCCGCCAGAAGACGAGCGGCTTGTTCGAGTGCTGATCGGGCAAGCGCAAAAAAAGTTAATGCTTTCGTTTCTGTTACGTCGGCCACCGTATTTTGTCAATAGCGTGAAGGATGTGCAGGATCATCGTCTCGTGGTTGACTTGCATTGGCAAGACTCTCAGCGGGGGACGCGACCAGCAATCTCAAGAAGTTTGCCTGGGCAATCTTCGATCCAGAGCGGTGGCGGGGTTGCTGGCCGAGGGATTAACTCAAAGTATCGTGGCGACTGGCAAAGGTTTTTTGCTGAGTATGAACGGCCCGTTAAGCTTGGGGCGCATATAAACTATACCCTTGCACCATTTCCTTGTCTTGCTTTGGTTGATGACGTATTTGATGTGTTACCTCTCGATGTTGCAGCTTTGGCTGACAGTGAAGATTGGGATGCCGCAATTACGGCTTTAAATTATGTTGGACTTGAAGCAGAACGGGGCGATGCACCATTAAGGTTGATGCTGATTAAAGCTGATCTTCATCAGCGGGCAGGAAATTATAAAAAAGCAAGGCGTTTTCTGGCGCGGATAGATCGGTTGTTAAGTGATGAGCAGAAAGACCTTGCTGCTTGTGTTTCTTTGCAGCGTTTATATTTGGCTAGTGATCAGGTTCGTGATCCATATGAGCTCTTGGCTGAGTTAACGCTTGCCGTTGATCAACGTTATCCTATTGCTATGCAAAAATATCTCGATCTATTTCAGGCTGAGGTTCTGATTGCATCAGGAGATGTACAGCAAAGTAATCCCATCCTTCAAGGAGCATTACTTGAGGGTGTGGGCGATCTTGAAGGTCTTTACCGTCTACGTTTAGCTGATGTCGCTGCGATACGCGGCGACCACAAGGGTGCGATTAATCGGTATTTAGCTTTAGACGATCAGTTGGTTGGGCAGCCATTTTCACTTGCCGCCTATGCAACAAGTCTTTATCGCGACAAGCAATATGATGCCACAATAGAAACGATCAAGACATTGCTGGAGGATCTTGATGATTCAGATCATCGCGATTTAGCTCGTTATATGATGGGACTAGCTTTGATTCATCGTGGTGATGGTGGGGCTGGGTACGATTTGCTGCACCAAATTCTTCCAGGAACAATAGGGGCTATTTTAGCGAAGGCGAAGATTGCTGATTTAGGAATTCAGACAGATGATTTCTATAGTCGTCGACGGTCATTAAATGAGTTCGAGATGTTGGTGGATATGATGCCAACACGCAGCGGCCGAGCGGAGATGCAATTCAAACATGCGGTTGCTACGTATCTATTGGGTCACAGAATGGCTGCAATAGATGAACTTCAATTGTTTCTTCGCTCTGATCGTATGACTGATTTAGTTCCACACGCCCAAGCATTACTCGTTGAGATCTTGCCTGGGGTTATTCATGATCTTGTCGAGGGCGAAAAGTATTTCAAGGCGTTAGTCTTGGTCGAGCAAAATAGAGATTTGTTGGTCACGAGCCAGAAAAACTTTTCGTTTCTCGTTGAGCTAGGGCAAGTCTTCTCAGAGCTTGAATTTTCAGAGCGAGCCGTGCGTTTGTATCTGTATTTAATGGATGTTACCAGTGTCGGTGATCGTCAGGAGCAAGTCTACCGACCATTGATTGAAGCATTGTCGCAACAAGATGATTATCAACGTGTTTTAGATTACGCAGGTCGCTACGAAACTCTCTACCCACAAGGTGAAAGTCGTGCCGAAGTTTTTTTGGCTAAGGTAGAGGCCTTGCAGAAGTTAGAGCGTAATGGCGAAGCGCAACTGCTTTTGGATGATCCTAAACGACCTCAGTCGCATGAGATTAATCGCTTAGCTGCTACGTTAGATTTACAAAACAACTTACTTGAGTCCGCAGCGTTAAGCATCGCAAAAGTTGTTGGTAGCGATATGACTCAAGCAGCAAGTGAAGATGTCTTGCTACAAGCTGAAATCATGCTTAAGCAAAATAAGCGCAGTAACGCTTTGGGGCTTTATCGTTACTTGAAAACAGTGGCTGAGTTTGCTGACCAAGCACAATATCGTGAAGCATCGATTCTCTTGCAGCAAGGGTCTAAAAAGGCTGGGTTAAATCTTTTGGAACAACTGGTCGAAAATAGTAGTGACGGCCCGTGGAAAACACTCGCACAAGAAACTTTACAAATAGAACGGTTTAACCGTTGAAAGGGGTAAGCCATGTTGGGAAATGGTTTAGTCGATAAAACCGCATTATTGTTAAAAAAAACACTCGACTTGCGCATGCAAAACCAGCAAGTGATAGCGGGTAATGTGGCCAATGCGCAAACGCCAGGCTATAAAGCGCAACGTTTAGAGTTTGACAAGGCATTACGTCAAGCTGTTGATGGCCAAGGGCATGATGTGTCGGTAACTCATCCAAATCATATCTCGTCGCATGGTGGAGCCGTTGCACGTGTCGAAGCAACGGTTTCTGAAGTTAAGGGGACTGGAGCCCTTGGTGATGGCAATACGGTGAGTGTCGATCAAGAGATGATTTTGCTCGCTCAAAACCAATTAATGTATGAAGCGTCGGCCCAATTATTAAGTAAGAAGATGAGTATTATTAAATACGTAGTCCAAGGGAATTAAGGGAGGACAGTTAAATGGGTATTTTTACATCCTTAAATATTAGTGCTTCGGCCCTTCAAGCTCAACGGACACGCCTCGACACAATAAGTTCAAATATGGCTAATGCTGAAACAACTCGTACGCCTCAAGGCGGACCTTATCAGCGTAAAATGGTGGTGTTTGAGAGCCAGCAGATGTCCTTCGCAGATCATTTGTCGAGTCGTTCAAATCGAGCAATAAGTGGTGTGCGTGTGAGCAATATTGCAGTGGACAATCGTGAGCCTAAGTTGGTTTATGACCCCCAGCATCCTGATGCGGATGATCGAGGTTATGTTGCTATGCCTGATATTGATATTCTCAAAGAAACCACTGATATGATGATGGCTACGCGTGCGTATGAAGCCAATATTACGACGATAAAATCCGCCAAGCGGATGGCGCTTAAAGCCCTTGAGATAGGTAAGTAGGAAAGGATTCTGTCATGACAGATATTTCGATAGATAGCCACTTGAAGTCGATGATGCCTTCGCTTGGACAAAGTCAGCCGCAAGCGAGTAGCAATTTTGGTGAGATGTTGACACGGGCGATTTCAGAGACAAATGAGGCTCAATTGGGTGCTGATAAGGCTGTGACCGATTTGAGCACAGGGCGATCTGATAATCTGCATGAAGTGATGCTGGCGATGGAAGAGGCTGATATTTCGATGCGGATGTTGGTACAGATGCGTAACAAAGTTGTTGATGCATATCAAGAAATTATTCGTATGCAGGTTTGATGTTTAGTGCAAGGGCTGATGTGACGAGTACGAGTGTTTTATGTGTGTAGGTGGGGATAAAGGGAAATCATGGCTGAGTTAGAAAAAGGAAATATTTTTTCTGTTTTAAGTGGTTGGCCGCTGTCGCGAAAGATCAGTCTCGGAGCTGTGGCTGTATTTTCGATGACTTTGTTTGCATTGATCATCTTACAAACACGCCAATCCGATTATCAGTTATTGTTCGCAAACTTACCTCAAAGTGATGCGTCGTCTATTGTCGTTTGGTTAAAGGAGCGCAAAATTCCTTACGAACTCCAAGGTGGTGGAAGTTCAGTCTATGTTCCTGCTGATAAAGTGTATGAAACGCGTTTAGAACTTGCTGGTTCGGGCCTGCCTCAAGGGGGCGGTGTCGGTTTTGAAATCTTTGATAAGCAGAGTTTGGGCATTACTGACTTTGTTCAAAAAGTAAATTACTTGCGGGCCATGCAAGGTGAATTGGCACGTACGATTGCATCGTTGTCTCCTGTTGCAGCAGCTCGCGTTCATTTGGCGTTGCCACAAAAGAGGCTTTTTAAGAGTCAGCAGCAAGCAGTTACGGCATCCGTTATTGTTAAAATGATCGCAGGAGCAAATTTAAGAGATTCACAGGTGCAGGGGATTGTTAACCTTGTTGCTGGAAGTGTTGAAGGGTTAGAAGCCGAATACGTTAATGTCGTCAACTCATCAGGCAAGGTACTCTCCAAGCGTCCTGAAGAGGGACTGAATGGACCGATGACGCCAGGGATGTTGGAATATCAACAAGCTGTTGAGCGACAAATGGAAAGTCGAGCTCAAGATTTACTCGACCGTGCTCTTGGCGTCTCGAACTCCTTAGTAAAAGTAACTGCAGTCCTTGACTTTGCTCAGGTGGAAAAACTTGAGGAGCTATACGATCCTAAAAGTGCTGTGCCCCGTAGTGAGCAAATACAAGAACAGAAAGACTCTGGTGGAAGTTCAGTTGGTGGTGTACCCGGTGTGCAATCTAACTTAGAGGGAGGAGCAGCTGTTGGTGGCGGGTCCTCGGCTACGAGTAGTAATAATGCTGAAACGACAAACTATGAGATTAGTAAAGTGGTTAACCGTACTGTCGCGCCTGTCGGTACGATCAAGCATCTTTCCGTTTCTGTGCTTGTGGCTGACGTTCTGGCCGAAGCGGCCGATGAGGGCGTTGAAGCTAAATTGCAACCTCGCCCTGAGCAGGAATTACGTACGATAGAAAAAATGATTCAAAGTGCTCTCGGGATTGATTCAACACGTGGCGATCAAATAAATGTTGTTTCGATGCCCTTTGCGGATGAGTTCTATACGAAACCTGTCGCTGTTGAGTCATCAATTAGTGATAATCTTTATTCGTACCTACCGATCATTAAGTATGGTGCTGGAGCTTTGGGCGCGCTGTTTTTATATTTCATGATGGTGAGACCTGCTCTGAAAACATTGCAATCTGAGTCAACAGTGCAGCACTTTAAAACAGTAAAAGAACTTGAGGCAGAAATGGCATCAGGTAAAAGTAGTCCTGTTAAGCTCGACCCAACTGAGCAAATGAGACAAAATATCCTTAAGGCTGAAAACTCTCCATCGCAGGTTATTCGTACCTGGATGACAGATGAAAAGTAACGGGTTGAATTAGGAGTGTTTGCGTGGAAGTAATGCAATTAAACAGGATGTCGGGGCATGAAAAAGCGGCAATATTGTTGATGTGCCTAGGTGAGTCAGCGACGTCGGCAGTTTTTGCTGAACTTAATAGCGATGAGGTTCGGATTCTGACTCGGATTATGATGACCATTGATCATATCCCTGCTGAGTTGGCTAACGATATTATGGCCGAGTTCCAAAACGATCAGAAAAAAAATCCTGGTATGTATATAAAGAGTGAAGAGTTTATTCGTAATGCCATCACTGGTAGTGGGGGTGAGCAGGCCGAAGTGTTGCTTGAAGAGATCATGAGCGGAGCTGAGACTCGTCCACTTGAAACGATTGCTACAATGCAGCCGCGAATGGTCGCTAGCTTGCTGGAAAATGAGCATCCGCAAACTCTTGCCTTAATTTTGTCAACTCAACGTTCAGACCATACGGGGAAGGTTTTAAAGTATTTGCCCGATGAGGTGGCAGGCGATGTTATGTATCGTATTGCTAAAATTGACAAGGTTATGCCCGAAGTTATTGCTCAGATCGAGGAAGCACTGCGTCGTGAAATCGGTGGTGTAAGTAAGAAAGAGCAGCAAGAGGTTGGGGGTGTTGATAAAGTTGTGGATATCCTCGGTCGTGTTGAAAAAGGTTCTGATCGAATGATTGTTGATAGCATTGAATCGGTTGATCCCGAACTTGCCGAATCAATTCGTAAAAAGATGTTTACCTTTAGTGACTTGGTTAATATTGATGGCCGAGCGATGCAGATGATTTTGCGTGAAATAAACAATGACACTCTCACTCTGTCACTGAAAACTGCGCCAGATGATTTGAAGAATTTGATTTTCTCAAATATCTCAAATCGCGCTGCGGAGATGATTAAGGAAGATCTTGAAGCCATGGGTCCAGTTCGTTTGTCTGATGTCGAGGCCATGCAGCAAACAATTGTTAAGTTAGCTCTTAAGCTCGAGGAAGAGGGGCAAATTGTGATTCCTGGACGTGGAGCAGGTGATGAGCTTGTCTAAAATTATTCGTAATTCTGAAGGGCTTGATTGTCGTCGAGTCATTATTTCTGATCTCAGTACGGTGACTCAGGCTGAGTCGAGTGGCTTTATTGTTGTCGACTCGTCTCATATGGAACAGGCTGAAGTCGAGTCCAGCGCTGTGGTATCAAATGTGGATTCCGTTTCTGTTGATTTGTTGTTAGAGCAACAAAAACTAGACTTAGCAGAGAAGTTTGAAGAGGGTCGTCAGCGTGGTGTCGCTGAGGCTGAGCAATCATTTGCCCAAACGACTCAGGCTCTCGCGTCAGCGTGTGAGCAGATTTCGAATCTGAAAGAGAAAATGCTCGAACGAAGTCAGCCCGATATGTTGAGGCTGGTATTTGCCATTGCTGAACGAGTCGTGCAAGCCAACGTTCAAATCGATACAGAAGTGATAACTCGTACGGTACGGCAGGCGATTCATTTGGCTGTCAGTGCTGAGGAGTTCCATATCCGAATAAATCCAGAAGATCTTCACGTGGTAAATGACCATAAGCCGTTGTTTATTGCTAGCTTGAGTGGCCTGAGTAATATTGAATTTGTCCCTGATGAAAGTTTAACTCGCGGAGGTTGTATTCTTGAGTCACCATTAGGGCGAGTTGATGCGACCATGGAAGCGCAACTGGAGGCGATATCTAACTGTCTTCAAGAGGCGACTAGGGGGGAGTGATGGCAAACCTCGAAAGCCTTGTCAAATCATGTAACACCGTCAAAGTGTGGGGGAAAGTTACGAAGATTGTTGGTCTGGTTGTCGAGGGCTATTGTCCTGCGGCATCGGTGGGTACTTTATGCGAAATCACCCCGCTAGATCATTCCGATCCTGTTCTTGCCGAAGTTGTTGGTTTTAGGGAGGGGCTAGCACTCTTAATGCCGCTTGGTGAGTTGCGTGGTTTGGGGCCTGGTAGTCTTATCCGGGTGATACGAAATAGTGCCACGATGGGGGTTGGTGATGCCCTGCTTGGCCGAGTTGTCGATGCCATGGGACACCCTATCGATGGCCTGCCGCAGCCTGTGTTTGAAAAAGAGATGCCTGTTTATGCTTTACCTCCAGGGCCGATGGAGCGGAGTAAAATCGCTAAACCGCTTGATCTTGGCGTTCGGGCCATCAACGGTCTACTCACTTGTGGTCTTGGTCAGCGTCTTGGAATTATGGCAGGTTCTGGTGTCGGCAAGAGTGTGTTGTTGGGTACTATGGCAAAACATTCCCGTTCCGATGTTAACGTCATTGCTTTAATTGGTGAGCGTGGCCGTGAAGTGCGCGAATTTATCGAACGTGATCTGGGTGAAGAAGGGCTAGCGCGATCCGTTGTTCTCGTCGCCACCTCTGATCAGTCACCATTATTACGTATGCGTGGCGCGTTTGTTGCGACCACCTTAGCTGAATATTTTTGTCAACAAGGCCATAATGTTTTGTTGATGATGGATTCCGTGACTCGCTTTGCTATGGCTATGCGCGAGGTGGGGTTAGCCATTGGTGAGCCACCAACAACAAAAGGTTATACGCCCTCAGTCTTTGCAACACTTCCAAAACTTCTTGAGCGTGCTGGTAGTTTTAAAAAACAGGGAAGTATCACTGGACTCTATACGGTTTTGGTTGAAGGTGATGATATGAACGAGCCTATTGCCGATTCGGTCCGTTCGATTCTTGATGGTCATATTGTTTTATCAAGAGACCTCGCTGCAAAGAACCATTATCCTTGTATTGATATTCTTCATTCAGCTAGCCGTGTCATGCGCGATATCGTTGAGCCAGAACATGTACAAGGGGCTGCTAAGATTCGTGAAATACTTGCTACGCATAAAGAAGCAGAAGATCTCATCAACATTGGTGCGTATGTAGCGGGAAGCAATCCTAAAATCGATTATGCTATTTCACGCATCGACGCTGTTAATGAATTCCTCTGTCAAGGGATGGACGAACGAGATACTTTAGATGGAACAACAAGTGCCATGACCGAATTAGTGTTGGACCGGCGCACAGAACATCGAGAATAACCTTCCCTCTCCCCACCTTTCTTGTAAAAAATCCTTATTTTTCCAAAATTTATTGTTTGTCGTAACGATTTTCCTATTGGGTACCGAAGAGAGTAGTGCGCCCTGATTTTGATTTGTTGCATTGAATAGTCTTTTCCTGTGAAAGGGTCCGATGAAGTCATTTAAACTTCAAGTGGTTTTAGAACATCGTCAACGTTTGGAGGATCAAGCTCGTCAAAGCTTGGCTGAAGCCATTCAGTATGAACAGTCAACGATCCGTCAACTGTCCGACGAAACGACTGAGCTGGCTGAGATCAGTGTTGAGTATGAAGAGCGGCAACTTGTTGGTATCCAAAGTCACGAATTTATGCTGTATGAAAATCGCATTGAACACAAGCGGCAGGTGTTGATTGAGTTAGATCGACAATTGGGTCTTGCTCGCGAATTAGTGTTGGAGTGTCGGAAGAAATTAGCCGACGCAAGTCGCGAAAAAAAATTGATGGAAAAGCTTAAAGAGAAAAAAAATCTTGAGATCAAGAAAGAACTTCATCGTAAAGAGATGGCACAAATTGATGAAGTTGCGATTATGTTTAGACACGAGGATGATCGATGAAATCTACGAGAACTTTTACCTATATTTTTTTAGTTGGAATGCTGTTAGTGCTGATTGCAACACAAGGGGGCGCAGAAGATGATCCTCTTATGGAGCAACCTCTTGAGACAGATATTGCCTCAGTTGAAGAGCGTCGCTTAATCATTCAGTTGAGAGAACAAAAGCAGAAAACAGTGATTGAAGCTCAAGCCCTTAAAAAGGAGAGAAATGAGCTAAACCTCCTCCGTGTTGAGGTCGATAAGAAGCTAGAAGCGTTACAGGCGCTACGTGAAGAGATTCAAGGGCTTCTTGCTGAAAAGGATGCCATCGAGCTCGCTAAGGTCGAAGAGCTGAGTAAGATGTACAACAAGATGGATCCAGTTAAGGCGGCCCTTATCATCAGTGAGTTAGATCGTGAGCTAGCTATTGGTATTTTATCTGGCATGAAAGCTAAAAGTGCTGGAAAGGTGCTAGCGAATCTCGATGGGGAAGATGCGGCCGTATTAAGTACCGCCTATTCAACACTACGTGAAGATTAAGTTCTGGCGCACGAAATAAAATGAAAGGAGATCTATTTGATGCAAGCAATGGCAATGATTAATCAGCCTGCACCAGTCAATGATGCCGTCGCAGCGCGGACAGCGCGCTCGACTGGTAAGGGTGTGGATAGTGCGTTTTCACCTGCTCTACAGAAAGCGTGTAACGACTGTAGCGATGAAGAGTTAGCTGGTGCTGCAATGGTTTCACAAGGCGATAGTACTCAACAGCAGGTAGCCACTGAAGCAGGTGGTGCAGTTCAGGAACAGCCTGAGGCTGGCGAGAAGGGTATACACGTTGCCGTAGCTGAAATGATTACTGCAAAAGCACTAACAGGTGGTCAAGCTGAAAGTGTTGCTAACCCTATTGGTGAAGGTGAAGAGGTTGCACAGGTTACTGTGAGTGTAGCTTCTGTGGCAACTGAAGTTGAAGGTGACGTTGATAATGTGGTTGCGGCAACTGTTGGTAGAGATAGAACTGTCTTACCTAACAACCAGCTGTTGAACACTGAGGAGGTTAGAGGGGGTAATCATCAACAACAGAATGTTGTTGATGGTAGCACCGCAGAGACTTTGATTGAGGCTGCTCAAAGCACTGTTGCCTCAAAGATGGCCAAGGTTAATGGGGCCACGGCTGCGGTTACCGCACAAGCTGTTGCAGTGGTGTCAGAAGGGAACCCTAACCAGAAGCTAAATGTTCAACCATTGGAGCAGGTTGTTGAAATTGCTGCAAGTGTTGAAGCCGTGGGCGCTGAGAAGGTAAAGGGTGGTCGTCCAGTGGTGACTGATCCACGTTTTGCGTCATTGCTCAACAAGCCTGAACTTGGTGCAACATTACGCCAACAGCAGGGTGTTGATCCCGCTATCGTCGCACCAATGGCTTCGTCAGTGGTTGCGCCGAGTAGCGAAGTCGCTGGGGCGACAGCAAACCTAATTGTTGGAGATGATGGCATTGTGCTCTCTCAAGCAGCTGAATCTTTAGTTGGGGCTGATTCTTTAGGGGTGGCAGCGACACCAACTCAGCAGCCTGAAAGTGCAATGTCGGGCGCAGTTCAGCCACAAGTGACCGCTAGTGGTGCAGTGTCAACACCGGGTAGTGAGGTGTCTATCCCCTTAAAAGATGGCTCAACTCTGCCAGAAAGCCGCGTCGTTCAGCAGACAATTGACCATTTAACGCTTCATGCGCGTGGGGATAGCAGTAGTGTCACGGTGAAGTTGCACCCTGAAGAGCTTGGTGAATTGCAGTTACGTATGGTGATGGAGGGTGACCAGCTTAAAGTTCATCTTCAGGCTCAGACACAGCAAGTGCAAGAGGTGCTCGAACGCAATTTCCCACGATTACGTGACGCACTGCAAGATCAAGGCGTGACGGTGGAAGATTTTCAGGTCAGTGTTGATTCGGGTGAGCGTGGAGATCAGCAATCGTCAGAGCGGGGCGAATTTGTTGCTAATCGGCAGTCTGATCAGTTCTCCTCATTTGATCAAGATAACGAACCGGAAGTTGAAGCGGTCATTTCTGCCGCAGCAGCACAAGCTGACGGTCGCGGTGTAAGTTTACGAGTTTAAGAAAGCGGAGGTTGGTATGGCAGAAGTATCAAGTACGTCAAGCGTACCGGGTAGCACAACCGCAGCAGATTTAAAAAACTCACTCGCGTCGGGAGCAAATGCTCTGGGCAAAGATGAGTTTTTGACACTGATGGTTGAGCAGTTAAAAAATCAAGACCCAATGAATCCAGCTGATGCAACGGAGTTTACGGCGCAGCTGGCCCAGTTCAGTTCACTGGAGCAGCTCTTTAATGTTAACGATAATCTTGAGAGTATGGGTAATACCTCGGCCGAGGTTCAGAGGCTGTCTGCGTTAGCGATGATCGGTACTGAGGTGGTAACAACCTCATCTGACTTCAAATTTAATGGCGAGCCGATAAAGCTTGGTTATGATCTCGATGCCGCAGCAGATAGTGGTAGCCTGTATATTCGCGATGCAGCGGGCAATAGTGTCGGTAGCTTTCCGTTGGAAGATATGGAGGCTGGGACTCACTTTTTCGAGTGGGATGGCACAGACGGTAATGGCAACACGCTGATTGACGGAAATTATACTCTTGGAGTGTCGGCGTTTAATGGTGAAGATGCCGTTGTGGCAAAATCCTTGATAAGGAGCCGAGTTGTCGGGGTTGATATGGCTGACGGTACTGAAATGCTGGTGACTGATTCTGGCGATTATCGCTATGCGGATGTCCAAAGCGTTCGAGGCTATTAATATGGCTGACTCCTTATTTATTCATCCTCAACCGATTCAGTCTACGACTGTAAAAAAGGTGGCTGGTGTTGCGACAAATCCCCAAGACGGGATTTCGTTTAAGCAGGTGCTTGGTGATCAACTTAGTCGTGGAGAAGTACGTTTTTCTAAACACGCTACGCAACGTATGCAGAGTCGTGGCATACAAATGGATGCAAATGAACTTGGGCGCCTAAACCAAGCCGTACGAATGGCCGATGAGAAGGGTAGCCGAGATTCACTTGTGTTGCTGGATAGTGCAGCCTTGGTTGTCAGTATTAAAGATAATACCGTGGTAACGGTTGCAGATAAAGAACAGCTTAAAGGTAACGTTTTTACAAATATTGATAGCGCAATTATTGCTTAACCGGGCCGGTCCTCGTGTAGGGGGCCCGTTGAATGTCATCTGTTTATGGCATCTTCAAGGGAGATAAAATTATGGGAATCCAAAGCTCACTGTATAGCGGCGTTAGTGGACTCAATGCAAACGGTAACGCATTAACGGTTTTAGGTAACAATATTGCCAATAGTAATACCGTTGGTTTTAAGTCAAGTCGGACTGTTTTTGCTGACCTCCTTTCAGCTGAAATTGCTGGTTCGGGTGGATCATCCCAGGTGGGTCGTGGTACGGGGATGTCGACAGTTGATAATATCTTTAGTCAGGGGACCTTTGAGTCGACGGAATCAAACACTGACCTCGCGATCGAGGGGCCGGGCTTTTTTATGGTGAGTAGCCCTGATGAGGCGACCATTAACTATACTCGAGCAGGGGCGTTTCGTTTTGACGAAGGTGGTACACTCGTTAATCCCGAAGGGTTTGCTGTTCAGGGATATTACCTCAATGATGCTGGTGAGACGATGGGTGATATTACGGACTTAACAATTGCGACACGTTCGTTTTCACCTGCAAATCCTACTAGTACAATCTCATTGGCAACTAATTTAAATGCGAATGATCCATATCTTGGCAATGTAACGGATGACGCGTCGCCTTTTGATGTTACTGACCCTGCCGCGACAAGTAATTATGCCTCGTCGGTGCGAGTGTTTGATTCCTTAGGGCGAGAGCATCTCGTGACCACTTATTTTAACAAGTTGAACCCTGTTACCGATGCTGCTGCTACACCGCCAACTAAAGGAAACCCTACTGGGATTATTCAGTGGGAATCGCACACCGTGGTTGCGGGTTCAGAGGTGAGCGATGTTGCACCTATTCCCGAGTGGATGGAGGTGGGGCGAAGTATCCTCTCTTTTGATACTGGAGGTCGGTTAGTTAACGTCAATGATATCTCTGCTACAATCGCAGCTGGCCCTTCAGGTGATGCAGACCGCGCCTATAATCCGGATAATGATCTGTATGAATCGACGTCGACTCTGGCTGAGCCTTATCCCTTGTCGACAGATGTTGAGCCCGTTGCGCAAATACCAACAGCTGGGACGGTTGCTGGAGCGTTAAGTTGGGTCAATGAGGCTGAACCTACGCAGATTATTGATATGACATTTAATGCAACACAGTATTCAAGTGAGTCCGATGTTATATCACAATCCCAAGATGGCTATTCTACAGGCACACTTGTAAGTCTAACTGTCGATAATGATGGAAACATTCTTGGTAACTATTCAAATGGTGAACCACGTAAGTTGGCTAAGATCGCACTCGCTAAGTTTTCGAATCCTTTAGGGTTGTCAAAAATTGGTAATAATATGTATGGTGCAACAGATACTTCAGGTACAGCAATCGTTGGTACCGTTGGTTCTGGTGTGGGTCAAATTTTCACCAACTCTCTTGAGATGTCTAATGTCGACCTCGCGGCTGAATTTGTTAAAATGATCACCACTCAACGTGGTTTTCAGGCGAACTCTAAAATTATCACAACAACCGATGAGCTCTTAGGTGAATTGATCAATCTCAAGCGTTAGACGCTTATTCTCTCTGAGGTTAGGGAGTTGTTGTTTGTATAGAATT
>Ga0193964_1000267_pt1 | contig 25635 bp, 22 predicted proteins | sample FB_7_MG_FD_140323 | JGI IMG/M metagenome (GOLD analysis project Ga0193964, IMG submission 140323) | Microbial mat bacterial communities from the Broadkill River, Lewes, Delaware, United States - FB_7_MG | ecosystem: Environmental > Aquatic > Freshwater > River > Microbial mats | place: USA... | reverse complement strand
ATACAATCCCAATTTAGAAGATTTACAAACAGGACATTGTTCTGAATAATTCACTTTTAGACGAAAATAACATCATGAAAAAAACATATATATACTATTCATTTCTAATACTATTTGCTCTACTAAGTTGCAAAAAGGAAATAGATTTTGAAAACAATGATAACTATATTTCCACATTCTCAATTGTAAATCAATCAGAAATATACATCGGAAATATAATAAATGATACCATATATTTAAATATCCCAAATGATATTGACATAAAAGAATTCAAAGCATGTATTGAAACATCTCCTGATGTTTCAATTTCCCCTGATCCAACCATCGTTAAAGATTGGGAACAACAAAATAGTATAAACATTACTTCTGAAAGTGGAATTGAACATATTTATCAAATCAAAATAAACAGAAGGAACCAAAAAGATATTTTTCTGACAACTCAAGAGGAGGTAGATAAATTTGCTTCTATTGATATTAGTACCATTGAGGGTAATTTGATAATAGGACGTTCTTTTGGTAATGATTCAATTACAGATCTTTCAGCTCTTAAGAATATAAAAAAAATAACATATAACCTTACTATAAACCCAACATATAATGGGAACAGTTTAAGTACATTAGAAAACCTTACTTCTGTAGGGGGACTAATTATTACAGAAGGTAATAACAATCTAGAAACAGTTGATGTTCCTAATTTAATTTATATAAAATCTGATCTTATTATTAATAAATGCGATAATATTTCATCTATAAATATTCAGAAGTTAAAATCCATAGGTAATAATCTCATTATTACGAATTCAAAGAATATAACATCAATCAATGCACCGTCATTAACCATCGTATCAAATAATATTATTATTACTCAATGTAACAGATTAAATGAAATAATCTTATCTAAACTCAACAGAGTCTATAACGATTTAAAGATTGAATGGTGCAGAACATTAGAAAATCTTGAGATTCAATCTATAGAACATATCGGTAAATCTCTTTCTCTAGATAATCTAAACATAGATAATATTAGTCTGCAAAATTTAAATACAGTCTCTGAGTCTGTAAAGATTAGACAATGCGGAAATCTTAAAGAACTAATACTTCCAAAATTTAAAAGCCCAAATTGTAACGTAGAAATAGAGTATAATGACTTAATAAAAACAATAAGAATTCCTGAAATAGAAGAAATCAACAACCTCTTAATCGTTAATTCCAAAAACCTTACAAAACTTGAAATTCCAAAAATAAGTGTCGTAAATGGAAATCTCAAATTATATTCTCTAAATGAATTACCTGACATTTCAACTTTTGCTAATTTAAGTTACGTAGGTAAAGAAGTTAGTATTGAATATTTATATAAAATTAAAAATATTAGAATACCTGAATTATCTACTGTTGGAAAATCATTTACACTAGATTATTGTTTAAATGTAGAAGAATGTTGTTTCTCTAAATTATCAATAATCAACGGAAATTTCAGATTATACAAACTAGAGAAATTAAAGTCATTAATGGGATTTCAGAATATTAAAGAAATTACTGGAAAATGTGAATTAATGTTATTAAAAAATATAACGAACCTATCTGGATTAAAATCTCTTGAAAAAATTGGTAAAAAACTAGATATATATAAAAATAATAACATTCAGGATCTAAATATCCCTAAACTTAAGACTATTGGTGGATTAACAATTATGTGTGCAGACTTATTAACTAGTACGTCTTCATTAAACCAAAACACAATAATCAATGGTGATATTAGAATTGCTCATAATCCAAATATGACTTACATTTCTATTCCTAAGATCAACACTACTATTAATGGAGATTTACAGCTCGACCACTTACCTAAAGTTATAGATCTTGACATGTTTTCTTCCGTAAACAAGATATCTGGAAACCTTAACGTAAGTGAACTATCCTTAATTAAAAACTTAAAAGGATTTTCGTCACTTACTGGAAAAATAAAGAATTTTTATCTTAATTCCTGCTCTGAAATAACAGAAATAAAAGCTTTTAGCTCTATTAAAGAATTTTCATCTATATCAATATACTGTAACGAAAAATTATCTAACTATGAGGGATTTAGTTCCAATGCATTACAAAACATAGCCCAATTAAATATAGACTACAATGCATACAACCCAACTCTTGAAGAGCTAAAACAAGGGAAATTCACAAAATAACTATCACATTTTTAAATCTAAATTAACAAAACATTATGAAAAGAAGATCAATGATAGTAGTATTAACCATACTACTAATCTCAGTATTCTCATGTAAAGAAGACACTATAAAAGTGTTACCTATAATTGAATTTAATGCACCAGAAAATGGATACTCTGTCATAGAAGGAGAATCAATTATTATTAAACCTACTCTGGATCATATTGAAAAAGCTAGCTATAAATGGTTAGAAGAAGATAAAGTAATTTCTACTGAAAAAATATTAACATATCAAGCAAAAACTGTTGGTATTAATTCTCTAATACTTGAAGTAACAAATACGGATGGTAAAACAGAAAAAGAAATATCTATAACTGTTTTAAAAAGACCTGTTCCTACTGCTACTTTCACTGAAGAAAACAACGCTGTCGAGCTAAAAAAACACACAGAATACATAGTTACTCCTACATTCGAAAATTCGGAAGATGCAACTTATGAATGGTTCCTTGGTGACACAAGTGTTTCAAGTGAAAAAACATACACATTTAGTTCTGATGAAAAAGGAGAATATTTATTAAAAGTAGTTATTACTACGAAATACGGAAAGGCTGATGCAACATTAAGTATTAAAGTTCTTCCTGATGCTGATGATTATTTCCGTCCTGCAGATAGTAAAAGCTCTGAATTAGTTTCTAAAGTCTTTAATATTACAATTGCACCAGGACAATACGCGCCTCAATTTGAAACAAAAGAGGACGCTATTACTGAAAGCGAAAAATTTTTAAAAGGAGAATCAAGTAATATAAACATAGGATATATTAATCTTGGCGCACTTGGAGGTTCTATTACTGTAGGTTTTGATCACAGCATAGTAAACAAAGAAGATGAAGAAGATTTTCAGATAACTACTAATTTTTACTCAAATCCAGCACCTTCTACAATATGGGTAATGCAAGATGATAATGGAAATGGTAAAGCTGATGATCAATGGTATAGAATTAAAGGTAATTGTGATAGTGATGCTATTGCTGATTATGAAATCACATACATGGAACCAGCAGATAGAGAAGAAGGTGGTGCAAAAGTAAAATGGACAGATAATAAAGAAGAAAAAGGAGAAATTAATACAAATCAATTTATAAATAATTCTCAATATCCTAAATGGGAAGGTGAATCGTATACTATTAAATGCTTCAAATTAAAAACAGATTATATAGCAAACGCTTGGGGAGGAGTTGCTCCTAATTATGAATACTACAAAACAGGTTATGCAAATATAACAGGAGATACAAAAGTAAAAATTGAAGATGCTGTTGATAATAATAATCAACCAGTTTCTTTAAAACATATTGATTTTGTAAAAATTCAAAATAGCGTATTTGCAAATTGTGGTATGATGGGAGAATCTCGCTTACCTATAAAAAACATAAAAGATTTAAATTTAATATCTAAATAATACTAATTCCCAATTAGTTTTTATGCAAATTTTCATTCTAAGTTATATTAAAGAATGCTGTTTTACAAAAACAGTTTCTTTAATAAGCTTAGAATGTTTAATAAATTATATCACACTTCTATTCAATCCATTATATATAAATTCTAGAAAGTGAAAAAAATTACAATAAGTATTATCTGTTGTCTACTACTGTCAACTTTCTCATATGGACAAATTAATAAAAAAAGGATAAAATTACGACAAGTTAATGTTATAGCTAAGCGTCCATTTAAAGAAACAGGAGTAGTTAAAACAGAAATTGATACTATCATTTTAAGAGAAAGCATAACAAACAGTATTGCAAATATCTTATCACAAAACACTTCGATATTCATAAAATCATATGGACGAGGATCACTAGCATCTGCTTCTTTCAGAGGAACTGCACCATCACACACGCAGGTATTATGGAATGGATTAAAAATCAACTCTCCAATGCTTGGTATGGTTGATTTTTCTCAAATACCAGCATACTTTGTAGATGACATGAGTTTATGGCATGGTAGTAGTTCTGTTAATGTTGTTGGAGGTGCATTAGGTGGAGCTATATGCCTAAATAATATAAAACCCGAAAAAGGAACACAAATAACACTATCACAAGGATATAGTAGTTATAACACTATAGATGATTTTCTAAAAATAAAAATAGGAGGTGATAAATTTAGTGGCTCAACACGTATCTCTTACGCCAAATCTGATAATGATTTTAAATATACGAACTACAACAAAAAGAACTTTCCTATTGAAAAAAACAAAAATGGAAATTTTGAAGACATACATATCCTACAAGAATTCTATTATAAATTAAACAATGGCGACAAACTAAGTCTTGCAGCATGGGTCTTTCAAACCAAAAGAGGCGTACCAATGCTAAATGTTAATTACAATGATAAAGACAGTGATAATAATTTACAAAAAGATCAAAATATAAGAGTTGTAAGTACATGGAAAAGATCAAAAAAGAAACTAAGTCTTGAATCTAAGCTTGGCTTTAGTACCTACGATAGCAGATACACATTAAACAAAGAAACAGGAAACGGACTAAAAGAAGTTCTGAATTCCCACAGTCAGGTCTATACAGGTTTTATTAATTTTGGAGCCGATTATTTTTTCTCAGATAAATTCATGTTATCATCAAAAATTGATGCAAACTATCACAAAGTTGATAACTATGAAGAATATGACGAGGTTGGATATAAACAAGAACGACCAGAAATAACAGCCTTTATTGCTGCAAGATATAAACTAACAAATAGAATTAGATTAGCTTTAAATATTAGAGAAGACTATTACGACAAATTTACTCCTATAATACCTGCTTTCTTTTTCGAATACAATATAATACCAAAAATAAACTTTCTCTTTAAATCTTCAATAAGTAAGAATTACCACTACCCTACTTTTAATGATTTATACTTTTTACCTGGAGGCAATCCTGATCTGAAAGAAGAAGAAGGTATTACTTATGATTGTGGTTTTGAATTTGAATATAAAATAGAGAATAATTTCTCATTTAAAGGAGAAATTACTGCATATAACTCAAACATAAACAACTGGATAATATGGCTGCCCACTTTTAAAGGTTTTTGGGAACCTCATAATGTAAAAAAAGTACATAGCTACGGTTTAGAACTAAAAGGGAAATTATATAAAAAAATGGGAGACTTAGATATCTCATTAAATGGAAATTGGGCTAATACACAATCTATAAACCAAGGTAATCCAGTCAACTGGGCAGATAAGTCAGTAGGAAAGCAGCTAGTATATATCCCAGAATATTCATCATCAGTTAGTGGAAACATACAATACAAAGGTTTTTCTCTACTCTACAAATACAACTATTATAGTGAACGATTCACAACTTCAAGTAATAATAAGAAAACACGAATCGGTCGAATAACTCCATACTATATGAGCGATATCAACATTAGCAAAAATATAAATACAAAACTCTTTGATGTTAATGTGAAGTTATTGATAAATAACCTTTACGACGAAGAATACGAATCTGTTCTAAGCAGACCAATGGCAGGAAGAAATTATGGAATCTTCATTGCTATAAAAATATAATACTAACAATATAACTATCATGAACAAACATATAAACACTTATAAGTATTTTAAAAACATTCTTATAATATTTTCTCTTTTGCTATTCTTCTCGTGCATGGAGTATGGTCCAAGAGAAACAGAAGAATTCTATTTTGACGGCAAGGGTGTATTTATCACAAATGAAGGAAATTTCATGTATGGAAATGCTTCTTTATCGTATTATGTACCAGACAAGCACGTAGTCGAGAATGAAATCTTTGTGAGAGCAAATGGTATAAAACTAGGCGATGTTGCACAATCAATAGTAATAAGAGGTGACTTAGCCTACATTGTTGTAAATAACTCAAGCGTAATCTTTGTCGTAAATAAATACACCTTTAAACTTGTGGGTAAAATAGATGGACTAACATCTCCTCGATATATTCATTTTATCAACGATGAAAAAGCCTATGTAACAGACTTATATGCAATGGCAATAACCATTATCAATCCTAAGACTTTTAAAAAAATAGGAATGATAAACGTAAATACTAACAAAAATCAACATCCAACCGAACAAATGGTTCAATACAAAAATTTCGTATTCACTAATTGTTGGTCATATGATGATAAAATACTTGTAATAGACTCGAACACTGATAAAGTTGTAGATTCTATTAAGGTGGGTATTCAACCTACTTCTTTAGTTATTGATAAACACAATAAGATATGGACAATTACAGATGGTGGATATGCAGGAAGTCCATATGGACACAAAGCCCCTGGTTTATACCGCATTGATGCAGAGACACGCAAAGTCGATAAAGAATTTATATTTAAATTTGGAGACTGGCCTTCAGAAGTATGTATAAATAAAAGTAGAGATACGATTTACTTTATAAACAGATCTATATGGAAATTATCTGTTGACGAAGATATTTTTCCTAAAGAACCATTCATTCCAAATAACAATGGAGATTATTTTTATGGACTTGCTATTGATCCTGAAACATCAGAAGTGTATATGGCAAATGCTATTGACTATGTACAAGATGGTATCGTATATAGATATTCTCCACAAGGAAATCCTCTAGATTCTATTAGAGTTGGGATTATTCCTGGAGCTTTTGGTTTCAAATAATCTATATATCATATCTATTATTCAATAATTTCTCTACATTTGCGGCAAATTCTTGTATTATGAAAACAAATAAAATTACAATTATCGGTGGTGGTAACATTGGTAAAAGCATTGCACTTGGATTATCAAAAGTAGAAGATCTTAAAGAAAGTGAGATTTGGGTAACCAGAAGAAGAACATCTCTTATTGAATATCTAAAAGAGGATGGAATAAAGATAAGTTCTAACAACAGAGAGGCTGTAAAAGATGCCGATATTATTTTTCTAGCTGTTAAACCATGGCAAGTAAAAGACATTTTAGAAGAAATCAAAGACGAACTAATTGAAAATAAAACTATTATTGCCTCAGTTGCAGCAACTGTCGTAACAGAAGATATTCAAGACATTATTGGATATGATAAGTATCCTGTGTTTATGGTTATGCCAAGTACAGCTATGTCTATTAGTGAATCAATGACATGTATAGCTCAAAATAACAAGTGGGAAAAAGAACAAACATTACTAGAAAACCTATTCAATAAATGTGGTTCTTGTATTGTCCTTCCTCAAGAACTTATGCCTGCAGCTACTGTTCTGGCATCATGTGGTATTGCCTTTGCATTCAGATATATGCGGGCAGCTATTCAAGGCGGTGTTGAAGTTGGTTTTGGTGCAGATATAGCAAAACAGATCGTTGCACAAACTGTAAAAGGAGCTGCATCTATGATTGCTGATAAAGGATTACATCCAGAAAGTGAGATTGATAAAGTTACTACTCCAAAAGGAATTACAATAGCTGGACTGAATGAAATGGAACACCATGGGTTTAGTTCTTCTATTATCAAAGGTTTAGTTTCTTCATTCGACAAAATGAAGAAAAACTAGTTATAATATATACTAGTTAAATCCATAACAACTCCGTACCAAGTCCGTACCAAGTCTGACTAAATATATTTTACTAAGACCAAGTACGGACTTGTTGCATTTTTCTCATATCTCCTCAAAAATCATCATTATTATTAGTAACTTTGATAATGTCGATAACGATATAATAGAGTAAAAAATAAGATATGAGACAAATAAAAATATTTATACTAACAATTATTGCAATAAGCGCATTTAGTATTTCTTGTTCTAACAAAAATAATAATGAAAAGAATATTACTGTTAGTATACTTCCACAGAAATATTTAACTGAAAGGATATGCGGTAATACATATAATATTAATGTATTAATTCCGCCAGGAGAGAATCCAGCTACTTGCGAGCTAACAACAAAGCAAATAAAGTTATTACTTAATAGTAAACTATATTTCTCTATTGGATTTCTACCATACGAAACTAATCATATTAGAAATATTCTTGAAAAACACCAAAATGTTAGGCATATTAATCTATCTCAAAATCTTGAATTAGTAAGAGATATGATTAAACACGGTGACCATTATCATGAAGGTGGAATCGATCCTCACGTATGGATGTCTGCTAGCAATGTTAAAGATATTTGTGAAACAATATATAAGAATCTTGTTAATACCTTTCCTAAAGATTCCAAGATGTTTGATAATAATTACAATGAACTTATTGGAGATATCGAAAGTCTTGACATCAAGATTTCCAACACTCTACAAAATAAGATTAATAGAAATTTCATAATATACCATCCTGCGCTTACATACTTTGCAAGGGATTATGGAATGAATCAGATTTCATTAGAATATGAGGGAAAATCTCCTTCTCCGAAACATATTCAGAATATCATTGAAGTCGCAAAAAAAACTAACACAAGAATTGTTCTTGTACAAAAGCAGTTTGATATCGAAAAGGCAAACTTCATTGCTAAAGAAATTAACGGGAAAGTAATTGCTATAGATCCTCTAAACGAGAACTGGTTAGAAGAAATGAATAAACTACTAAATATCCTGGATAAGAACTTAGAGTAAAATGCAAAAACTAATAGAACTCAATAATATAACAGCTGGATACGATAATAATATTGTACTTCAAGATATCAATCTTGATATAAACGAGAATGATTTCATAGGCGTAATTGGTCCTAATGGTGGAGGAAAGACAACTCTAATAAAAGTAATTTTAGGGCTGCTTAAACCTTTCAAAGGAAATATTATAAATAAATCTAATAGCAGATTTGGTTACTTACCTCAACATAACAACTTCGACAAACAATTCCCTATCTCTGTTGACGAGATCGTTTTATCTGGACTAATGAGTAGAAAGAACTTCTACAAAAGATATACGAAAAAGGATATGCTAAAAGCTAATGAATTATTAGAAAAAGCAGGTATAATACATCTATCAAAAGCCAATATTGGAGAAATATCCGGAGGTCAAATGCAAAGAGCTTTGCTCTGTAGAGCAATTATCTCAAATCCAAAAATACTTCTTTTGGACGAACCTGTTACTTATGTCGATAATCATTTTGAAAAAGAAATGTACGACCTTCTTAAAACTCTAAACGAAAAGATGGCTATAATCATGGTGTCACATGATTTAGGAATAATTAGTTCATACATAAAAAGTATAGCCTGTGTAAACAAGACTCTTCATTTGCATGAATCTAGCATAATTACTGAAGCTGCATTAAAAAATTACGACTGCCCTATTGACATAATTACACACGGAATTCTACCACATAGAGTACTTTCAAAACACGATAAATAATGAATTCAATAATAGAACTATTAGGATACGATTTCTTTCAGAAGGCTATATATGCTTCTCTTCTTACTGGTGTTATATGTGGTATTATTGGAACATATATAGTTGCTAAAAGAATAGTCTTTATAAGTGGAGGAATAACTCATGCCTCATTTGGAGGTATAGGAATGGCATACTACTGGGGACTATCTCCTATATTAGGAGCAACAATTTTTGCAATAGCTTCTGCAATTGGAATTCAAAGTATATCTGAAAATGGTAAATTAAGAGAAGACTCAATTATTGGTATTCTATGGGCAGCTGGTATGGCTATAGGTATTCTTTTTATATTCTTAACGCCTGGCTATGCTCCAAACCTTATGACATATTTATTTGGAAGTATATTAACTGTATCTTACACTCAAATATACTTAATGATATCTCTTGTGATAATTGTGATAACAATATTCTCAATATTCTACCGACCAATATTCTACATTGCATTTGACAATGAGTATGCAAAAACTCACAATCTACCAGTTAAAACCTTTAATACAATACTTATATGCTTGGTTGCATTAGCAATTGTACAAAGTATAAATGTAATCGGAATAATTCTTGCTATTGCATACTTAACTATACCACAAGCCATTGCATCATTATATTTCAAGGATTTTAAAACTTTACTTATTGCATCTGCTATAATATGTCCGATAGGCTCAATAATAGGACTATTTACTTCTGCATTACTCGATTTTCCATCAGGTGCAACCATCATAATGGTTTTTGTTATATTATACTTAATGGCATACAGTATTAATTTCATCAACATAATAATTAGAAAGAAGTCATAATCACATTTAAAATTAGTTAATCAGCCAAATAAATAAACTAAAAACAATGGCTATTAATACTCATTTTTGTACTTTAGCGTCCAATGTTTTCTCAATCAAGAGAATATTCATTTTTTGCAAAAATATTTAATTAAGTAATTTCTAATTTTAAAATATCGTCGTATGCAATTCGATTTAATAGTAGTAGGTAGCGGTCCTGGAGGATATGTTACAGCCATTAGAGCATCACAATTAGGTATGAACGTAGCTATTGTAGAAAGAGCAGAACTAGGTGGAATTTGTCTTAACTGGGGATGTATTCCAACAAAATCTCTACTTAAATCTGCACAAGTATTAGAGTATGCGCAGCATGCGGAGGCATACGGAATTAGCGTAGAAGGTGCAAAAGCTGATTTCAATAAAGTAATTGAAAGAAGTAGAGGCGTTGCTGAGAAGATGAGTAAAGGAATTCAATTTTTATTAAAGAAGAATAAAATTGAAGTTCTTGCTGGATTTGGTAAACTTACTACAAATAAAGATGTAGAGGTAACCGATGCAGAAGGAAACAAAACTATATATAATGCCAAGCATATCGTGCTTGCAACAGGTGCTAGATCTCGAGAATTGCCAAATCTTCCACAAGATGGAGAAAAAATCATTGGTTATAGACAAGCACTTACTCTTAAAAAACAACCTAAATCAATGATTGTTGTGGGTTCGGGAGCAATTGGCTCTGAACTAGCATACTTCTATAATGCAATGGGTACACAAGTTAAGCTTGTTGAATTCATGCCAACTATACTACCTATAGAAGATATTGACGTTTCAAAACAGGTTGGACGTTCATTCAAAAAAGCTGGTATTAAAGTTATGGTTAAGTCTTCTGTTGAATCAGTTGACACTTCTGGTGATATTCTAAAAGTAAATATCAAGAATAAAAAAGGTGATATTGAGGTTCACGAATGTGAAGTAGTTCTATCTGCTGTAGGTATTGCTCCAAATGTTGAAAACATAGGATTAGAAGAAGCTGGCATTGAGATGGAAAGAGGTAGAGTCAAAGTTGACGAATACTATAATACAAACGTAGAGGGTATATACGCGATTGGTGATATTGTAGGAGGACCAGCGCTAGCACATGTTGCATCAGCAGAAGGAATTTGCTGTGTTGAGAAAATTGCTGGAGTTCACACAGAACCAATAGATTACACTAATATTCCTGGATGTACATACACTACTCCTGAAGTATCATCTGTAGGTTTAACAGAAGAAAAAGCAAAAGAAGCTGGACATGAAGTTAAAGTTGGTAAATTCCCTTTCTCTGCATCAGGAAAAGCTAGTGCAGCAGGTGCAAACGAAGGATTTATAAAATTAATTTTCGATACAACTACAGATGAATTACTTGGTGCCCATATGGTTGGTGCGAATGTAACAGAAATGATTGCAGAAATGGTTGTATCAAGAAGATTAGGGGCTAAAGGTCATGATCTTATTAAAGCTATTCATCCACATCCTACTATGTCAGAAGCAATAATGGAGGCCGCTGCAGCCGCTTATGATGAAGTTATACACATGTAACAAACAAACAAACTTTATAATGAAACAAATTTTATTAACTGTAGCTATTGCCTTAATTGCAAGTGCTTCTTTCGCACAAAAAGGGAATATTACTGCAAAAGAAATGAGTAAAGTAAAAGCTCACTTTACAAAAGATGCTCAAACAAAAGCATTACAAAACGCTATTATCAACCACAAAGATCTTAGATCTATGGCTGAGAACTTTGAAAATGCTGGAAAGATTGACCATCTCTTCAAATACAGAGTTAAAGTAAATGGTATTACAAACCAAAAAAGTTCAGGTAGATGTTGGATGTTTACAAGTATGAATGTACTTCGTCCTAGAGTTATTGAAAAGTATGATCTTTCTAATTTCGATTTTTCTCATAACTACCTATATTTTTGGGATATATTCGAGAAATCTAACTTATTCCTAGAAAATATCATTGCTACTGCTAACAAACCAATGGACGATAGAGAAGTTGTAACATACTTTAAAGATCCTGCAAGTGATGGTGGAGTATGGAACTCCTTTTATAACCTAGCAATAAAATATGGTGTTGTACCTCAATCTGTAATGCCAGAAACTCAACACAGCAACAATACTAGCCAGATGGTTAGTCATATAAAACGTAAGCTTAGAGAAGCTGGATATGAAATTAGAGAAATGGCTGCTAATGGTAAGAAAGAAAAAAATCTAAGAGCCTACAAAGTGGAAGCTTTAGGATCGGTATATAGAATCTTAGCTTTTTGTCTAGGAGAACCTCCTGTAAATTTCACTTGGAGATACAAAAACAGCAAGAAAGAGATAAAATCTATCACTACTACACCAATGGATTTCTTCAAAGGTATTGTACCTACAGACTATACTTCAGAAAACTATATAATGGTAATGAATGATCCTACTCGTGAATATTATAAAGTTTATGAAATAAAGAACTACAGAAACACAATGGAAGGTGTAAACTGGACATATCTTAATCTACCTAACGATGAAATCAAAACTGCTTCTTTAAAATCAATCAAGAATAACGAAGCTCTTTATACATCATCTGATGTAGGTAAGCAATTTAATAGAAAGCAAGGGATTATGGACGTAAATAATTACGACTATGAGTCTCTATTCGGAGTTAAATTTGGAATGGATAAGAAAGCTAGAATCTTAACTAGAGATAGTGGATCTGCTCATGCTATGGCCCTTATTGGTTGTGATACTGATGATAATGATCAACCTACAAAATGGGAATTTGAAAATTCATGGGGACGTCATGGAAACAATGGATACGAAACATTTACAGATAAATGGTTTGACGAATATATTTTCCGTGTTGTTATTCACAAGAAATATATGAGTCCAAAAGCTGTTAAAGCACTTAAAGGAAAGAAAATCATGTTACCAGTTTGGGATTACATGTTCTAAGAAATAAAAAAAAGAGCAATCATAATGATTGCTCTTTTTTTTACTCTCTAATTATTAAAACATTCGCATATGCTGAGATTCCTTCCTCTCTCCCCTCAAAACCAAGTTTCTCTGTTGTAGTAGCCTTTATAGATATATCTCCCTTCTCTATAGACATAACCTCAGCAATAATTTTCTGCATATCAGGTATTAGTGGTTTAATCTTTGGTTTCTCAAGACAAATAATAGAATCGATATTTGAAATTTCATATCCTTCATTTCTTATCAACTCAACAGTCTTTCTTAAAAGAATCTTTGAATCTATATCTTTAAATTCCGAAGAATTATCCGGAAAATGATAACCAATATCTCTAAGAGCTGCTGCTCCTAAAAGAGCATCACATATTGCATGAATAAGCACATCACCATCTGAATGAGCAATACAACCTTTAGTATGTTCTAACTTGATTCCTCCCAACCAAAACTCACTAACTTCATCAAATTTATGGACATCAAATCCTAATCCTGTTCTGATTTTCATTACTTGTAAGAATTAAAGCCTATATACAATGATTAGTTCAATGAATTAAAGGCTGATAATAAATTAATCGCAATCAAATTTAGCCATATTCTCCTCAAAAGCCAAAACAAAGATAAAATATACTTACAATGTGTTATCACACCTAAAAAAAGTATACAATCGTAAAGTAATATTTCACTTTTTATTTATCTTTGTTTACAAACGAACTATATATAATAATATTATACAAACATGAAATTCGATTTTTCTAAATATTCAACCTGCGGAATCTTTATCCTCTTAGCTCTAACATTTACATCGTGTGAAAAAGTTAAGAATCTCTTTTCAAAACCAAAGTCATCTACAACAGGATGGGCTTACAATTCAAAGAAAAATGGTGGCTTTGAATACAAAAAGGGCTATAAACAACCTGTTGGTCCTGGCTTAGTGTATATTCCTGGTGGTTCTTTTGTAATGGGAGGAACGATGGAAGACGTAATGGGTGATAACAACAATCCATCAAGAAGAATAACTGTTGAGTCATTTTATATGGATGAAACAGAAGTGAAAAATGTTGATTACCTAGAATATCTTCACTGGTTAAGAAGAGTCTATTCTAACAATACAAATGTATATCATAATGCGTTACCTGATACACTGGTATGGCGTTCTTCTTTATCATACAACGAACCATATGTAAGAAACTATTTACGTTTTAAGGCATATGCTGAGTATCCTGTTGTTGGTGTTAATTGGGTACAAGCTACTGATTTTTGCAAGTGGAGAACTGACCGAGTGAATGAGAAAATTCTTATTGACAAAGGGATACTAAAGTATGACACTGATAAACAACAGGGAGCAAATAACTTCAATACTGATTCATATTTAACTGGTCAATATACAGGTACAGTCAAGAAAAACATAAAAACAAGCAATGGACAAGAAAGAAGTGTAAAATGGTCTGATGGCATCTTATTACCAAACTACCGTCTACCAACCGAGGCTGAATGGGAGTATGCTGCATATGGATTAGTTGGCAACACTGAAAATGAAAGGATTAACAACAAAAGAACATTCCCTTGGGATGGTAAGTGGGTTAGAAATCCTCAATTAAAGCACAGAGGACGTTTCTTAGCTAACTTTGTAAGAGGAAACGGTGATTATATGGGTGTTGCTCCAACTCCTAATGACGGTGGTGTAAAAACTGTTGAAGTAAAATCATTCTGGGCTAACGACTTTGGTTTATACTGTATGGCAGGTAATGTTAACGAATGGGTAGCAGATGTATACCGTCAAACTTCTTTTGATGACATGGGTGAAGTTAACCCATATAGAGGTAATGTATTTAAAAAATTACTTATTGATTCTACAACAAATAAACCAGTCAAAGATAGTTTAGGACGTTTGGTCTATATAAAACAAACTTCTGAAGAATTAAGCAAAAGAAAGAACTATAGAACTGCTGATAATAGAAACTATAATGATGGCGATTTAAAATCAAGAATTAACGAAGATCATTCGTGGAAGGGTATCGATAAAAATGGCAGTACTGATATGTACTATAAGCATAACAATGAAATAACTTCTTTAGTTTCAGATGTAGCTCGAGTATACAAAGGAGGTTCATGGAAAGATAGAATTTATTGGTTATCACCAGGTTCTCGTAGGTTCCTAAATGAAAAAAGAGCTACTGATGACATCGGTTTTAGATGTGCAATGAGTCATGTAGGGAAGTATCCTAAATACAAAAAACATAAATAAAGATTTATATAATATCATAAAAAGTTCTAAATTCGTTTAGAACTTTTTTTTTAATCAAAGAATATGAATATAACAGAATTATACGAACTATATATAAAGAATCCCTATATCTGTACTGACACCAGATCAGTAATAAAAGACTCAATATTTTTTGCCTTGAAAGGTGATAATTTTGACGCAAATAAATTTGCTGAAACAGCACTTAACAAAGGGTGTTCATATGCTATTATTGACAAAGAAGAGTACAATACATCAGACAAATGTATACTAGTAAAGGATACTCTTAAAACCTTACAAGAGCTAGCAAAACATCATCGTAAACAACTTAATATACCTGTAATTGGAATAACTGGTACAAATGGGAAAACTACTACAAAAGAACTAATACGTTGCGTGCTAAACAGAAAATTCAAAACCTTCGCAACTGAAGGCAATTACAATAATCATATTGGAGTTCCTATAAGTATCCTATCTATAACAAAAGTACATGAAATTGCAATTATTGAGATGGGAGCAAATCACCAACGTGAAATTGCTAACTTATGTGAAATAGCACAACCTACACTAGGAATTATTACAAATATTGGGAAAGCTCATCTCGAAGGTTTTGGATCATTCGAAAATCTTATAAATACGAAAAAAGAACTATACGACTACATAAATAAAAACAATGGTAAAATATTTGTAAATAAAGATAATAAGTTATTATTTGAACTGTCAAAAAAATCGGATAGATACATTTATGGAACATCTTCTTCTGATTCCTTAGGACGCTTCACACAAGCATCTCCAAATATGATTATGGAACTAGTAAGTAAAAAGGGTATTTTGTATGTGAAATCTCATCTTATTGGAGCATATAACTTTGAAAACGTTCTTGCAGCTGCCACAATAGGACGCTATTACAATATTGATGATTTAGAAATAAAGAAGGCCATCGAAGAATATCATCCTTCAAACAAAAGGTCTCAACTACAAAAGACAAATAGCAATACGCTAATTCTTGATCTATATAACGCCAATCCTACAAGTATGAAAGCATCTATTGATAATTTTAAAGATATACCTTTCAAAGAAAAAACATTAATACTTGGAGATATGCTTGAACTAGGAAAAGAAAGCAAAAGAGAACACCAAGAAATAATCAACCTTCTAGAACAACATAAATTTATAAATGTGTTATTAGTAGGTTGTGAATTCAAAAAACTACAAAACAAAACACAATATAAAATATTCGAGAATTCTTCAGCACTTATTAAATATCTGAAATACAACAAACCAAATAACAATATGATATTGATTAAAGGTTCTAGAGGAATAAAACTAGAACAATGTGTTGAACATTTGTAATATTATCATTTCTAAGTATCTTTAAACAATAGAATAAAAACTCAATAAAAGTGAATAATAGACTTGTAATCATACCAACATATAACGAGAAAGAGAATATAGAGAAAATTATTCGTAAAGTTATTTCTCTTGAAAAAACCTTTGATATACTAATCATTGAGGATAATTCTCCAGATGGAACTGCAGATATTATAAAGGGTCTTCAAAATGAGTTCTCTCAGCTACATATCGTAGAAAGAAAAGGAAAACTAGGCTTAGGTACTGCATATATAACCGGATTTAAATGGGCGCTCGATAAGGGCTATGAGTATATTTTTGAGATGGATGCAGATTTTTCTCACAATCCTGATGACTTACTAAAACTTTATGATGCTTGTGCAAATCAAGGAGCTGATATGTCTATTGGTTCTAGATATATATCTGGAGTTAATGTTGTAAATTGGCCTATGGGCAGAGTTTTAATGTCATATTTTGCCTCTAAATACGTCCGCTTCATTACTAGAATGAATATTCAGGATGCCACAGCTGGTTTTGTTTGCTACACGTCAAAAGTATTACGAAAAATTGATCTTGACGCGATAAAATTCAAAGGATACGCTTTCCAAATTGAAATGAAATTCACTACTTGGAAGTTTGGATTCAAAATAAAAGAGGTGCCTATTATTTTCACAGATAGAACAGAAGGAACATCTAAAATGAGTGGAGGAATCTTTAATGAAGCATTTTGGGGAGTAATAACAATGAAAATTGGTAGTTGGTTTAAACAATATAAATAAAATGAATTATCTTATAAAAAATGCCCATATTGTAAATGAAGGCTCAGTCGTTGTATCTGATGTTCTTATTGAAAACGAAATAATAAAGAAGATTGAAAAGAATATAGATGCAAGCAAAGATTATATTACTATAGATGCTTCAAACAAATTCTTAATCCCAGGTGTTATTGACGATCAGGTCCATTTCAGAGAACCTGGATTAACTCACAAAGGAGACATTCAAGAAGGATCAATAGCAGCTGTTGCAGGAGGGACAACTTCCTTCATGGATATGCCTAATGTCAATCCTCAAACTACAACAATTGAGTACCTTGAAGATAAATATACCATAGCTTCCAAAAAATCACTTGCAAACTATTCATTCTACCTAGGAGCAACGAATGATAACATTGAAGAAATAAAAAAACTTAATCCAAGAAATGTTTGTGGATTAAAAGTTTTTATGGGTTCATCTACAGGAAATATGCTAGTTGATAAAGATGACAAACTTGAAGAAATCTTTAAAACATGCCCAACACTTATTGCTACTCACTGTGAAGATAGTCCTACTATAGATGCAAATCTTGAAAAATTCAAAGCAAAATATGGCGATGATATTCCTTATGAATGCCATCCTCTAATACGCTCTGAAGAAGCTTGCTATAAATCATCATCAAAAGCAGTAGAACTAGCAAAAAGAAACAATACGAGATTACATATCCTCCATCTATCAACTGCTAAAGAAACAGAATTATTCACAATTGAAGATAGAAGACAGAAAAAGATAACTGGGGAGGTTTGTGTACATCACCTTTGGTTTAATCAAGAGGCATACAAGGAAAAAGGTAATTTCGTAAGATGGAATCCTGCTATAAAAACAGAAAACGACAGACTAGGCCTACTTAAAGCATTAAAAGAAGGACGATTAGATGTAATTGCAACTGACCATGCACCACATACAATAAAGGAAAAGACAGGTGTATATACTAAAGCTGCAGGTGGTGGACCTTTAGTACAACACTCACTAATATGCATGCTTGAACTTATAAATAAGGGAGAAATAACAATTGAGGAAGTTATTGACAAAATGTGTCATGCTCCAGCTGATATATTCTCAATTGAGAAAAGAGGTTATATAAAAGAAGGCTACTATGCAGATCTATGTCTTATTAGTAAAAACAGCTGGACTGTTACAAAAGAAAATGTCTTATATAAATGTGGCTGGTCTCCTTTTGAAGGAACCACATTTAACAATATGATTGAAAAAACATTTGTTAATGGAAATCTTGTGTACGATAACGGAATTTTAAATAAAACAACCAAAGGGAAGCGACTATTATTCAACAGGTAAGATATAAAGAAAGGATGCTTGTAAGCATCCTTTCTTTATATCTCTATTTTTACGTTATCTACTGAATAAACAATTTACAGTTTGACGCATTTATATTTACCTTCGACTTAAACTTATTAACAGCACCATACTTCCCCTCTGTAATAAATATATTATTCTCAGCAGCATTTCTTTTCTTTACATCTATTCCAGCTGGAAGATCAAGTTGAACGCTCTTATTATGTCTAATATTAATATCGTATGCAGCTCCATCCATAAAAGTTAGCCCTAACTTCGCACGAGTAGATTTCAAATCAACTTGAGAAAACATATTATGAATATTTCTAATATTCATTGAACCTAACCATAAGTCAAATACAAGCTCATCACCAATGTCTCCAATCTTAAATTCTGTGAATGAAGAAGACCCCCTTAGTTTTTCAACATTCTTTACTTCACAATCGCCTCTACTAGCTGTAATGACAAGGTTCTTAACACTTTCAATATTCAAGAAAGAATGCTTTGAATCAATATTTAATATTTCTGCCTTCCTAATATATACTAATTTATCATTTGTGAAAATACACTTTGAATTACCTAATGCATCAATATTAACCTTACCAAAAGAAACACTAATACTAGAATCATCAAGTACTTTTCCTAATTCGAGATCACCATTTTTAATTTCTACACCTAACCCCCCAACAAAATCACCAATAGAAATATTCCCTTTTTCGTTAGTCAATTTAAGTTTAATATTTTTGGGCATATAAACCACATAATCAATATTCAAACTACCTCCTGAGAAAATCTTATTAGTAAATCTCCTAAAAGAGAAATTCTCCGCAAAGCCAGTAACAACAGTTAAATAATTTGACTTCTGAATAAATGAAATATGGATTTTATCTAATAAATCATTAAGTTTTTTCTCACTTCTCGCATCAACCCTAATATCAACTATTATTTCAATTTCATCTTTGTCCCACTGTTCTACTTCTATATTCCCATAGCTATTTTCAATCATTACCTCTTTCATACTATCAGAACTAAAAGACTTTACAATCTTTCTATGTTTGTCTGCCTTAGAACACAGAGTAACTAAAATAAGTACAGTAATAAAAATTATTCTTTTCATATTATTATTAAATTAATAGAGATATAATAAATACAACGCTATTCCTTTTCCAAATCCTTATCCTCAATTTCTTTATACTTCTTACTTAAATAAGCTAGTATTTTTGAAAAACCATCAATAGCTGTATAGGTCTCTTTAGATATTTCCTTTCTTTGAAGCTTAAGCATCAAAACACCATACATTGCAGTTAGAGATAACTCAACATCTGAAATTTCATTCGGTACATTATTTCTTTTTCTAAATTCAACAAGATTATTAGCACATGAATAAACCATTTCAATGTATCTACTATCTTTATCTTCATGAAGAAGTTTAAAATGTAAATCAGTCATTTCATTAACTATATTCTTAACTACCTGCACGTGACCGCTTGCCTTCACTCTCTCAATATTCATCATTTCTGCAAGATTCTCATACCAATCTTTAATTTCTTTAGATTGTTTATCAGAATATTCTTGATTTCCGAATACTACAACATATAATTTATCAACATCAAACTGAAATGCTCGTAGGAGATCCTCTACTTGCCACATATATATAACATATTCAGCAATATTTGATTTTCTCTTTTCTTTAGCTATTAACATTATAATTCCTTTAGATTTTCAATATCTCTTCTATCTCTTTTAGTAGGACGACCAAGCCCTTTATCTCGTTTCTCAAAGCCATAAGTATTTGTCACATTCAACAAATCAAGTTGATCTTGAGAAGTAATATCCTCAACAAAATCTGGAGTAAGCTTAGCTCCCATTCTTTTACCACTAAGAGCTTTTACAAGATATGTTCTAATAATAGGCGGACGCTTAATCTGTATTTCATCTCCAATAGATATTTCTCTTGAAGGCTTAACATTAACCCCCTTTAGCATAACCTTATTATTACGACACTCGTCAGCAGCAAGACTTCTGGTTTTAAATAATCTAACGGCCCATAGCCATTTATCAATACGAAGCTTATTTGTATCTCCCATAAGTTTTATTTCTTTGTATTAAATGAATTCATCGCCCTTTCTATACCTATTGTACCGAACTGATGTATTCCATTTATACATTTTTCAATTAAGTCAGACATATGTTCATTCTCATCATCTGACCACTTACCAAGAACATAATCAATCTGTTCTCCCTGACGAAAGTCTTTGCCTATACCAAAACGAATACGAGCATATTTCTGATGTCCAAGAATAGCATTAATGTTCTTCAAACCATTATGACCAGCATCACTTCCCTTGGCCTTCATTCGAAGTGTTCCATATGGAAGTGCAAGATCATCAACTAAAATAATTAAATTCTCTACTGGGATTTTTTCTTTCTGAAGCCAATAATTCACAGCCTTACCACTCAAATTAACATAGGTATTTGGTTTTAAAAGAACAAAAGTACGACTCTTATACTTGTGACGAGTAATTGCACCATAACGTTCATTCTTAAAAACAAGATTGGACGCCCCAGCTAGAGCGTCCAATATTTTAAAACCTATATTATGTCGAGTATTGTGATATTCGTCTCCGATATTTCCCAATCCAACAACTAGGTATTTCATAAATCTTTTTTTTAGCTAAGCTAATTATGCGTTCATAGCAGCTCTTGCAGCTCTTGTTAATTTAACCTGAGCAACTACAGCAGATTTAGCATTTAAAACTTCAACACCAGGGAAGTCTAAAGCCTCAACTTTTACACTTTGACCTAAACCTAATTCTGTAACATCGATAGGTAAAACATCTGGTAAATCATTTACCATACCTTTAATCTTAAGTCTTCTGATAACGATAGATAATTTACCACCAGCTTGAACACCTTTAGCAAAACCTTCTAATTTAACAGGAACCTCAACTGTAACTGCCTTATCATCTTGTACTAAGAAGAAATCAGCATGAAGAACTCTATCACTTACTGGATGAAATTGAACTTCTCTAATTACTGCTTTCACTTCTTTACCAGAAATATTTAATTTGAAGATATAAGTGTTTGGAGTACAAATAGACTTCATAATTTCTTTTTCAGAAACAGTAAAGTGCATATTTTCTTCCCCACCATAAAGCTCACAAGGAACTAATTCTTCTTTTCTTAAAGCTTTATTAGCTTTCTTTCCAAACTCGTTTCTTAACTCTCCGTTTAAATCGTAAACTTGCATAACAAATTCTCTTATTGTGCTACTCAGAAACAAACCTAATAACCGCGGGTAATTAACGATTAAATCTATTTCCCCATCACACCATTATAAATTATTACCCATTTAATGCTGCAAATATATAAATATTTTCTTAATTAAGCTCTAATATCCTCAAAACCTTCACCATAGACACCCATAACCGTACCCATTGTTATAAAAGCTTTTCTATCTATTTCTTTTACTAACTTAAAAAGCCTCTGTGTTTCATGTTTACGAACTACCACCATAACCATTTTATTAGTTTCCTTGGTATACCAGCCCTGCGCATCAATAACAGAAACACCTCTATCTATTTCAGCCGAGATAACATCCGCAACTTTTTCATAATCTCTAGAAAAAATCATTAACTGACAAGACTGCTTCTTACCTTCAATAAACATGTCAATAGTATAAGATACTACTCCCATCACTACATAACCTAAAATAATCTTCTCAATTTGAGGATTATCAACTAAGAAACCTGTTGCAATAATAAACACATCAAGATATAGAATAACTTTACCAGGACCTATATTACGATACTTATTTACCATCATAGCAATAATATCTGTACCACCAGTACTTCCTCCCTGTGAAAGAGCCATACCAATACCAACACCACAAAGCATTCCTCCTAAAACAACTGCTAAAAATGGTTCATCTATTAATAATACTTTCTTATCAAAAAGAAATATAAATATATCTGGAAGATACAGTTGAAAAAACCACAACAAACCTGATCCGAGAATCATTGCATAAACGGTCTTAATTCCAAAATTACTACCTAGAACCTTCAGTGAAATCGCTATTAGAATAGTATTAATTGCAAAATAAGATACTCCTACAGGAATCATTCCATCTGAAAGAAAATAGATTAAAGTCCCCATACCTGTAACACCTCCTGTTACGACTTCATGAGGAATAAAAAATGCAATAACTGCAAATGTATAAAGGAAAATACCAAACGACATTATCCCATACGATTTGAATTCACCAAGAATGTTTTTCATTGTACCTATTTTTAAATTAATAACTCTATTTTTTGAGGCTGCAAAGATGCAAAATTATTCGATATTGCAAACATTTTATATAGGAACTAAGAAAAAAAAATAGATTAAATCAAAAAAACCATCCTACTTATAATATTTATTATTATAAAAGGATGGTTTAGAATTGTATAAAAAACTAATCGGGTCTAATAAATAAGATAAGAACCACAAAGTGTGCCTTCTGCTAATTGCTTATTTTTACATCTATACTTATAAATACATTTAACATACATTACATCGTCTTCAATTACATAAGTAGTACTTACATTACCAAAAGAAGTAGGATTTAATAAATGACTCTTTATCTTTTTATTCAAATCTATATGCTCCCCATATCTATTGAATTGTTTCATTATTTTAAAGTTCTTAGACGATTTACGCTTTAGCTTATCATCCCTATTCTTAATAATCTCTATCTCGAATGGAGTTTCTAATTGACTATATATACCATTCTTAATAATAGATTTATTTAACTCGTTTTTACTAAACTCTATATAAAAAGAAGGAATGATGTTGTGCCTCAATTTAACTTGCTTAAGAATATCTTTAACTATTAATACTATACTATCATTAGTAGTATGTATTATATTTGTTGTTACATATGCAGTAGATATATTATCCTGATAATGTATCACATAATCAACATCATAATTATAAGATTTCAAATGTTTGATATCCTTATTATTATTACATGAAAACAGACTCATGCATAATATAATAAATACTATTTTTTTCATCTTGGATATTAAAAAAGAGAATTCTAATTAAAGAATTCTCTTTGAATTAATTATTGACTATTTTTTTAACGATTTCTCAATTTGATATAATAAATTTTTATAATGCATTCTAGTTTCCACATTACCTGTATTTACAACTTGTTTAAGCAAACTTCTTGTTTTCTCTAACTGATAATAAAGAACTGGACGTACACTAATTTTAACATCACTTTCTTTATCAGGACTAACTAAAGATTCTTCATTAAACTGAATCATATCATAAGCAAATAATTCCTCATTCTCATCACGTAATCTCCTTCCTTTTTTCTTAGATGGCACAATCCTTCCTGTTTGAGTAAGTAAAGCTTTTACATAATTGTATTGAATATTTCTTTCATAATAATTAAGATTTCTTCTCTTCTTGGTATTAATCCACACATTATTATAAACGTCATTCATATAGGCTAACTGAGAATAATATCCTTTTACTCCTTCTTTTTCTGCCCAGGCTAAATGAGAAAAAACTTTTGAAGAAAAAAGACCTCTAATCTTAGCTCCCTGATAATCAGCAATAAATGAATTTGAAGGCTGAGATTTTCTAACAACAGAAATAGGTGCCAACCATTTTGGCATTTCTCTTAAATGCTTAAAAACGAATTTAAGAGCAGCTCTTTGTTCTGTTTTAGTAACAAAAGTATATGCATCCTTTTTCTCTCCTTTTACAGGAACATAAAGATATATACCTCCAATATAGTTTAAACAGTGCCCCATATATCTTTTAAACTGAGTTGTAATCTCTTTATAGTAAAGATTCATTTGTTTAAAGTCATTACTATCATTCGTAGACCATTCCTCTAAATGCTTCATTATATATTTCAGATTCTTAATACCATACTCACCAGCTTTCATGGCATTGTCTCCAATAGCTTCTGATTGAGAAGCAGGATCCATCATATTAAAGAAAAACTGTTGAGGACCATAATGATACATTGGATCATTAGATTTATCAAGAATCCACTTATTTAATGTTTTATACTCATCCTCTGGAGTCTTAGCGTCAAAAATTGGTTTATACCCCCACTTAATAGCATAAATATCATAAACACCCATATCTGGTGGAGTTAATCTTAGACCTTTATCACCAGGTTGTGCCACATAATTATAACGAGCATAATCCATAATAGAAGGAGTTGTTCCATACTTCTGAGTAAACTTAGCAGAACGCAAAGAATCTACAGGGAATGAAAAAGATGCACCCATATTATGCATTAAACCAATAGTATGACCAACTTCATGAGCAGCAACATATCGTAGAGATGCACCCATTACTTCTGGATCAAAAACATCCTTTCTTACTCTAGAATCTACAGCTGCAGTTTGAACAAATTGCCAGTCATGTAAGATAGAAGTAACATTAGAATAATATAAAACATCTCCCTGAATAATCTCACCAGAACGAGGATCAACCCATGATGGCCCCATTGAATTAGCAACCTTAGTTGCTACATAACGATAACAAGAATAACGAATATCATCTGGATCAAAATTAGGATCATTCTTTGGATATTCCTTAGCAATAATAGCATTTTTAAAACCAATTGCCTCAAAAGCTACTT
>Ga0193964_1000264_pt1 | contig 25685 bp, 23 predicted proteins | sample FB_7_MG_FD_140323 | JGI IMG/M metagenome (GOLD analysis project Ga0193964, IMG submission 140323) | Microbial mat bacterial communities from the Broadkill River, Lewes, Delaware, United States - FB_7_MG | ecosystem: Environmental > Aquatic > Freshwater > River > Microbial mats | place: USA... | reverse complement strand
GCTGGGGCTGATCTCGCCTTGATGAAAACATTTAGTCCAATTCAAGCGCGTAATTTTGCGATTCAAACGGGAGCGCTATTTCATCAAATTGAAAATTCACCACGAGTTGTGATTGCAGCGATTAATGGCTATGCCCTTGGTGGTGGCTGTGAATTGGCGATGTCGTGTGATTTGCGCTTGGCTGCTGAACAGGCTCAGTTGGGGCAACCTGAGATTAATCTGGGGATCATTCCCGGCTGGGGTGGCACGCAACGATTACCGCGCCTGGTGGGGGTGAGTCGTGCGAAAGAGATGATGCTTACGGGTGAGATGGTGACTGCGCAACGTGCGCTGGAGATTGGACTTGTCGATCATGTTTATGCCAAGGACGAACTGTTATCGCGAACACAACAACTTGCACAAACGATTGCTTCAAAGCCACAAACAGCGATTCGCCTGATTAAGGAAGCGGTGCAAAACGGTATGGATATGGACAAGGATAAGGCGATCCGCTATGAGGCCGACCTTTTTGGTTTATGTTTTACTACAGAAGATCAACGTGAGGGGATGACCGCATTTTTTGAAAAGCGACCAGCACTATGGAAAGATTGCTAGAGAAAATAGCTGAGCATTATATGGGATGTAAATTGGGAGATCTCTTCTTTAAAACCATGCTCTGAATACAGTGTGTTAGAACTGTCAATGCTGTTTTTTAGCGCCCATTCTAGGGCGAAATCCAGTTGCCATTGTTGCCACGATAGTCCGGTGCCAATCGTAATGTGATCTTTGACGATCGCAGGGAAATAAGGGAGCAGATTGTCTTTGGGGATGGGGTTATTGCCGTGGTTATAGCCCAAGCGAATTTTGCAGTAATCGGTGATACTGTATTCAGCTCCGATGGCAAGTACCCACTGATCATCCCATTTCATGGGGTAGCTAACGACGATATGTTCCGTTGCATGACTATTGTTCGGATTGTTGAGGGTGAATTTGATGTTTTTCATTGATGATGACCAGTTGATCCAATCAACATCCAGAACAAATTTAAAACTTTGGTTGATTTGGTAGCTAAAACCGAGCCCTGCCTGTTGTGGCCAATCAAGGCCATCAAGTTCCGTGTGATATCTGACGGTTCCCAGTCCAATAGCGGAATAGTTAAGTTGCGTCTTACCGTGATCGAATTTTAGTTTTGTGCGGCTAAGGTAGGCACCACCGATGGTTAAATCACCAATTTGATATTGAAATCCCAAGCGTAGCGCCGATGCAAAGGCTCGTGCATCCGTCATCTCCATGCCAAAGAAAGCGATCTCACCCGTTTCTGAAATTTTGCCATCATTGTTGGTGTCAATAAAGAGGCTGGTGTGAGGGAAAAGACTCATTTCAGCGTTCACATAGCCTAAGTTAAAGCTCGCACCAATTTTTAATCGTTGGTCTTGACTGTGCCAAGCAACGGTTGGAGTGATCTTTGCGTAACTAATGCAACTCGAAAGCTCATCCGTTTCTTTGTCCTCTGTATCTGAAAAAGGGGTTCGTAGCGCGCCATAATTGACCCCCATACCTCCTTGGCCAAAAAAACCTAATCCTAAGATAAAGGGACTATTGTCAACAGGTTGTGCCCAAGCTAGAAGGGGAAGATGAAATGATTGCTTGTCGGCTTGAGTGTCGTTACTGTGATGGTCTTGATGGTGATTGCGTGGTTGCATGATGGTGTCACCAACGCTGATTTGTGGACCGCAGCAACTGGCAAGACCTGCAGGGTTGATATTCATGGCTGTTACATTGTCGACGAGAGCTAAGTCAGCACCACCCATACCGCTAGAGATAGCACCGTAGCCAATCATGTTCATGCCATTAGTTGCCATAACGTTTTGCGGGAAGACAACGCTTGAGATGATGGTGATGAGTAGATATGCGGTACCTTTGAGCATCGGCAACTTTCATCTAACTATCTTTAATGATTGAATAAGTGAAGAACATTAACTTGTAGGTTAACACTATCACTGTTTTTAATGGATAGCAAATAACGGATAGATTCTTATTATTTGTTTAGTGTAATTGTTCCAGCGTTGTTGATAGTGAGGGGGATTTTTGTCTTGAATCAAGCAATAAGCATCATGTAACGTGAAAATTGTCTTAAACATTGTGATTGTAGTGAAAAAAGTGAGGGAGAAAGTGTGTGATTGACCTAGCGTGTTCGTTAGAGATGAGTCAAAAGATTATCGAAAAGGTTCGTGGTAAGCGGCATGTTCTTATCGCAACACATGACAACCCTGATCCCGATTCGTTGGCCACGGCCTATGCCTTAAGTCACCTTATTCTTATGAAGACAGGTGTGCAGGCAGTCATTACCAGTGGTGGGGTGATTGGACGACGCGAAAACCGCACGATGGTTGAAAAGTTAGAATTAGATATTACACCTCTTCATTTAGTTGATTGTTATCAATACGATGTGGTTTGCATGGTCGATAGTCAGCCGCGCACTGGTAACGGTAGTTTGCCTGACGATTGCCATCTTGATGTAATTATTGATCATCATCCGTTGCGTATTGATAAAGATAGTCACTCCATTGTTGATGTGCGCGAAGAGTATGGGGCGTGCGCCACCATTTTATATGAATATTTAGTCGCTCAAGGTGTTTATTTGGGTACGCGATTAGCGACGGCATTGTTTTACGCCATCCGTTCAGAAACCCAAGATTTAGGGCGCGAATGGGCGCCACCGGATCGGCGTGCTTATCAAGATCTATTGTCTTTAAGTAATAATCGGATTTTGTTTGAGATCTCGCATGCAAAGGTGCCCAGTCATTACTTTTTGAGTTTTAACCAAGCTCTCGAATCGGCACGAATTTTTCACGATGTTTTGGTGTTTAACCTTTTTGAGGTCGAGCACCCTGATATGGTTGCCGAATTAGCCGATTTTTTATTGCGGATGGATGGTGTTGCCGTCGTGCTGGGGATGGGGTGTTATCAAGAAGAGGAGGTCTTGTCGCTGCGTACAGATCGTGAAGACCTTTTTGCTGGAAAAATTATCCGCGATATTGTTGAGGGTCTCGGTACCGCAGGTGGTCACGGTATGATCGCTGGTGGACAAATCAAACCCATGCAAGGTAATCATGCTGTGCAGCGCGAATTAGAAAATACCCTGTCTAAACGTTTACTCAAAGTTCTCGATTATCCAACCGTTCGTGGTCGTCATCTGCTGAGTCATTAAATATCAGAATAGTGATGATTGACAGTGGTTGTTCTGGTGTATAATATCTAGCGTTTCATCTAATCATGAATTTTCCATATAAGTATTTTAATTAGGGCAAGGTCTCGTTAATGGTAGTACGTATCTCATTCATGTTGTTTTTGTTGTGTTGGACCTTTTCAGCTCAGGCCGCTATTGAGTTGTCCCGCCAAGGAGCGACGGCGCAACGAATTGATGAGGTTTATCATCACGAAGGTGTTCCATATTTTGCCATCGACGATGTTTTGCCCGCCCTTGGCATGAGCGGTTACTGGGATGCCATTGGCCATCGTTATCGAATGAGAACACCACGAGGGAAGGCGACTTTTTTTCCTGGTGGACAGTATTTAAATATTGGTGAAACCTTCTATCCCATTAAGCATCGTCCCCGTTTTATTGATGGTCGATTACGGGTTTCAGAATCGTTTGTTTTAGACCAGCTAGCCGATCTTCTACCAACGCCGATCTATTATCGTAATTTAAATCCCGTATCGAATGTTGATCTTAAATCTGAAGGTGTATTTGATCGGTTGTTCTCTTTTTTATTGCAGAAAAAAAAGAGTTCTTCGTCAGTTGGTTTGCGCTCAGTTGCGATTGATCCTGCCCATGGTGGTGAAGATACTGGAACCATTGGACTTAGTGGCGTTAAGGAGAAGGCGGTCGTTCTTGACATTGCCAAAAAACTTGAAAAACGGATTAAAATGCAACTGGGGGTGCCAGTGTATTTAAGCCGCGATGATGATTACACCCTTTCTAATCAGCAACATTTGGCGAGTGCGCGTCATGATGAAGTGGATGCTTTTTTATTGCTTCATTGTCAATCATCATTGTCGCCGGCTTCAAAGGGGATCCATCTGTACGTTCGTCCAACTGAAAACGAATTAAATCGTGATCAACAGCTTGAAAATGGCAGCATGAAGTTGGCGTTGCAACTCAGTGCTGCATTACGTGAAGCGGGTTTTGAGGTGATAGAAGTAACACAGGCTCCTTTGGTGTCATTGGTTCGGGGTGATTTACCTACAGTGCTTATCGAATTAGGCTACCTGTCTAATGCGAGTGACCAAGCCGTGTTAATGAGTTCACAAGGTCAACAACGTTTAGCTGAAGCACTTTTTCAAGGTTTGCGAGAATTTTCTACCTCGAACTAAATAGCCGCTTCAATTTTATTGTTTTTCCAACTAATTTAAAGGTACCAATTATATGAATACGTTACGTCATGATAACCGTCAGTTTGATCAACTCCGTTCTGTTACTTTGCAACGTGGATTTACCCGTTATGCTGAGGGTTCCGTATTAGCGACATTCGGTGATACCGTCGTTCTCTGCAATGCAACAGTTGAAGAGGGTGTTCCATCTTTTATGCGTGGTGAGGGACGTGGTTGGGTCACTGCTGAATATTCGATGTTACCACGATCAACACAAAGCCGTAATTCTCGTGAAGCCGCACGGGGTAAAGTCGGTGGGCGTACACACGAAATACAACGACTTATCGGCCGTGCTTTACGTGCTGTTATTGACTTCGAATTGTTGGGTGAACGCACTATTCGCTTAGACTGTGATGTCCTTCAAGCTGATGGCGGTACACGAACTGCATCGATTACTGGAGCCTATGTCGCTCTCGCTGATGCAATTAAAAAATTGATTGCCGAAGGTAAGTTGGAAAAAACGCCTCTCAAAGATTCTTTGGCTGCCATCAGTGTCGGTATTGTTGAAGGTCAAGCGCTACTCGATTTGAACTATATCGAAGATTCCAAAGCGGAAGTTGACATGAATTTCGTTTTAACGGGTTCGGGTGCCTTTGTTGAAGTGCAAGGTACGGCTGAATCAGAACCTTTTACCAGCGAGCAACTTGATGAGATGCGTGCTTTAGCTGTTAAGGGCTGTGCTGATTTAACACAACTCCAGTGTCAGACACTGGAGGGGTAAGATGTCTTTTATTGTTGCAACGCAGAACAAGGGGAAGCTAAAAGAGATTCGTCGTGTGATGCAAAGTGTTGGTATTGAGGTTGAAGGGATGGATCATTACTCTGGCCTTGTTCCAGCCATTGAAGATGGTGAAACCTTTGCTGCCAATGCACAAAAAAAAGCTCAAGCGATTGTTGAGCAAACAGGTAAACCGTGTCTCGCTGATGATTCAGGATTAACAGTTGAAGCATTGCAGGGCCGCCCAGGTGTCTATTCAGCACGTTATGCCGGTGTCGACGCCAACGACCAAGATAATAATGATCTGTTATTGAAAGAGATGGCTCAAGTTCCCGATGATCAGCGGCAGGCTGCTTTTTGTTGTGTCATGGCACTCTGTTTTCCTGATGGAAAATGTTTGTTCTTCGAAGGGCGGTTAGAGGGCAAGATCTTGAGACAAGAGCAAGGGGATGGTGGTTTTGGTTATGATCCACTGTTCCAAGTGGGTGATGATCCACGTAGTCTTGCTGAATTTAGTCTCGACGAAAAAAATAGTATTAGCCATCGCGGACAAGCGTTGAAGAAGATGCTTGATGAGATTAATAATTGCAATTTGTTTCATTAAGTGTAGAATTTGGTGATGTTTGCACTGGTTAGCTTATTCATTGTGTGATATTGATATTTGCAGTATTTAATTATTGGTTGTTTTGCACGCCAATTAAATTTTTGATAGAGGTAAGTGATGACGCTAGATTCAGCCTATTATAAGCAGATGTTGGACAACCTTTCGGAAGCAGTCTATTGCGTTGATAAAGAGCGGCGTATTTTATATTGGAATAAAGCTGCTGAACAGTTAACAGGTTATACCTCTGATGAAGTTATAGGCTGTTTATGCAAAGAGGGGCCACTACAGCATGTTGATAGTGAAAACAACCTACTCTGCGATAATGGCTGTCCACTGAAAACCTGCATTGAGATTGAGAAGCCACAAGAAGCGCTGGTGTTTGTTGCCCACAAAGATGGCCGCCGTATTCCTATTACGGTAAAAACAAGTGCTGTATATGATGGTGATGGTCAGGTAGCTGGGGCAATTGAAACATTCTCTGACGCCTCTGAAATGCTACAAATTAAAGAGATGAACAGTGAATTGCGTCAGCAAACACATCTTGATCACTTGACAGGTATCCCTAATAGGCAAGCTTTTATGGATGCAATGGATCGTGAGTGGTTTCGCTTTAATCGCTACAATACTCCGTTTTCTGTGCTCGCTCTCGATGTTGACTTTTTCAAGCAACTCAATGAAGCCTACGGTCGAGCCATGGGCGATAAGGTTTTACAGTGGCTCGTCACTCGCTTGCGTGCGTCGTTACGGCGCGCTGATATTCTTGGCCGTATTGAGGGTGATAAATTTATGGTGCTACTCTCATTCTCAAATCGTAAGTCAACCATGAAGGTTGCAACCATGGTGCTTGATATGGTGCGTAATGAACCTTGCCTCGATCTACCCATTGCCATGACGGTAAGTATTGGTGCTGTGACCGTTGAAGAGAATGAAACCCTCGAAAATGTGATAGACCGTGTCGATAAAGCTCTCGTCCGTTCAAAAGAGATGGGGCGTAATCAGGTCACGTTTTGGGGCTAAGCCTTCTTGACTTTTAGTAGAAGTGATGTTAAAAGCCAGCGTTCAAGGTAACGTTAGTGTGTTGAAGGTTGGTAACGTTACCGACGACAGATGCTGTTAATTCATTGTTGAATTGAGCTTATTAACGAGATTATTTCGGAGGACATTGCACCATGGAAAGAACATTTGCGATTATCAAGCCCGATGCATTCGCTGCGGGTAGCGCTGGTAAAATTCTTGCTCGTATTTATGCTGAAGGTTTTAACGTTGTTGGCATGAAGAAATTGTACATGAGCCAAGTTGAAGCTGAAGGTTTTTACTATGTTCACAAAGAGCGCCCTTTCTTTGGTGAATTGACTGAATTCATGAGCAGTGGTCCTTGTGTTGTTCTTGCTCTTGAAGCAGAAGGTGCAATTTTGAAATGGCGTGATCTAATGGGTGCAACAAACCCTGCTGAAGCGGCTGAAGGTACACTTCGTAAAGAGTTCGGTTCAAACATTGGTGAGAACGCAACACACGGCTCTGATGCTCCTGAAACAGCAGCATTCGAGCTTTCTTACTTCTTCTCTGGTTTAGAGTTGCTGTAAGTTGCGATTAAGCGGCGAAGCTGCTTGAGAAATAGAGGCCCTTCGGATACAATCCGGAGGGCTTTTTTTGTTTAATTGAACGATGACACCCTTACCTGCCACAGCGATAAAGCTGTTGGTCATAACGAAAACGGATCAGAATCGATGAGTGAAGAACAACAATCTAAAGTGGACCTTAAAAATCTTAGCCCTGACGAGCTTCTCGAATTTTTATCTGGCATGGGTAAAGAGCGTTTTCGTTGTGATCAGTTGCTACGGTGGATCTATAAGCGCGGGGTTACCGATCTTGCTCAAATGACCGACCTTTCCAAGGTGTTACGGGCTGAGCTTCACGAAAAATCGCTGATCTCTGATTGGACACCCGAATTTATTGAAACCAGTAGTGATGGGACTCGCAAGTATCTGTTTCGTTTAGAAGATGGTTCCAGTGTTGAGACTGTGCGTATTCCGATGGACAATGATCGTTCAACTTTGTGTATTTCAACTCAGGTTGGTTGCGCGATGAAGTGTGATTTCTGTTTGACAGGCACCTTTGGTTTTAAGCGCAACCTTACCACTGCTGAAATTGTTAATCAGGTGTGTGCGGTTGCCAAAGAGGGGCCGATCAACAATATTGTGCTTATGGGGATGGGCGAGCCGTTGCATAACATCGATAATGTTGTTCGGGCGTTGAAGATTTTCTATGCACCGACAGGTTTAGATTATGGCACTCGTAAAGTGACATTATCAACCTGTGGCTTGGTGCCTGAAATGGCTGAACTGGGTAAGCGGATCACTGTGAATCTTGCTGTTTCCTTAAATGCGACAACAGATGAAGTACGTGATCGTCTGATGCCGATCAATAAACGCTATCCACTTAAAGAACTGATGGCGGCCTGCCGTAACTACCCGTTAGCTTCTCATCGACGTATTACATTTGAATATATTTTGATTCGCGATCTTAACGATTCCATTGCCGATGCAAAACGGATTGTTAAATTGTTGCATGGTATTAAGGCAAAGGTGAATTTGATCCCATTCAATGAGCATGAGGGCAGTCAATACAAATGTCCAGATCGTGATACCATTGAAGCCTTTCAGGTTTATTTGCTTGATCATGATGTCGTTGCGATCCGTCGGGCCAGCAAGGGGCAAGATATCTCAGCGGCCTGTGGTCAATTAAAAGGGAAGCTAGAGAAAACCGGATCTTGAGTTGTTTCATGACGTAATAATTCAATTACTTGATTAAATCGTTTGCACTAAAATGTATGACATAAAGGAGAGACACTATGGAACAAACTGTGATCGGAGTGATAGGTGGCAGTGGTTTGTATGAGATGGAAGGGCTGACCCAGATTGAGGAAGTTCGTTTACAGACCCCTTTTGGTGATCCTTCCGATGCCTATATCACGGGGATGCTCGGTGATGTAAAAATGGTCTTTTTACCGCGTCATGGTCGCGGCCATCGCTTACTCCCTTCTGAGGTTCCATATCGGGCAAATATTTACGGTATGAAGATGCTCGGAGTGCAGCAGATCATCTCCGTTTCGGCTGTTGGTAGTATGAAAGAGGAGATCGTCCCCGGTCACATTGTTATTCCTGATCAATTTTTTGACCGTACAACGGGCAAGCGCGCCTCGACTTTTTTTGGTGATGGCGTCGTTGGTCATGTTCAATTTGCCGACCCGGTCTGTATACAGCTTAGTTCTGTTGTGGCTCAGGCTGCGCAACAGGTTGGAGCAACGGTACACAAGGGTGGCACCTATATCTGTATCGAAGGGCCGAACTTTTCAACACGGGCTGAATCGAATATTTTCCGTAGTTGGGGTGTTGATATCATCGGCATGACCAACCTGCCTGAAGCGCGTTTGGCTCGTGAAGCTGAAATGTGCTATGCCACCATCGCATTAGCGACCGATTACGATTGTTGGTATGCAGGGCATGATGATGTGTCCGTCGACGCGGTGATTGAAGTGATCCATAAAAATGTTGCTATGGCGAAAAAGATTGTTGCGGCAGCAGTGCAGATGATTGCTGATGAGCGTGAGTGTGGTTGTGGTCAAGCCCTGCAATATGCAGTGATGACGGACAAGGCTCAAATTCCAGAATCGGCGCGACAACGTTTAGAGTTATTGCTTGGAAAATACCTTTAGGAGAAAATAGATGAGTATATTAGTCGTAGGTTCTGTAGCGTTAGATAGCGTGGAAACTCCTTTTGGCAAGGGGGATGAAGTTCTTGGCGGTTCAGGAACTTATTTTTCAACCTCAGCCAGTTTTTTTACTGATGTTAACTTGGTTGCCGTTGTTGGCGAGGACTTCCCGCAGCAGCATATCGACTTTCTCGCCTCACGCCAGATCGATTTAAGCGGCCTGAGTACGGCATCGGGCAAAACGTTTCGTTGGAGCGGGAGTTATGGTTATGATCTGAATGAGGCCAAAACTCTCGATACCCAGCTGAATGTTTTTGCCAGTTTTTGCCCCAAATTGCCAGAGTCCTATTTGAACGCTGACTATGTATTTTTAGCCAACATTGATCCTGAATTGCAGCTCGATGTACTTAAGCAGGTTGTTCGACCTAAAATTGTTGCCTGTGATACCATGAATTTTTGGATTGATGGCAAACGTGATGCGCTAGTCAAGACGCTAAAATATGTTGATATATTATTGATTAATGACGGTGAAGTGCGTCAACTTGCTGATGAGCCTAATATGGTTAAAGCGGCACAAAAGGTTTTGGCGATGGGGCCTAAAACACTGGTGGTGAAGCGTGGTGAATACGGTGCGACCATGTTTACTGAGCATGGGGTGTTCTCAGCGCCAGCTTATCCTCTGGAGTCCGTCTATGATCCTACTGGAGCGGGTGACACCTTTGCTGGTGGTTTTATGGGTTATTTAGCCAGTGTTCGCGATCATTCAGACGCAGCCATGCGTCGCGCCATTGTTTTTGGTAGTGTTATGGCGTCGTTTAACGTTGAGGATTTTAGTTTGGATCGTATGCGCAGTCTTGAATTTTCAGAAGTCCAAGATCGTTATCGTAAGTTTCAATTATTGACTGAGTTTAGCGGCATTGATTAACTCGTCATGTTGTTTCGCTTTTAACTGTCGTTTGCTACACAATTTATTAAGGAATTTACTATGCTTACACGCAGTCTAAATATGGCTTTGATCGTAGTCCTTTTTTGTGTTGCTAGTTGTGGACCGAAAGCAAAGCCAATTGATATGGGTAATTCGCATTATAAAATGGCCGAATCTTATATTGCCGTAGAGGATTATACCAACGCTCTCAATGAGATGCTTCAGGCGGTGAATTATAAACCCAATGAGCCAGACTACCAATCGACACTGGCGTTAATTTATCTTGAAAAAAAAGCGTACAACTTATCGGAAAAACATTATAAAAAAGCGCTGCAATTAAAGCCGAACGATCCAACAGTGCAGAACAATTTAGCAGCCCTCTATTTGAATATGCAGCGTTGGGATGATGCCGCTGATCTGTTCCGTAAAGTTGCCGATAATTTATTGTTTCGTTATCAGTCTCGTGCCTTGATTGGCCTCGGTGTTGCTAATTTTCACGGAGGATACCCACTCAAGGCGGTTATGGCCTTTAAAGAGGCGATTAATGCTGATTCACGCAACACCAGCGCTCTATTTTTGTTGTCAAAAACCTACTATTCCATGGGGAAATACTCTTTGACTCAAAGGTATTTGCAACAGGCACTGGCATTGGAACCTGATAATATAGATTTTCATTTTTTGCGCGGAGAGACTTTGCTGCAACTCGATGAGAATGAAGCAGCGATCTTTGAGTTTAGAGAGGTCGCTAATCGTGCTGATGGTACAGAGAAGGGGATGCAAGCTCGCGAATATTTAGAGCTTTTAGAATCTCAAAGATAGATGTTATGATGGTTTTCCCTCTCTTGACAGGGTGTGTTGTCATGGTATCCTTTCATTAGTTAAGTGTTTGTTAGTGGATTATTGCTCTACGGTATTTAGAGTTATCGCGTCGGTGTGATAGCGATTTTATGTGATACACGAAGGGTCGGAGGTGTCTTATGCGTGAATTTAAAACCATTTTGTTTGCGACAGATTTTTCAGATTGTTCAACAGTTGCATTTGAGTATGCCTATTCATTGGCACAAAAATGTGGCTCGAAGTTGTTGCTCGTTCATGTTATTAGCGAACCTGTAGATCTGCGTGGTTTCTACGTGCCGCATGTATCCTTCGATCTGTTGGAAAAAGAGATTGAAGACGGCGCTAAGAAAATGATGGATGAGTTTTGTCAGGCAAACTTTGCTGCGGGTGATCAGTATGAAGCTTTAGTTGTTCCCGGTTTGGCCTATAGTGAGGTCATTAAACAAGCGGAGTTACACGATGTCGATTTGATTGTTTTGGGAACTCATGGCCGCTCAGGGCTTGATCATGTGCTCTTTGGCAGCACGGCTGAAAAGGTTGTCCGGAAATCACCTGTTCCCGTGATGACTGTTAGTACCAATGATGAATCGAGTTAGCCTGCTCTCTTAAAATTGTTCAGTAATGACAAAAGGTGGCCACTGTGCCACCTTTTGTCATTTAAGGGTGGTTTTTTCTGGCTTCTTTTCTTGTCAAACGATGAGAATAAACGGTATGGTATTCTGATTATCTTTGGTCCAGTGTGGCTTTGTTTTACCTGTTCGCTAGGGTGTTTTTTCCCTTGCTCGGGTGGTTTTATTCGCTAGTGAGAAGGAGTTTTGGTGGCTCAACAAATTTTAACACTGTTTCGCTTAAGTGAAATAGCCCTTACGCTAGACGAAGCGGAATCCCTTCTCCCGCATAAAGTGGCTGAGTATGTACATTGTGATGTCAAGCAACTACAGCACTGTCGGGTTGTCCGTTCCAGTATTGATGCACGACGAAAAGGTCGTGTGCTGCGTATTTATACGCTAGAATTTTCTCTTGCTCAGGCCCAAAAGCAATGCCAGCAAGCGCAGCAAGATCGTCGCCTCAATGTGGTCGCGCCGCAAAACTGTACCACTGAAATCGTCAGTGTTACCTCTGTTAAGACCATTGTTGTCGTTGGTATGGGGCCTGCTGGTTTGTTTTCAGCATTGTGGTTAGCTCAAGCTGGGCAACGAGTCATCTTACTTGATCGCGGTCAGTCCGTTGAACAACGGGTGGCAGCTGTTGAGTCTTTTTGGCAAGGTGGGCCGTTAAATGAAAATAGTAACGTACAGTTTGGTGAGGGAGGGGCGGGAACCTTTTCCGATGGGAAATTAACCACACGAGTGAAGAACCCACTAACTCGGCCAATTTTACAAACTCTTGTTGATTTTGGTGCTCCCGAAGAGATTCTCGTTCAAGCTAAGCCGCATATTGGCACCAATCGATTACGCCATGTTCTGGGTAATTTTCGCAAAAAGTTACAGCAACTTGGTGTCGATTTACGTTTTGAAAGTTGTGTGACCGATATACATCGCCATGGCAACAGGGTGGACTCTGTGACCATCAACGATACTGATGTCATCCCCTGCGATGTAGTGATGCTTGCGATTGGGCATAGCGCTCGTGATACTTATGCGCTGTTAGAGAAAAAACAGTTTACTTTACAAGCAAAGCCTTTTGCTATTGGCGTTCGTGTTGAACATCCGAAGGTGTTGATTAACAAAATTCAGTACGGACTGGAGAGTCATCCCCATTTGCCCACGGCTGATTATAGCTTGGCCTACAATGATAAAAGTACTGGCCGCGGTATTTACTCCTTTTGCATGTGTCCAGGTGGCCATGTGGTACAAAGTAGTAGTGAAGCAGAAGGCGTTGTTGTTAATGGCATGAGCGATTATAAGCGCGATGGTGATTTTTCCAATAGCGCCTTAGTTGTTTCGGTGCGACCAGAAGATTTTGCCGATAATACACCGCTGGCAGGTGTGCATTTTCAGCAACATTGGGAACATCAAGCGTTTATTGCTGGGGGACGTTCGTACCACGTTCCAGCGCAAAATATGATGGATTTTCTTGGTAAAGGGACCGGGCCGCTTAATTCAAGTTGTTGCGCAGGAATTCATGCTGCACAGCTCAGTGAGGCATTGCCTGATTTTGTTGTGAATGGGTTACAGCAAGCACTTCCCCATTTTGATCGCAAGATGAGAGGCTTTATTAGCCGTGAAGCGACTTTAACAGGGATTGAATCGCGGACATCGGCTCCACTAAGAATTGTTCGTGATTCCAGTGGTCAAGCCTTAGACTGGCATGGTGTCTATCCCGTTGGTGAAGGCGCTGGTTATGCGGGGGGGATCATGAGTGCAGCCATTGATGGCGTGTCGGCTTCATTACGCATTTGCCAAGCAGAGTCATCTTCGGTCTAGTCAACGCTGGTGGATTTTATTTAAGATTTAAAAAATAGTTGGATCATATTAAGGGAGTAGATGTATTGAAAAAAGTTTTTGTAGCTGAATTAAAAGAACGTGATCACGTTGATTGCCCTTTTTTAGTCCGCGATAAAATTATGGCTATGGCTAAAAACGGCAAGCCCTACATGACCTTGAAATTAATGGATCGTAGTGGCGAAGTGGAAGGGCGTGTTTGGGATCGAGTGGATGAATTTGACCGCCAATTCCAAAAAGACGATTTTATTCATGTTCGCGCAAAAGCCAGTGTCTATATGGGCAAGATGCAACTTATCGTTCAAGATATTGTGGTTGTTCCCGAATCGTCGATTGATCTCGGTGATTTTCTACCCGTTTCGAAAAATGATCCGCAACAGATGTTGACTGAAGTACGAAGTCTTATCGCTACAATGGTAGATCCACACTTTAAAGGCTTGATGGAATCCTTTTTTGATGATCAGGATTTTGTCCGTTTGTTTGCCAAGGCTCCAGCGGCAAAAGCGATGCATCATGTTTATTTAGGTGGCTTATTAGAGCATTCGTTGTCTGTGGCTCGCCTTGCTGCTGATGTGTGTCTGCGCTACCCAACCATTGACCGTGATCTCTTGATCTGTGGCGCGCTCTTACACGATATTGGTAAGGTCGCTGAACTCCGTTATGCGCGTAGTTTTGATTACAGCGATGAGGGGAAGTTGCTCGGTCATATCGTTATTGGGGTTGAGATGGTTGACGAGAAGGTTCGCTTGTTGGCGGACTTCCCCCGGGTCAAAGCCATGTTGATTAAACATCTTCTTCTTTCTCATCACGGTCAGTACGATTATGGTTCGCCAAAGCGCCCCAAGACGCTTGAAGCTGTGGTACTGAATTTTCTTGATGATATGGATTCGAAAATTAACGGTGTTCAGGCGCATATTGATAAAGATCAACACAGTGAATCAGGTTGGACGGGTTACCATCGTCTTTATGATCGTTATTTTTTTATCGGTGAGCAACAAGATGAAACCACTGAAGATCGTACCGCTGTCGTAGGGGTTGAAACAACTGACGCACCAGCACCAGCACAAAGCGAAAAAAAAACGCAACCAAGTAAAAAACAACGGCCAGCAAGCCGTCACAATAGTCCATTGAGTAGCACCCTTGAGGCGCAATTATCTGGTTTGAATCTTGATTTGTTTGGTTCAAAAGAGGAGCAATAAGTATGATTGTAAAAACGTTGGCTGTTGGGCCATTGCAGGTGAATTGTTATATCGTTGGTTGCTCACGAACCAAAAAAGCTTTTGTTGTCGATCCCGGTGATGAAGGTGAGAACATCCTCGCCACGTTAAAGCAAGAGGGGCTTGAACTGCAAATGGTTGTCAATACCCATGGACACTTTGACCATGTTGGTGCCAACTACTATGTGATTGAGAAATCAGGAGTTGAACTGTGTATGCATCGTGAAGATCTACCGTTGCTGAAAGTTGCTGCGCAGTACGCCAGCGGTTACGGTTTGCCAGCAGTTGAATCTCCTGAACCCAATCGCTTCCTTGCGACCGGTGATCTTATCGAAGTGGGTGATCTGTCGTTTGAGGTGATTCATACTCCAGGGCACTCTCCGGGGGGGATTTGTCTCTACGGTGAGGGCCACCTCTTTTCTGGTGATACGTTGTTCGCTGGCTCGATTGGTCGTACCGACCTTCCTGGTGGCGATATCGATCAGTTGCTAGGTCATATTCGTAATGATTTAATGGTGCTACCTGATGCGACAATTGTCCATCCCGGTCATGGCCCTGATTCGACGATTGGTCGTGAAAAGAGCGTAAATCCTTTTGTTAATGGGCAGTATTAAATCTGAGCAATAGCTCGCGGCGTGACATTTGTGAGGGATGATGTTTAAAGGAAAAAAAGTGGTGCTCGGTGTCTGTGGTGGTATCGCAGTCTATAAAGCGATTGAACTGCTACGGCTCATGGTTAAGGCAGGAGCTGATGTGTCGGTTGTTATGACGGCAAGCGCGCGTGAATTTGTTACGCCACTGACATTTCAAACCTTGTCGAGTAATCCCGTGCACAGTGATCTGTTTGATTTGTACCAAGAGAAGGAGATTGGTCATATCTCCCTCGCTGACGGGGCGGATCTGTTTGTCATTGCTCCAGCAACGGCTAATGTGATTGGCAAGATTGCCGGTGGCATTGCCGATGATCTGCTGACAACCACAGTAATGGCCACACGCGCTCCCGTACTGTTTGCGCCAGCAATGAATGTACATATGTATGAAAACCCGATCTATCGTCGCAATGAACAGAGTTTGCGCGAGTTAGGATATCACTTTATTGATCCTGCCATTGGTGCATTGGCGTGTGGTTATGAAGGGCAAGGAAAACTTCCTGAACCTGAGTCGATTTTTGCTGCGGCCCAAAAGGTGTTAGCACCGCAAGATTTAGCTGGGCAAAAATTGTTGATCACCGCAGGTCCCACCCGTGAAGAGCTTGATCCCGTGCGCTACTTGAGTAACTACTCGTCAGGTAAGATGGGCTATGCCATTGCCAACGCGGCTGTTCAGCGTGGAGCTGAGGTGGTGTTAGTTTCAGGGCCAACATTTTTATCGGCACCCGAAGGTGTTGAACTGATCCCCGTGGTCAGTGCTGAACAGATGCGCAGTCGTGTTTTATCGGCATTACCTGCTGCAACAGCAGTGGTTAAGGCAGCTGCGGTGGCCGATTATCGTCCCGTGGATGTTGCCGAGCAGAAAATTAAAAAAAATGATGCTGAATTGAGCGTTGTTCTAGAAAAAAATCCCGATATTTTAGCCGAAGTTGGGCAACAAAAGCAGGGACAAGTTTTGGTGGGTTTTGCTGCCGAAACAGAAGATTTGCTTAAACATGCTAGCGATAAACTTAAACGCAAGAAGCTTGATCTTATTGTTGCTAATGATATTACCCAAAGTGGTGCTGGCTTTGATGTAGATACCAATATTGTCAAATTGCTCCACGCCGATGGTCGCGTTGAAGAGTTGCCGCAGTTGAGTAAAGACGAAGTGGCGCACCAATTGTTAGATCGCGTGGTAGAACTGCTGGCGTAATAGTTATTACGGTTGTTCTGCCAACAGGTCGAGCAGTTGGTGGGGTTGCGTGATTGCTTGGCGAAAGCTTTGTTTCAGTTCAACAATGAGTTGATCGCTTTGAGCTTGCGCTAACTTGCCATCCAGCCATAGCTCATTCATGTTGGTGCGTAATTGCTGAGCAACATATAAAGCTCTTTCGCCAGCAGGGTCGGCATGGCGATAAGGGCTGTCGTTGTCACTTAGCACACTGATGGTTGCTTCCATGGCTAAGTCGAGATACTCGATACGCTCACCAGGGCCAACTTGCCAGCTAGAACGTTTGTCGATAAAAGTGAGCAGTTTGCGCCAGCGCTTAATACGGCTGATCAACACCATAGAATTGAATAACTGCTTATTGGTGCCGAAAGAAAATAGGGTGTTGGCCAAAACATTGCGTAGCAATTTATCATGTTGGCTAAAATCGTATTGAGCTAAATTTCGTGTTTGGTTCCAAATCTCAGCGGGAACTTGAGATTCAAAGCGTAGTTCCCAATAGGCGTGCTTAAGTAGCAGCGTGTTATAGCTACGCACCATTTTAAATGGCACCATATACGAATGGGCGATGGTGTCGGCAGCAAGGTGCGATAAATACCCATATGCGCATGCTCGTTGTGCATCATTGGTCGCTTGGTCGAGGATCTGATCACCAATATTCCAGCTATGGCAGTGTTTGAGGTAGTGGGTATATTTTTTACCGATGGTGATATCGGCACTCATGCAGCCGTAAAGAAAATCAGCGGGGAAGTTCGACAGAATATGCTGTAACTGTGTTGGTAAGCATGAAAGTTGTGAAAGCAGTTGGCAGCCCAGTTGTAAGTGGACTCCAAAACCCCATGCATACACATTTTGCGGCAGAAGCGCAAATACCGCAACCCAGAGTAATATCGTTTTGAATGGACGCATAGCACGACCTCCCGATACCGTTTGTCGGTTGAGAATGTTGAAGCACGATCCATTTTTATCATAAGCCATCTAACCAGAGACCACCAGACGAATCGACTCCTATGCCGAATACGCTAGAACAAGCAAAATATGAACTGTTGTTACAAGCACGATCCATTTTAACCGAACTTAAGAGTTTAGGTGTTGATGAGCTCTATCTACAGCCAGCAACGGAAACCTTACCAATCTGTGAAGAGGATGAGCAACCTCGTGCAGGGGAGTGTCGTTCCGAAACGTTAGAAGAACTCTGTAACGGTAATTTCTGCCAAGGTTGCCCGTGTGCTGCGACAGCCGGAGTAAAGGTGTTTGGTCAAGGGAACCCCCATGCACGTGTGGTTTTTGTTGGCGAACGGCCAACAGCTGCTGATGCGACAGAGGCTATACCGTTTAGCGGCGATACGGGGCAACTGTTAGATCGCATCCTCTTTGCTATGGGGTTATCGCGAGCAGACGTTTACCTGAGTTATTTGGTGAAGTGTGCCAAGAAAGATAATGGGCCAACAACGCAGGATGAACTCAACGCCTGCCATTCGATACTTCAGCGCCAACTTACCGCAATAAAACCACAGGTTGTGGTTGCGTTAGGAACTCGCACTGCACAAGTTTTGCTCAACAAAGAACAAGATATGGGGCATATGCGTGGTATGTGGTCGAACTACCAAAACATCCCCATTATTGCCACTTTTCACCCCACTGATCTTATCCGAAATCCGGTGAATAAAAGAGAGGTGTGGGATGATATGAAGCAGGTACAGCACCGTTTAAGACAAGGTGAACTATCATGATTCAAATGAGATTATATTGTGTACTGATCGTTGCATGGGGCGTTGTTGCCCTCAGCCTTCCCGCTGTTGCCGCAGAACCGATAAAGGTTGCTGATGTTCACTATCAGCTAGCCAAACGCCACCTTGAGGCAGGTCGACCATTTTGGGCGGTTCACTCCTACCGCCGTGCTCTCGAAACGGGAGCGAATAATCCCAACATTCACCGAGAGCTTTCACAGGTTTTATATGATTTAGGCTTTGTTGATCAAGCCATTGCCGAGATGGAAGAGGCGATTAAAACTGCGCCGATCAGTGATTTTTTGCATATGGAACTTGGGGTCTTTTCTCTTGCATCAGGTCGTTTTCAACGTGCTAAAAGTGAGTTCAGTCAAGTACTCGAACTTAACCCCGGCTTCTCTTATGGTTACTACTACCTCGGTGAAGTGTATTATCGTCTAGGGAATTATCTTGATGCAAGTAAGGCCCTCGTCATCGCACAACGACTGGGGTTGCCCGGTTTTGACCTAGAGAGAAAACTCGTCGATGTTGGTGTGCAGCTTCCCTCTAAACCGTGGCATGATAGTGAAACTGAATACTTCTTACGGCGTATCACTTTAGATAGTCGATCTATGGTCGATGAGGTGATGAAGCGTTTAGGTGATGGCGAGCTATTTGAGGAGTTAGCGCGACAGTTTTCCGTCGATATTGAATCGCAAAATGGCGGTTATGTTGGCACCATTGACTTGAACAGTATGCCTGTCAACTTTGCTGCAAAACTCGATGGGGTTGCCAGTTTTTCACCGCCAGTGTTACTTAAAGCGGATGGGGTCTTTCATCTTGTGCAGCGTATTGCTCCCTTCGATGCTGTAACGTGGCAACAGCCTACTGTAAAAAAAGTGGTGCAACATGAAGTACGGGCTATTGAAGCACCTCAACAGCCCGATATGGATGGAAAAGGTTTTTTGTTGCTTAGCGGAGTGTTTCGCAATCATTCCTATGCTGAACAACGGGTTGAGCGGTTATTAAAGCTAGGGATGAAGAGCTATCTTAATCCGCGAGGTGAGGGCGAGCATTTGCGTTATGAAGTTGTTGCTGGCCGTTATGATCATCATGTCGCAGCGCAGCATGCTGCCAGTGCTTTAAAAAAAGCGGGTCTTGATTCTTATATCCGTAGTGAAAAGTGATTGATTACTTGTCAGAGCAACAAGCGATCCATTCAATTTCGATATTGCACCCTTTCGGTAAAGCTGAAACTTCTACGCACGCTCGGGCTGGTGCTGGGTCGCTGAAAAATCGACCGTAAATTTCGTTGACTGTGGCAAAATTAGCGAGATCTGTAAGGTAAATTGTTGTTTTAACCACATGGTTGAAGGTTAATTGCGCTCCAGCAAGCGCTGCTTCCATATTGGCCATGACACGTTCAGTTTCTTGTTCGATTGACCCACTGATCAGATCACCTGTTTGCGGATCAAGGGGGATTTGACCAGAAAAAAAGACCATAGTGCCCACTTTTATCCCTTGTGAGTAGGGGCCAATTGCCGTGGGTGCTGCACTGGTTGCGATCTGTTGTTTATGGATTGATGGGGTTGTTTGATTCATCACGTACTCCTTGTTAGATAGCGAATTAAGTTTATTGTTCTACCTTGAGTTATCCTGAAAGTAAAGAGGGACAGTATGAAGACGAATCGAGAGTTAATACGTGTTTCAGCTCATGGTGGGCATAGTGGAGAATTTTGTCTGCATGCAAAAGATACCTTGGCGCAAGTCGTTGAAGCCTATGCACAACAGGGATTTACGTGGATTGGGTTGACAGAACATATGCCGCCCATGACCGATGATGGTCTTTATCCTGATGAAAAAGCAGCAGGGTTAACGGCGCAACAATTACAACATCAGTTTGATCGCTATGTTACTACGGCACGCCAATTACAAAAAAAATACTCCGATACCATGGCGGTCTTTGTGGCGATGGAGACCGAATTTTATGCTGGCACTATTCCGTGGGTGCAACGACTAAGCGAGTTGTATGAGTTAGACTATTTGGTGGGATCTGTCCATCATGTCATGGAACAATGCTTTGATTTCAGTCGAGATGATTATGCAAAAGCTGTTCGATGTGTGGGCGGATATGATGCACTTTACTGTGCTTATTTTGATGCGCAATTCTCTATGCTAGAACATTTGAGTCCTGCCGTAGTGGGACATTTTGATTTGATCCGTCTGTATGATGATGATTATGCGCAACGATTTGAGCAGCCTGAAATTAAGCAACGAATTGAGCGTAACCTTCAACTTATTGCCCAAAAAGGGTTACTTCTTGACTTTAATGTCCGAGCTTTAGCTAAAGGGGCCAGTGAGCCGTATGTTTCAGCACCGATTCTTAAACGTGCACTGGAGTTAGGGATCGACCTTGTTCCCGGAGATGATTCACATGGTGTTTCTTCCGTCGGTGTGGGTCTCAATGAAGCCACTCGATTGTTAGGTGAGGCAGGTTACCATTGTCAATGGCGCTTACCAGTTATTAAAGCGCCAGCGGCAGAAGTTTAATAAAGGATTCTTCGACTATGTTGATGAAAAATATTCTCGATCAGAATACCACCTCGCTCAGTTTTGAGTTTTTCCCACCAAAAACCGATTTAGGTTGGCAGCGTTTATTCAATAATATCGCACAACTTGCGCCCCTTAATCCCTCGTCGGTAAGTGTCACCTATGGGGCAGGGGGAACAACTCGCAGCCAAACCAACGAGCTGGTGTTGCGCATCCATCGCGAAACAGGTATCACCGTTGTGCCGCATCAAACCTGTGTTGCCGCCAGCAAAGATGATGTCCATGCGATCCTGTCACACTATCAACAACAAGGTGTAGAAAATGTTCTCGCATTACGTGGCGATAAACCTCAGGATGTCGAAAACTGGCAAGCACCTGCGAATGGTTTTCGTCATGCGAGTGAACTTGTCGCCTACATACGTGAGTATTTCCCTAGCATGAGTATTGGTGTTGCTGGGTTTCCTGAAGGGCATCCAGAGATGCCCAATCGGCTACTTGAAATCGATTACCTGAAACAAAAAGTCGATGCAGGAGCCGATTATATTGTCACTCAACTGTTTTTTGATAACCGCGATTTCTATGATTTTTGTCAGCGCTGCGAACTTGCGGGAATCAATGTACCCATTATTGCTGGTATTATGCCATTGCGTAATCGCCAAGGGATGGCACGAATGGCTGAGCTGGCAGCGGGGGCCCGTTTTCCTGCTGAATTACTGCGGCGTGTTTATGCTGCTGAAAGTGAAGAGGCGGTTGAGAAGATTGGTATTGATTGGGCGACAGAACAAGCGCGTGATCTTATCGCCAACAAAGTGCGTGGAATCCATTTTTACACACTGAATAGTGCCACGGCTACCGATGCAATCTATGAGCGATTACATTTGAAATAGCGGCACAAGGTTTTGTTTCTGATCTGTTTTTAAACTGATATATTATCGATAATTACTGGAGTTAAGTGTGGATATTCGTCGTTTAGAAGTGTTTTGTAAGGTTGTCGAATTGGGCAGTTTTACCCGTGCTGCCGAAGCAGCCTTATTGTCTCAGCCCTCGGTGAGTGAACATATTAGAACCTTAGAGGATCGATTTGGTGAAAAACTGATCGATCGACTTGGTCGTAGCGCACAACCAACACACGCTGGTAAAATTTTATATCAGTATGCCCGACGAATTATCCAACTTAAAGATGAGGCGACCCAAGCCATTAGTCAATATCAAGGGAACTTGGTTGGTAAGTTGTCGGTGGGGGCGAGTACTATCCCGGGGGCCTATTTGCTGCCGCGCCAAATTGAAGCCTTTAAAGCTGAACATCGTACTGCTGAGTTGATGTTGAAAATCTCAGGCACCTCTCAAATTGTCGATGAGGTGCTTAATGGCCGCTTAGAACTCGGCCTAGTCGGTACGCAGTGGAAAGATCAACGCATAGAGTGTGAGGAAATGTTTGGTGATGAGCTGGTGTTGACCGTTCATCCTGATCATCCGTGGGCAACACGTGGAAGTGTTTTTCCTGCTGAATTGATGGATACCCCCTTTATTTTACGTGAGTCAGGTTCAGGTACACGTATGGAGATGGCCCGTTTTCTTAAAGAAGCGGGAGTTGAGTGTTCCCATTTTCAAGTGGTTGCCGAAATGGGCAGTAATGAAGCTGTACGCCAAGGGGTGCGTTCGCAAATTGGTGCGTCGATTCTGTCTCTGCTTTCAGTTCAAGAAGATCTTGATCGTGGTACCTTAACGCGAGTGGCCATTCAAGGAGTGAACATGCCACGCTCTTTCTATCTGATTCAGCGCAAAAATCGCCAACTCAGCCCACTTGCCAGTGCTTTTTATCACCACTTACAACAGGATAGTGAGGGCTGTATCGCCTAACATCTTGTTATGGATACTCTGTTGTCATTTATGCACCATTATTGTGGTTTTCACTGCGGCATCTGCTAACGATGTCACAGTGAAAACCACAGATCTTCTCAATTACCCCTTCCTATCTCCCAGTTTTATGCTCATCTAAATGAAATAATCCAGATCAGTTCGTCGTCAATCTAACCGCTAATAATTCAGTTCATTTTGTAATAAGTGTAAGAATATCCCATTGATACATCATTTGTGTTTGCTCTTATGTTAATGCCCGTTGAGGGGACTAATATAATATGACTTGACACATTTCATACTCTCTGTTTATATGGTGATTGGCTAAGTGGTTGAAATAACACCGCTTTTACAGTCTGGCTAAAAAAAATGTACAAATTTTGTTCACGAATAAAAAAGTGAAATTTAGTGTAAAATTAAGGAGGATTACATGGCAGTAAAGAAGTTTAAAAAAATTATGGCCGCAAACCGCGGTGAGATTGCAATCCGTATTTTCCGAGCATGTACTGAGCTAGGGATCAAAACCGTCGCAATCTACTCTGATGAAGATAAGTTGGCATTACACCGTTACAAGGCCGACGAAGCGTATCAAATTGGTAAAGGTAAAGGCCCTATTGATGCGTACCTCGGCATCGATGAAATTGTTGAACTCGCACGTGCCAAAGGGGTTGATGCGATCCACCCCGGCTACGGTTTTTTATCTGAAAATGCTGAGTTTGCTGAAGCCTGCGAGCGTGCAGGTATCTCCTTTATCGGACCAACCGCTGAAATTCAGCGTCGTCTAGGTGATAAAGTAGCTGCGCGTCACGTTGCTATTGCAGCAGGTGTACCGATTGTTATGGGTACCCCAGACCCTGTTAAAACCGACGAAGAAGCTCTGATCTTTGCAAAAGAGTGTGGCTATCCAATCATGGTTAAAGCGGCTTCTGGCGGCGGTGGTCGTGGTATGCGTGTGGTCAACAATAAGGATGAACTTCTCGAAGGCCTTAAATCTGCTTCTTCTGAAGCTGCGGCGGCATTTGGTGATGGTACGGTTTTCCTTGAGAAGTTTGTCAAGAATCCAAAGCACATCGAAGTTCAAATCATGGGCGATAAGCACGGTAATCTTGTTCATTACTTCGAGCGTGATTGCTCCATTCAGCGTCGTCACCAAAAAGTGATCGAGTTAGCACCTTCACCATCTTTGAGTCAGAAAAAGCGTGAAGAGATTTGCAATTACGCCATGAAAATTGCTGGCGAAGTGGGTTATGTCAATGCAGGTACCGTTGAGTTTTTGATGGACCAAGATGAAAACTTCTACTTCATCGAAACTAACCCACGTATTCAGGTCGAGCATACTGTTACTGAGATGGTTACCATGCGTAACCTTGTTCAGACTCAAATTCGTGTTGCTGAAGGTCACAAACTCTCTGACCCTGAAATTGGCATCAAAAGTCAAAAAGATATTCAATTACGCGGTTATGCCATTCAGTGTCGTGTTACCACAGAAGACCCAACCAACAATTTTGCTCCTGACTTTGGTACCATTAAAGCCTACCGTACAGCTGTTGGCTTTGGTGTGCGCCTCGATGCGGCAAATGGTTATGCTGGTGCGCAAATCACACCACACTACGATTCATTGTTAGTTAAGGTTTCGACCATGGGCCTCACTTTTGAGGATGCCTGTCGTACCATGAACCGTGCTCTACAAGAGTTCCGTGTTCGTGGTGTGAAAACCAATATCGGTTTCTTGGAAAATGTGGTTACACACGAACCCTTCCTTAAGGGAACCTGCGATACCTCGTATCTCGATAAGCACCCTGAGCTGTTCGATCTGCGCTTAAAGCAAGACCGTGCGAATAAGTTGCTGCACTACATTGGTGATGTGTCGGTTAATGGTTATCCTAATATTAAAAAGAAACTTCACTTCAGAGATCTACGTGAAGCAGAACTGCCAAACATCCCTCTTGAGGCTATTCGTCCACGCGGTACACGCGATATTCTCATGGCTAAAGGCCCCAAAGGTCTGGCGGATTGGGTTCGTAACGAGAAGAGTCTGTTGCTTACCGATACCACCATGCGTGATGCTCACCAGTCCATCATGGCAACACGTATCCGTACCTATGACCTAGAGAAAATTGCTCGGGCAACCAGCCACTTAGGTGGCGGATTATTCTCCCTTGAGATGTGGGGCGGAGCGACATTTGATGTTGCCATGCGTTTCCTCACTGAGGATCCTTGGGAGCGTTTGGATCGTATGCGTAACCAAGTTCCAAACCTATTGTTCCAAATGTTGCTGCGTGGTTCCAATGCGGTTGGTTACACCAACTATGCCGATAATGTCGTTGAAGACTTTGTCGAAAAAGCCGTAGCAGGTGGTATCGATGTGTTCCGTATTTTCGATTCACTCAACTGGACCAAGGGGATGAAAGTCGCCATGGATGCCGTGCAAAAGAACAACGCTATTTGCGAGGCCTCCATCTGCTACACCGGTGATATTCTTGATCCAAAGCGTGACAAGTATCCATTAGAGTACTATGTCAACATGGCAAAAGAGCTGGAGAACATGGGCGCTCATATCCTTGGTATTAAAGATATGGCCGGCCTACTCAAGCCGTTTGCAGCTGAGAAACTGATCAAAGCATTGAAGAACGAGATTGGTATTCCAATCCACCTCCATACTCACGATACTTCGGGTAACGGTGGCACCATGCTATTGATGGCAGCTCAAGCTGGTGTTGATATTGTCGATACCGCCTTATCATCGATCTCAGGTTTGACGTCACAGCCAAGTATGAACGCGCTGTTGTCAACCACCAAAGGCACCATGTGGGATCCAAACGTTGACAGCGAGGGGATG
>Ga0193964_1000263_pt1 | contig 25743 bp, 25 predicted proteins | sample FB_7_MG_FD_140323 | JGI IMG/M metagenome (GOLD analysis project Ga0193964, IMG submission 140323) | Microbial mat bacterial communities from the Broadkill River, Lewes, Delaware, United States - FB_7_MG | ecosystem: Environmental > Aquatic > Freshwater > River > Microbial mats | place: USA... | reverse complement strand
GCTAAAGTTGTTCCAGCAACACATGGTCTTAAAACACTAAAAGAAGCTGTTGATTCAGCTTTTGAAGCATATTTAGCTGACACTGAAAATTCTATTTATTGTATTGGTTCTGTTGTAGGTCCTCATCCCTTTCCTATGATGGTTAGAGATTTTCAAAGTATAATTGGTTTAGAAGCTCGAGAACAGTTTTTAGAACATGAAGAAAAACTTCCAGATGTTGTAACAGCTTGTGTTGGTGGTGGGTCAAATGCTATGGGTATTTTTGCTGGATTTATTGATGATAAAGATGTTGAACTTTATGGAGTTGAGCCTATGGGAAAAGGTGATAAAATTGGAGAACATTCTGCTTCATTAACATATGGAGAAGAAGGAATAATGCATGGCTTTAATTCTATTATGTTAAAAGATGAAAATGGTGAACCTGCTCCTGTTTATTCTATTGGAAGTGGAATTGATTATCCATCCGTAGGACCAGAACATGCACACTTAAAAGATATAGGAAGAACAAAAGTTGGATTATGTAATGATAAAGAAGCTATTGATGCATTTTATAAATTATCACAACTAGAAGGAATTATTCCAGCTTTAGAATCTGCACATGCAGTTGGTTTTGCAATGAAATTGGCAAAAACTTTAAGTAAAGACAAAACTATTTTAGTAAATCTTAGTGGAAGAGGTGATAAAGATATTGATTTTGTTATTGAAAATCACCCTATTTCTGATTATAAGATTTAAAAAATACAACTATGAAACTTAAATATATGGGTTTAAAACCAGTTATCAGTGAACATGGAATCTCTTTCAAAGATGGGAAAGAGGATAAATTTGTTTATCTCTCTTTTGCAATTGATATTTTAATTTCAATTAATCATACTTATGAAAAAGACAAAAAATATTCTCATAATTTAAGTGACCATCGATTAAGCCCTGATGAAATCTTAGAAATACTATTAAAATTTCATCCAAATTTAGAAGAGAATATGAACAAAGAAATAGATTCTTATATTGTTCATCTAGATAATGAAGTTTTAGAAGTTAAAAATAGAAAAACTCTCACAGAAATTGAAAAAGAGACATATATTTCTAATCTAAAAATAATGAAAGAATATCAAATTCAAAGGGCAAAAAATAAAATATTTTATATGCATTGTATTGATACTATTGCCCAAACAATAATTAAATACAAAATAAAAGAACTTGATACACCTTTTAATGAAAGATTTTGGCATATTCTTCAAACTATTGAAGGAAAGCTTTCACTTCATAAAATTGGTTCAAATCTTAAAGTTCTTAATGAAAAGGACAATTTAAAGGCAATGCTTTTAATCAATATTATTTAATACTGTTTGATAATATTTTTATTTATATTATCAATCTCATTATATTTATATAATAACTCTTGATATTTTAAATTATAATCATTATATAAAAAAGAATAATCATTATCTTCATCTTTATATCTATCATATTTATCTTTTGAAGTATTTGCTAAGGCAGATACAAAATTAAAAGAGTTAACAACTGTTAAAATTTCATCTAGTCTATCTTGTGATATTACATCTGTACTATTATTGTTTTTTTGTCTTGATGTTATTGAATTATGAAGTAAATCAGCAAGATTATTGCTATTTGAGTTTAAAAATACATTCTTATCTTCATATGAATTGAACAAATAGTTATATCCAACATCAAAAGCTTGTCCTAAAACTGTGTTATACATAGCTTTTGATAGATTATTATCATTTGAAAACATTGTTGCTAATTTTAAATTTATAGCTTTACTTTTTGTTTCACTATCTGTAAAGACTGTATTTATATCTTCTAAGCTAAGATTTTTTATATTTTCATAATCTAAAGAGTCTGATTTACTAATAGTGCTTGTTGTTTTATCTTCTTGCAATTTTGCAAGATTTGTAAGAAAGCTACCTATTCTATTTGTATTGTCTATACTTGATGTTTGAATGCTTAAAATAGAAGAAATTTCGTTGTTTGTATTAATCATCTTAATCTCCTAATATTTATTTATAGATTCTATAACATAAATTCTTCATCTTCTTTTAGATATTTATATTTTAAATTAACTCTATTTTTTGAAATATATTCTAGCGTTGTATGGCTTACATGCATCAAATATCCATTTTTCACAGATAGTTCATCTAATATTTGTGTAGCTTGAATATAGTTTAGATGATTTCCTACAGTTTTTGTTTCATCATAGCAAGCATCAATAAAGGCATAATCAATTCTTTTAGATTTTAAAAAATCCATACTTTCTTTTGATAATCCAGAACAGTCAGTTAAATAAGCTATTTTAATATCATTATATTCTATTAGATATCCAAAAGTGTTTTTAGAGTGTTTTAAAGGTATTGAAGTAAAAGATACATCATCTATTTTTATCGTTTCAAAGGCTTTTATTTCGTTATAACATATTGAATGTTTGTGTTTAAATAAATCAGCAAAGCCAATTTCATCATATGGATGAAAACAGTTTATTTGGTTATAAGAGTGTCTAAGTCTTAATAGTCCCATACAGTGATCAGCGTGAAAATGTGTAAGCAAAATACCCTTTATATCATATCCATCAAATATTTCTGATATATTTTCAATCCCTGCATCAAGAAGTATAATTTTATTTTCTATTTGTAAATATGCACAAGTCGAAAGATTTTGAATATTTTTGCTTCTATAGTATTCACAAGAATTACATTCACAATTATGAACAGGAAGACCTGCACTATCTGCTGTACCTAAAAATTTTAATTTCATATTTCTACTTATTTCATTTGAATATTTTTTAGAATTTTGAAAAATTCTAGTTTTGATTCTTCAATATTTTTACTATTGTCAAACTCTATTAATTCTCTTGCTTCAATCTTATCATAAACTCTTTTTAATCTTTGTTCAATCTCTTCTCTTGTCTCTCTAGCTCTTAAAATCAATCTTTTTTCAAGTTCTTCTTTAGCAATTGAAATATTAATTGTATATACATTTTCATATATTTTTTCAAAATCTGAAATTTTTGATCTTGAAATTGAAATAATATTAATACCATCTTGAATTGAATTTTTTGCAATCGCATAATAGTTTAAATGGGCTTTCCAGCTTGATATAAAAAAACTATTGTGTTTTAGTATTTCAAAGGCATAATCATCTAAATAGTAATTATCTTCATTTAAATCAGCTGCTCTTGTAATATATCTTCTTACAAAATTAAATTGATTAGAATACTCTTTTTTTGCCTTATTTAGTAAAGTATCTTTTCCTACACCACTTGCTCCAACTATTAAAACAATTTTAGTTTTCATATTAAGCCTTTTATGCATATTTATAAACAAACTCTCTAATATCTTTTAAATCATCAATTCTTTCAAAAATAACTTCATGAGTCCAATCCCACCAAGCAATCTTTTCTAAGGAGTTTATAATTTCTTTAGAAAATCTGTATTTTAGAATTTTAGCACTAACTCCTGCTACAATAGCATAAGGTGGTACATCTTTGGTTACAACAGCATTTGAGCCAATAATTGCTCCATTTCCTACTTTTATACCTGGCATCACAACCGCACCATGTCCAATCCAAGTATCGTGACCAATTTCTACTTTTTGAATTTTTCTATAGTTAAAAAAAGCTTCATCATTTTGCCCAAATCCATACATTTCTTTTCTGTAAAGTAAGTGATGTTGGCAAGGCATTTCATAAGGGTGAAACCCTGGATTTATTCTTGCATTACTTGCAATATTTGAGAATTTTCCGATCTGAGAATTTGCTATTTGTGTAAACTCACTAACATAAGAGTAATCATCAATACTAGAATCACTAATATGAGCAAAATTTTTAATCTCTGTATATTCTCCAAAATATGAGTTTTCAATCACTGCTTTAGGAAAGATATAAGGCTCTTTGCTTAAACTATATTTTTCTTCACTATTATGATTTTTTACTAACTTCATAGTTTAAAACCTCGAATACCATTGTAAATTGACTCTCCATCTTTTAGTGTTAATACTACTTTTGGAATATTTGAATCATCAATAACTATAATATCTGCCTTTTTATTCTCTTTAATTTCTCCTCTATCTTCTAAATTGGCATATTTAGCAGGAATAGATGTAATCATTGAAAAACCTTTTGCTAAGGGCAAGTTTGCATCTTCTTTCATTCTATACACAGCTTGAAGCATAGAAGTTGGATGATAATCAGAGCATAGATATTTACAAACACCCTCTTTTACCAATTCAATTGCTGCTATATTTCCACTTTGACTTCCACCTCTTACGATATTTGGAGCTCCCATTCCTGTTGCGATTCCTTTACTTACTGCATATTTTGCAACTTCTAAATCAAGTGGAAATTCTGATATTTTTACACCTAAGTCATATAAACCATTTAATTTTGCTATAGAATCATCATCATGACTTAATAGTGTCAAGTTTTGCTCTTTGGCATAGTTTATTAGTTCATTTATTTTTTCTTCATTTTTATTTAGTTTTTTATTTGCAACTTCTTGAACTTCTTCATCGTTTAAACCATAATAATTTCCATAATAAGTTTTAAAAGATTCCATAGTTTTAAACTGTCCTTGTCCAGGACTATGATCCATAAGTGATAAAAGTTTTACCATACCTTTTGAAATAACATCTTTTACACTATCAATTGCATCTGTAGCACTTAATTCAAATCTTGCATGTATAAAGTTATCAACCCCAAGATGTTTTTTATTTGCATTAAATATACCTTCTATTTGTTTTGTAGCTAAATCTATACTTCTATTTTTTTTAAGATTATCCTCAAAACCTATCGCGTGAAACATTGTAGTAACTCCAGCCATTGATAACTTCTTATCAAGCTCAGTTACAGCTAATTCGATAGGGAAAACAGCACCATGTCTTGGTTCTATTTCTTTTTCAATTGCATCTGAGTGTAAATCTACAATTCCTGGAACTATTTTTAAATCACCTAAATCAACTGCAACGCTATTTGTTCCATATTTATCAACTCTTTTTATATTCTCTTTATATATAACAACATCAGCTTCTATAAACTCTTCGTTTATTAATACATTTTTACTTCTTAAAATTGTTTCCATTATTTAACCCTTTTTAATTCATAAATGCTATCACTAATAATTTCCATAGCCTCTAAATCGTGAAAAATCCCAACCATACTCACACCTTGCTCTTTTAATAGTTTCAGTTTTTCAACTACTTTCATAGTATTTGTTTTATCTAAAGATGCAGTTGGTTCATCAAGTAAAAGCAAAGATTTTGGAGCTATTATTCCCTTTGCTATATTTACTCTTTGTTGCTCACCTCCACTAAAAGTCAAAGGAGATAAATCAAACAATTCTTCCCTAATAGAAAGATAATCCAATAACTCTTTTGCTTTAGATCTAGCAATTTGTTCACTCTCACCTTTTACAATTAATTGTTGACTTACTATATCAACAGCACTAATTCTTGGAAGTATTTGTAAAAACTGTGAAACATAGCCTATTTCATTTTTTCGTAAATTTAATATTTCGCTCTCACTTGCATTTGCAATATCAATTGTTGAACCATTATCTTTATGAAATATAATATTTCCTGATGTTGTAGTATATGTTCTAAAAAGTGTCTTTAAAATGGAAGATTTACCTGCACCACTTGGACCATATAAAGATAAAAATTCTCCATTTTTAACTTCTAAATTAATATTTTCAAAACCTTTTACTTCAACTCCTCCTCGTGTATGAACTTTAAAAGATTTATTTAAATTTTTTACTTCTAATCTAATCATTTCTAAACCTCTTATAAAATAGATGACACAAGGAGTTGTGTATATGGATGTTGAGGGTCTTCTAAAACTTGATCTGTAAGGCCCTTTTCTACTATTTGACCATTTTTCATAACAACTGTAATATCAGTTAAATGTTTTATCACTCCTAAATCGTGTGACACAACAATCATTGCAAAACCAATTTCGTGTTGTAACTCTTTTATCAAATCAAGAATCTTAGCTTGTACAGATAAATCCAGACCAGTTGTAGGCTCATCTAAAAGTAAAATCTTAGGATTTGAAGATAAAGCCTTTGATATTTGAATTCTTTGTTGCTGACCACCTGAAAAATATTCTGGGTAATCATCAATTCTACTTGTTGGAATTTCAGTTTTATCAAGGAAATATAATGCTCTTTTTCTTATCTCATCATATTTTTTATTGCCACTTCCTATAATCTTTTGTGCAATATTTCCACCAGCAGAAAAATTATAGTTAAGTCCTAATCTTGGGTTTTGATAAATCATTGACATTAAAGAGTTCCTTAAAACTGATAATTCATTTAATGAAGCATCTAAAATTGACTTTTTCATTCCATCTTTGTTTATAAAATCTTTTATAAATATTTCACCCAAACTTGCTTTTTGATCTTGATAAATTAGCTGTAAAAGTGTAGATTTTCCACTACCACTCTCACCTACTATTCCTAAAACCTCACCTTCACTTAGTGTTAAATTAATATCATTAACTCCTACAACACTTTTACAGCTAGGACAAATTGAACTATTAAAATCAGCACCTGTATTATCTAAACAATTTGGACAAAATTTACCAAATACTTTTGAAAGATTTTTTATATCTAAAATCATTTTTTATCTGCCTTTTTTATCTGTGAGTCACAATAATCTGTGTCATTACAATAATAATGAACAATTCCGTTATCATCATAAACTTCATCAAGAAAAGAGTTTTTACTATTACATCTTTGACAAGATTTATCTTCAAAATTTTCTACTTTAAACTCTCTATCTTCAAACTTCAATGGTTCTACTTTTGTATAAGGAGGAATTGCATAAATCTTTTTCTCTCGCCCTGCTCCAAATAATTGTAAAGCTTTATTATTATTTAGTTTTGGCGTATCATATTTTGGTATTGGGCTTGGATCCATTGCATATCTATTATGTACAATTACTGGATATCTATTAGAGATTCTACTATCCCCATACATTGATGTATCTTCATATAATAAAACCCATAATTTTGAATAATCAGCATTTGCGTGCATAATTTTTGCTTTTGCAGTATTTGGTTCTACTGTTTCCAAAATATCTGGCATTGGAACTTGATAAACTAAGATTTGTCCCTCTTCCAAATCAATTTGAGGGATTCTATGTCTTGTTTGGATTAATGTTGCTTTTTTAGTATCAACAGTAGTTTTAACATTTGTAACTGAAGAGATAAAGTTTCTTATATTAACTGCATTAACACTACCATCACAACCTTGGTCAATTACTTTTAAAGTATCTTTTTCATTTATAATTGAAAGAGTAACTTGTAATCCTCCTGTTCCCCAACCTCTAGCAACTGGCATTTCTCTACTTGCAAAAGATACTATATATCCAGGAATTGCAATAGCTTTTAAAATACTTCTTCTTATCTCTTTTTTTGCTTCTTCATCTAAAAATGCATATCTCATTTTATATCTCCATCAACATCTTTTCGATTTTGTTCATCAACATATTTTTTAGCAGATTTAAATATTTGATAATCTGTTTGAAAAGTAACATAGTGTGGTAATTTATAATGATTTGCAAAACCAAATGATTCAATACCATCTACGTGGTGCATAACCATTTCAAAATCACTTGCAACTATTTGTTCTGTTCCAACTGTATAAGAGTTGTTATATAAAGTTAAATCAATAATTGACATTGATATTGCTTTTGTTTCATTTTTCCCAAAACAAAAACCAAAACCAGTAGTAAGTTTTGTATCTCCATTTTCATCTTTATTAAATGTTCCAGCACTTTCCACAGCACTTGCTTCAATAGAACCTATTTTTACCTCTTTTTTTGTAAAAGGATGGATAAATTTAATATCAAGTTCACCAATTCTAAGATCTCCAATTGTAGGATGAACATCACCATAACCTCTCATTGATGTATAAGCAAACCCTAAAAGTGTTCCACTTTCCCCTCTACTCATAACTTGTAAAACTGAACTTCTTGGATATGGTGCAGTGGGAAATACCCTTGTAATATCCCAAGGTTCATCCTCTTTTGGTAAAATTTTTATCAAATTATCTTCTCGTAATGGTGTTAGTGCTGATTTTATTACATTATTTTTGTTTGAATAGTTTTTAATATCTACTTTTTCATTTTTAATATCTACTAATAGTTTTACTTCATAATCGTTTGATGCCCCTAAAAGCTGACCACCTTCTATATCTTTAAAAGCTGATGATATTCTTCTACTTAATCTCATATCATTTACATCTAACTCTTTACAAATACCAATTCTTTGACAAGAACTTCTATGTGCTCTTAAGAAAAATGAAGCATTTAATAAATCTCCTGCACTTCTTTTAATTGCTTGAGAAGCTAATTTCTTACTATAAAGAGAGCCTTCACTCATTACTTTATCAATTGAAAATGTAAAAGCTTCAATTAAATCATCATCTTCAATTTTTTCACTATTTTTTGTAAAATCATTGTAAAAGTTAAGTGAATTTTTAATGGCTTCCTCACCACCTTTTATCGCATAATAAGCCATTATAATACCTCCACTTTAGTAGTTCTACTTAAAGCTAATATTTCGCCTTTTTTATTTAAAAAAAAGATTTCATTTCCCATTGGATAAGATGAATTTTTTTCATTAAAAAAATCTACAAAAGCTTTATCAATAGGTAAACTTATCTCTTTGTATTCATTGATTCCAGGACCACTTAACTTTAAGTTTAATCCAGAAAAATCTTTGCACTTAAAAATTAAAGTTGAAGAAAATTCAGGATCTTTTGATGTTCCAATTTTTGCTTTACTTAAAAAATATTCATTTATTTCATCGCTAAAAATATAATCACTATTCTCAACACTCTCTTCTTTTACATTTGTAATAGCTTTTATTAAATCAAAATCTTCATTTCCATCATAAAAGAAACTAACTTCAGAGTATAAAAGTGTATTTGCCATTGCTAGAAAATATGAGTCATAAATAGATTTTATTTTATATATATTCCCAGGCATTGATAAACTATTCATAATTGATTTAAAATTGTCTCTGTTTAATTTTTCTATATCAATCGTTTTCATAAATTACCTTACATCAAATCAAAAGATACTCTTGTAGAGTTAACTTTTTGATTTTGTTTTTTAATTTCTTTTTCATTCTCTTTTTTTGCTTGTTTTAGTAAATCTTTTATTTCATCTTTGTAAATTTTTTTCTCAAAACAAGCATCTAATATTGCTACATACAAAGATAGTTCTTCATTTGTATCCATAACCATCGACCAACCTTTAGTATCTTCAACTTGAACGATTGTTGATGTAACTAAAACTTCACCAGCATAAAAAGTTCCTCCTGAGATTGGATCTTTAACTGGAACAAGAAGTGTTTGTTCAGTAGGTGTTGTTAATATTTTTACATTATAATTTTTTTTAATCTTTTTATATAAAGATTCTAATTTATCAATCTGCACTAATTGTGCTAATTCATTAATATCTTCTCTTTTCATTTATATAAACCTTTTTCTAATAACTGCACTAAATTTATCTAAAACCCAAACTGTAACAACGATTACAATAATAATCGTACAAACATCAGCATTTTCAAAAGCTCTCATTTTGTCAAATAAATAAAACCCTATTCCTCCAGCTCCTACAAAACCTAAAATTGAAGCACTTCTAACATCACTTTCAAATCTATATAAAGCCATAGATACAAAGTGAGGCATAGTTTGAGGAATAACTGCGTAAATAAGGACCTTTATAAAACCAGCTCCTGTTGTTGTTAAAGCTTCAACGGGACCTGGATCAATTGCTTCATTTCCTTCACTTAAAAGTTTTGCTAAAACACCTGCTGTATGAACTCCAAGAGCTAGAATACCTGCCATTGGACCAAGTCCTACAGCACTTACAAATATTAAAGCCCAAATAATTTCATTTATTGACCTAAAAACATTAGATACTAAAGTTGCACTTCCATATATCACTTTTTTAAGAAACTCTTGAAAAGGACTTCTTCCTGGAATTAAAATATTTAATATATTTCTTGAACTCATATATGATAATGGAACTGCTACTATTACAGATATTACTAAAGCAATAATTGCCATTTGTATAGTTTCCAACATAGATAAAGTATAAGTAATTAAGTCATCACTATTTAAATTTGGAGGGAAAAAACCACTTCCTTCTATTGAAGGATTACCACCAATATACTCAAGCATATAATGCCAACCATCAAGTAGTGAAGAAACACTCATTTCAGTATCTGTCCAACTTTTATAAAAAACTAAAACAAACACTAATATTATTAATGTCTTAGAAATTGTAAATGGATTACTTTTTAGTCTTAACTCTTCTACATTCATCTATTTTCCTTTTATATAGTTAAGAGAAGTATCTCTTAACTAATAAATTATTTTTTTTCTTTTAATTGTTTTTTTAATTCAATTAATTCTCTAACTGGGTTATATACAGAATCATCACCTTTTACATAACCTTTGATTTTTAAGTTTTTTAAACCTTCTGGGTCATTGTAAGAAAGGAAAGCGCCTTTGATTGCCATTTTTAAAGAAGTTGGTAAATCAGCTCTTGCTGCCATTGGAGAACCTGGAATTAAATCAGAAGTCCAAATTGTATTAAAATCTTCAGCTGTCCATTGTTTACCTAAACCTCTGTTGTAATCTAAGTTATTTGTAGATGCCGCATCAACTTTTCCAGCTTTAATTGAAAGAATAGAAGCTTCGTGACCACCTGAATATAATACTTTTGAGAAATATTTTTGAGGATCAATTCCAGCTTTTGAGAACATTACAGTTGGTACTAAAGTTCCTGACGTAGATTGAGAAGATGTAAATGCCCAAGTTTTACCTTTGATATCTTCTAAAGATTTTAAACCACTACCTTTTTTAGTAATAATAATTCCTCTATATCCTGGTAATCCTGATTCACCATCAACTTCAACAACTAATGCTTCAGCATTTGCTCTTTTATGTGCTTCAACGTAAGATTTTGGTCCAAAATAAGCAATATCAATATGTTTATGTTGCATACCTGTAATTACACCTGTATAATCACCAGCTAATTGTAATTCAACATCAATACCTAACTGTTTTGATAAGTAGTTAGTTAAATTTGTAAAGTTCTCTTTCATTGTTGTTGAACCAGCAACTGGAATCACACCAAATGTAATTTTATCAGGCCATTTCTCTTGAGCCATCATCGAAGTTGTAGTAATACCTAAAGCCATAGCAGCAACTGCAAATTTCTTAATTAATTTCATTTTATTTCCTTATTTTGTTGAATAAATTTTTTCAACTAACTTATCAGTTAGTTTTTCGCTGTTGTCGTCAAAAACTATTGTTCCATTATTAACACCAATAATTCTGTCACAATACTCTTTTGCGTACTCCAAATGATGAAGGTTAGCTATTACAGTTACCCCATAAGTTTTATTAACCCTCTTCAAAACTTCCATTACTTTTCTTGCACTTTTTGGATCAAGTGCTGATACAGGTTCATCAGCTAAGATAATCTTTGGTTCAGCGGCTAAAGCACGCGCTATTGCAACACGCTGTCTTTGGCCTCCCGAAAGTTCATCACATCTTTTTAAAGAATGCTTTGTAATATCTACAATATCCATATACTCTTTTGCTTTTTTCAACTCCTTTTCTTTATAAAATTTTAAAATTGCTCTTGAAAGTGGAATATCTTTTAACATTCCACTTACTACATTATCAAGTACACTTAATCTATCAACTAAGTTATAACCTTGAAAAATTACACCAATTTGCTCTCTTAATTTAATTAAATTTTTCTTTTTTATATTGTTTAAATCAAAATCTAAAACTTCAAAACTCCCATTAAATACTTTTATACCTCCAGTTATTGACATCAATAATGTTGATTTCCCAGCTCCGCTTGGTCCAATAATGCCTATAAATTCACCTTTTGAAACTTTTAGATTAATATCATTAAGAATTGTTTCTTTTTTATAACCTAAGATTAGTTTTTTCATTTTTATCATTCTAATTTTCCTTAATTAAACTAAATCAACTTTTATTTTGCACGTGTCACCTCTAAAATAACTAATACCATACTCAACAAAATTTCCATTTTGATCTTTTGATATGGTACTGGCAGTTAATATTGGTGAATTTAAGGGCATCATTAGAAGTTCACTTAATTGTTGTGTTGACATAACTGCTTCAAATACTGTTGATTGTTTTGTAATTTCTAGATGTGGATATGCTATGTCTAATGCTTTATATAGAGAGAAAGGATTACACTTTAGATTATTGATTAATTCTCTATAAATATATGCATCAAAATAACTATAAGAAACTGATATTGGAATATCATTAGCATATCTTAAAAGTTTTAGTTCAATTACTTTTAATCCAGTTTTTAATCCTAAATTCGAAGCTATTTGTTCATTTGATTGGATAATATCAATATTTAATAATTCAGTTTTAGGTTCATATCCTAAATCTAAAATTTTTGAAGTATAAGAACTTTTATCACTAATTGAATATGGAACTTTAATATTAGATATAAAATTACCAACACCAATTTTTGTATAAATTAATCCTTCATTTTTTAGTAATTCCAAAGATTGTCTAATTGTATGTCTATTTACTCCAAACTCTTTGGCAAATTGATTTTCAGATGGAAGTTTCTCACTATAACTATATTTTTTTGTTTCAATATTTTTTAATATCCTTTTATATAGTTGAATATACATTGGATTTTCATCATATCTTTTCACCAAATTCTTTTCCTATAAACTTGTCTATACAAGTTGAATTTGTGAAAGTATAAAGCAGTAGAATTACACGATGATTACAACTTATCTATACAAGTTTATTAGCTTGTATAGATAAGTTTAGAAATAATTATTTGATTAGTTTGATAGTAGGAGGATAAGGAAAAAATTGTTAATTAATATCTTTAATTACAATTTTCTCTTTTTGATAAAAGTTTTAATTCATCACAAGAAAAACCAGCTTTTTTTCTACCTTCAAAGTTTAAATCCATTTTTCTTGTAGTTGATCCGGGAAACACATCTTCTATTATTTCCATATATGTTGATTCATAAGGCAAATTTTCTAAATCACAAGCATATTTAAACCAAGTATCACCTTTTTTAACATGGTCTACTTCTTCTTCTAAGATAATATTTAATATTTCTAATAGCTTAATATTATCAGCATCTCTGTTTGAGTTTAGTTTTTCCATAATTTTTGGATTTTGATCAAGTCCATTAGCTTCAAGGTATCTAGGAACAGCTGCCATTCTTCTTAAAAATTCTGGAGTACTTTGTAGTGCCTCAAAAAGATTTTTATGTACTTGAAAATCTCCGTACTTACCACCAAGTTCAGTTAATAAATTTTCTAACATTAAAAAATGTCTTATCTCATCATCTGCAACTTCTAACCAATCTTTATAATATTGAATTGGTAAATTTTTAAACCTTAATGCAGCATCAAGAGCTAAATCAATGGCAGAATATTCAATATGTAAAATTGTATGTATTAAATACTTTTTACCCTCAATGGTATTAAAATTTTTAATTTTAGGTAATGTTGTAGGTTTTACAATTTCCAAAAAATTAGAATAAGAAGGTTCTTTTAACTCACAAGGTACATAAGAATTATTCATCTCAAAATTATTATTTAGAAAATTTGAATAAAAACTTTTAAATTTTTCTATTTTAGTCTTTGGCTCACTTGTTAATAAAATGTCCTCAAGTGTTAAAAAATAATCCATACATAACCTCATTCTTGATATAATTTACGAATTTTAGCAAAGTAAGGTTTAAAATGGATATAAAAGTTCAACCAATGGGTGATTATCAAACAAATTGTTATATTGTTACTATTGATGGTAAAGATTTAATTATAGATCCAGGAGTAGCTGCAATTTCTTGGATAAAACAATATGTAAAAAATCCCATCGCGATATTAAATACACACGGACACTTTGACCATGTTTGGTCAAACCAAAAAGTAAAAGATACATATAACATAAAATTATATACTCCTATTGATGATGAATTTATGTTAGAAAAAGACCCATATGGGATGGGGATGCCTTCTTCAAAACCAGATATATTAATTCAACCAGATCAAGAAATTGAATTAGAAGGAATTAAAATAAAATTCCATCATTTTCCAGGTCATACGCCAGGATGTTCTGCTATACAAATTGGGAAACATTTGTTTACTGGAGATTTTATTTTTAAAGGTACAATTGGAAGATTTGATTTTCCTAACTCAAATGCTACGTTAATGAAACGAAGTTTAAATAAAATCTTAAAGTGGGAAGATGATTTTCATATTTACCCAGGACATGGCGATAAAACAACACTTTACAGTGAGAAAGAGACTCTAAAACAATGGGAAAGACATATCTTATAAAAGGTTTTTTAGAATGAATTTATGTTGCGAAACAATAATTAGTGAAAATGAGAAATTAAAATTATCATTATTTGATAAAATTTATTTAAATATATATGATTATTTAAATTTACATCATCATGTTAAATATCTAAAAATAGATATTAGAAAAAAAGAAATTTATGAAACTCTATTTGAGAGTGAATTAGATGATTATGATTATTTAGAAAATAAATTAGAATTTAAACAAAATGACCGTACTGATATTATTTTTTACTTTTTATCAAAATCAAAAGAAAATTTTGAACATATAAAAAATGATATAAATACAATTAAATTACCATTGCAAATTTTTTCACAATCTATATTTAATAAATATATGGAAAAATCTTTACAAGAATTATCTCTTGTAGATCAAGTAACAGGATCATATAACAGACATTATTTGGATAATTATGCAAATAATATTTTAAGTATCGCAAATAGAGAACAGAAAAAAATTGCTTTTTTGAAAATTGGTGTCGATCAATTTAAAGCAGTAATTGATGAGTTTGATTATGAAATCGGAGATAAGGTGTTAAAAGCACTTTCTGATTCGTTAAAAAAGACAGTTAGAGAGTCAGATATAGTTATTAAAATTGCAAATGATGAGTTTTTAGTAGTTTTAATGAATATAATTAATGAAAATAATGCTACAATGATTTCTAATAAACTAATAAATAACTTTAGTGAAGAAAAAGTTATTGTAAATGAAGATAGAAATTTAGTTTTGAAAAAAACGATTTGTAGTGGAGTAGTTATCTATCCAGATGATGCTACCAATATAGATGAAATCATTAAGAAGTCCGACATTGCACTTTATGAAGCAAGAAATAAAGGAAGAAGTCAGACATTTAAGTTTACAGAAGAAGATACAAATATTATAGACTTTTTTTAGGTGTAATCATGAAAAATAAGATTTTAGAACTAATTAAAAACTCAGGAAATAATGAAAATGACTATAAATCATTAATCACTATTTTTAATCTTTATGAACAATTACAATTTGCTACAAATATTAAACAAATGGCAGATGATGTTTATGATTGGCTAAATAAAGAATTTAAAATTGATAATATGGTTTTTGCACTATTTGATATAAACAAAGATTCAAGAGAAGAAATTTTAGTAAAAGGTGATGAATTTTATTTAGATGATAAATATTCTTATTTTTTCATTATTAACACTCATACGAATCTAAATGCAACAGTATCATTTAATGCAACTTCAAATGTACATTATCAAATAATTAATGACAAATATAATACCATTGAAGCTGCATTTTTTCAAATATCTCCAATTATTCAAAATGGGATACTAAAAAAGAATTTTATAGAATCTTCTTCTTTAGATTCTGTAACAAATGTATATAATAGAAATTATTTAATAGAAAATTTAAATACACATCTAAGAATTTCGAAAAATACTACTAATGAAATATACTTTTTAATGATAGGAATTGATCATTTTAAAGCTGTTATAGATGAATTTGATTATGATATTGGGGATAAAGTATTAATTGAACTTGCAAAAATAATTCACACAAATATTAATGAATTTGATATGGTTGGTAGGCTAAATGGAGATGAATTTTTAGTATCTATTCTAAGTAACAGTAATGAATATCAAGCTTCTGAACTTGCAGAAAAAATTATTGAAGATTTTGCAAAAGTTGAAATATTAATAAATGAAGAGACTAAACAAATACTTAAAAAAACTATTTGTATTGGATTTGAAACATATAAGGTTTCAGATGAAGTTTCTATAACTGATTGTATAAAAAATGCTGATATTGCATTATATGAAGCAAAAAATAAAGGAAGAAGTACTCTTTTTAAATTCTCAGAATTAAGTATAGAAGATACTATAGATTTATTTTAATCTATAATATCTTTTTAGCTTTTACATAAACTCTCTTAGGTGCAGGATATCCCTCAATTGTTTTAGTATTATCATTTGGATCTAAATAATCCTCTAAACTTTGATCAAAAGACCAAGGTGTTGTTCTTTGTTCTTCATTTGTAGTTACAGTTGTTGCAAGAACTTCTATATTTTCGAACCCTGCTCTACTCAACCAATTTTTAAGTGCAGAAATTGTCGGAATAAAATATATATTAGGAATTTTAGAATATCTTTTATTTGGAGTAAGACAAATTTCATCATCGCCATCTATCATAAAAGTATCAATTAAAATTTCACCTTTACTATTTAGTCCCCTTGCAAGTGATTTTAATGTCCCAACGGGATCTGCTCTATGATATAGAACACCAAGCATAAATATAAAATCAAATTTATGATTATAAAATTCTAAGTGCTCAACACCTAACATCTCATAAACTATATCTGATTTTACAAAATGATTAACAAACTCAAACTGATGTAAAGTTAATGGACTTGGATCAAAGCCAATCAATCTTTTAGGTTTATCTTCAAGCATTCTAAACATATAATAACCATTATTACATCCAATATCTGCAACAACTTTATCTTTTAAATTAAAATGAGGACGAATTAAATTGTATTTAATATTACTTTGCCATTCACTATCAATCTCAAGACCAAATAAATTGAAAGGACCTTTTTTCCAAGGTATAAGTTTTTTTGCGGCATTTACTAATAACTCATACTCTTCAGTGTTTAAATCTTCTCTTTTTCCTACGCTGAACCAATCACCATAATCTATTGCTAAATTCTCTTTTTTTATTTGTGATATCTTTAAAATTTGCTCATACCAAGGCTGTACATTTTTCCATTCTCGGCATTGATTTTTCTTTTTTTGTAATGTTTCTAAATTCATGGCCTAATTATAGATATTTTAGGTAAAAAAGTGTCTTAAATCAAACAAATATAAACCTATAATTAGTTATAATTACCAGTTTTTAGGCATACAACTATTAAAAAATGAACAAATTGTAATATTTGGTTAACGATGAGTTAACTTCTTGTTTATATAATTCATAATTAAATTAATTAAAGGATATTTTTTGAAGCTTACAAATGTCTTATTTTCTTTTAAGACTACATTAATTTTACTTGCATTATTAGCAATAGGAGCAGGTGTTGCTACTTTCATCGAAAATGATTTTGGTACATCATCAGCTAGGGTTTTAGTTTATAATAATATTTGGTACGAATCAGTACTTGTATTAACATGTATAAACTTAATAGGTATTATATTTAAATATAAAATGTGGAAAAGTAAACCTAGATTTATTTTCCACTCTTCATTTGTAATAATATTAATAGGCGCTTCAATAACAAGATATGTAGGTTATGAAGGTATTATGCAAATCAAAGAAGGTACAACTGAAAATAAAATGATTTCACTTGAGCCATATCTACAAGTTACGATTACTGATGGTGATAAAACTTACTATCAAGAGTATCAAAAAGAGTTTACAAGTTTTTTACCATCATTTAACAATTTCTCTCACACTATAAATTTTGGAAATAAATCTGTTGATATTAACTACAAAGACTATATGTTTGTTAAGAAAAATGGTGGGAAGATGGGCCTTACAACTATTGAAGCTGTATACAATGGTAAAGCTCAAGAGATTAGATTACCTGGTCTTAGAGGTCAACTTGGAATGCCAAGAGATTTGGACTTTGGTGATGTAAAAGTTACTTTAGAATATGGTTCAAAAATGTTAACTTTACCATTCTCTATTAGATTAAATGACTTCCAACTTGATAGATACCCAGGAAGTATGTCTCCATCTTCTTATGCATCAGAAGTAACTGTTATTGAACAAGACGGTAAAACTTATGATTATAGGATATTTATGAATAGAACTTTAAGTGAAGGAAACTTCTTATTTTTCCAAAGTTCATATTTCCCAGATGAAACAGGAACTGTATTATCTGTGAATAATGATCCAGGTAAATGGCCTACTTATTTAGGATATTTTTTATTAACACTAGGATTATTACTCAATTTCTTTGATAAAAAATCTAGATTTTGGAAACTTACAAAATTTGTTAGTAGTAAAAATTTAGCTTCTATAGCTATTGCATTAACTTTTGCTTTTGGTGCAACATCTATGCAAGCAGAAGATTTAACGCCAGATCAAAAAGCAAAACAAACGGTTGAGTATTTAAACAATTTTCAAACTCAATCACTACAAACAGCTAGTAATTTTGCAAAATTAGTTGCTCAAAGTAATGGTGGAAGAATGAAACCTGTTTCTTCTTTAAATAGAGAAATAGTTCAAAAACTAAGTGGTAAAGCATCTATATTGGGTATGAACTCAGATCAAATTGTATTAGGACTTATTACAAGACCTGATATTTGGAGAGATGTTAAGATGATTAAAATCAAAACTCCAAAATTGAAAAAGTTTTTAGGTGTTGATGTAGGTAGCAAATATATTGCGTTCTCTGAAGTATTTAAAAATGGAGAATATCTTCTTGCTAAAGAGGCTGAAAAAGCTTTACAAACAAAACCAATAGAAAGAGGAACTTACGAAAGAGATATTATTAAAGTAGATGAGAGATTAAATATTCTATATTCTGTATTTAATGGTAATTTACTAAATATCTATCCAAGAGTAAAAGATGGTATAGACCACAATGATAATAACAAATGGTATAACCCTCTTGATGCTATGGAAAAATTTGAAGGTCAAAATAAAACTGCAGTTGAAACAATAACTAGAGGGTTAATGAACTCAATTGTTGATAATAAATGGGAAGACGCAGATAAATTTATTTCAATGATATCATTATATCAACAAAAAGTTGGTGGAGATGTTATGCTTTCTGAGTCTAAAATAAATGGAGAAATTTTCTTCAATAATTTAGATATTTTCTTTAAATTAACATTAGCATACATTTTACTTGGAATTATTATGTTAATAGTTGCATTTATTGTAATATTTAAACCTAATTTTAAACCTAGAAAAATCACTACAGTATTTTTTGTAGCTTTAGCTACTTTGTTTGCTGTTCATACATTTGGTATGGGATATAGATGGGTTTTATCAGGGCATGCACCTTGGTCAAATATTTATGAAACACTATTATATATTTCTTGGTCAGCTGTTTTTGCTGGAGTTATCTTCTTTAGAAAATCACTTCTTGCTTTAAGTGCTGCTGTTATTATTGCTGGTATTTTTATGTTTACAGCTCACTTAACAGATGTTGACCCTCAAATTACAAATTTAGTACCAGTTCTAAAATCATACTGGTTAACAATTCACGTTTCAATATTAACGGCATCTTATGGATTCTTTGGACTTGGAGCTATACTTGGTTTCTTAACATTAATTATGTTTATTTTTAGAAGAAATAGACCTCATGTTGATGAAATTATCAAACATGTAACTGCAATTACTGAAATCGCTTTAATTATAGGTTTAGCTGCAGTTACAATTGGAAACTTCCTTGGTGGAGTTTGGGCAAATGAATCTTGGGGAAGATACTGGGGATGGGATCCAAAAGAAACATGGGCTTATGTATCAATTGTAGTTTATGCTATTGTTATTCACTTAAGATTTGTAAAATCATTAGCAACGCCTTATGTATTTGCAACTGCTGCACTATTAGCTTTTTCATCAATTCTAATGACATATTTAGGAGTAAACTTCTACTTATCAGGAATGCATTCTTATGCAACAGGTGACCCTGTACCTATTCCTACATGGGCATATGTTACAAGTGCAATAGTTATTATTACTATTATCCTTGCATTTAGAAATAGAAACCTTAAAGAAACTATCCAATAACTAAAAAGTCTAAGATTTATCTCTTAGGCTTTTTTTACTTAAATAATAAATCAAAAATTATACTTTACACTCTAAATTAATCTAAAAAATTATATAATCTATATTAATAATTTTTTCATTAGGAAAATAATGTATGAATAGTGACCAATTAGCTTATTTAATAAAATATACTAAAAAGCTTAATTTACTTTATATTGAAGATAATGAAATAGTAAAAAAACAAACTTTAAAAATGTTATCATCTTTTTTCGAAAATATTGAAGTTGCAACAAATGGTAAAGATGCATTTGATATTTTTATAAATAATATAAATCATTTTGATTTAATTATAACTGATATTAAAATGCCAATTTTAGATGGAATATCTTTTATAGAACTTGTTAGAAAAAGTAATAAAAAAATTCCAATTGTTGTATTTTCTGCACATGATGATAAAGAATATTTTTTAAAGACAATTAATGCTGGTATTGATGGATATATATTAAAACCATATACTATTACTCAAATTGCTAGTATTTTATATAATATTGTTTCAAAATATAATTTTCAAGAAAACAATCAGCTTATAATTTATTTAGAAGATAATTTTCAATGGAATACATCTGAAAAAAAACTTTATAAGAATAATGAAAGTATAAAACTTACTAAAAATGAAATTATGCTTTTCGACTTATTTATTAGAACAAATAGTATTGCTAAATCTTATGAAGAGATAGAAGATTATATTTTCCCAGATTTTGGTGATAATACAAAAAGAATAAGAAATCTAGTCACAAGATTAAAAATAAAATTAGATTATGAGCTTTTTGAAACAATGTATTCATATGGATATACTATAAAATATAAAATTTAGAGGTTTAATGTACAAAATTATAAAAATCTTATTTATTTTACTTTTTACACTAAACATAACTTATGCAAAATCTGCAATCTTTTTAACTCCTCAAGAAAAAGATTTCTTGGCAAAGAATCAACCTCTTAAATTTCATAATGAACTAAACTGGCCACCTTATAATTTCAATGAAAATGGAAAAGCAAAAGGTTTTAGTATTGACTTTATGAATCTTGCCACTAAAAAACTAGGTGTAGAAATTGAATATATAAGTGGTCCAAATTGGAATCAATTTATGGAAATGCTCAAGAATGACGAAATTGATGCAATTATTAATATTTCAAAAAATAGTGATAGAAGTAAATATTTTGATTTTACAAGTGTTTTTCATACAGCGGCAAATGCAATTTATGTAAAAAATGGGAATGAACATATAGATTCATTGAAAAAACTAGAAGGCAAAACTATCATAATGCCTAAAGGTTTTTTTGCTTCGCAACTTTTAAAAGAATATTATCCAAAAATAAATCAAATACTTGTAAAGGATTCATTAGAAGCCTTAAGAGCTTTATCTCTTGGAAAAGCTGATGCAACTATAGGTAAAAAAAATGTTTTAGACTATATTATATCTACAAAAAATATTTCTGGTGTAGTTGCGAGTAATTATGTTGATGACAATAGACTTGTTAGTTTAATTAGAGTTGCAACATCAAAAAACAAACCTTTATTAAATTCAATTTTAGAGAAAGCACAAAAATCAATAAGCGATGAAGAAATTTTAAATCTTAAAAGAAAATGGTTTGGAGCAAACGAAGTAAAACAAGCAAAAAGAAATTTTTTAACTGATGAAGAAAAAGAGTACTTAAAAAGTAAAAATATAATTAATATGTGTAATATAGTTGATTTAAAACCTATTGAGTTTAAAGAAGATAATAAAGTTAAAGGTATTAGTATTGATTTACTAAAAATTATAGAAGACAAAATAGATATTAAATTTCAAACTATAAATACAATTTCTTGGGAACAAACAAAAGAATACCTTAAAGAAGGAATCTGTGATATTATTCCTAGTATTACAGATACAGAAGAACTTGTAGAGTTTGCGAATATTACAAAACCTATACTTAATTATAAACTAGCAATTATTACACAAAAAGGTAAACCTGTTGTTCAAAATCTTGAAGAAGTTATAGATAAAACAATGGCAAAAAAGAAATCTTCTGATTTAATTAAACTATTAAAATCATCATATCCTGATATTAAAATACTACAAACTAAAAGTGATTATGAAACTTTAGAAGCTGTAAATAGCAATAGAGTTTATTTTGCCATTGAACCTTTACCAATCGCTTCATATTATATGTCTAAATATGCACTAAATAATATCTTTATTTCAAGATATACAAATATGTCATACACTGCAAGTATAGCTGTAAACTATAAAGATAATAAACTATTAAATATATTAAATAAAGCATTAGATGAGATAAATGAAAATGAACAATTAAAAATATTTAATAAATGGACAAATGTTTCTATAAACGAACCATTTAATTATGCAGCTATTTGGAAAATAGTAATTATAGCTTTAATAATTCTTGCAATTGTTACATATAGACAAACTATACTAAATAAACATAATCAAAAATTAAAATCTGCAAATAATGAAATTGAAAAAAAGACAATTGAACTTGCAAAACAAAAAGAATTGTTTGAAAAACTATATAGTAAATCTTCTGATGGAGTTTTACTGATTAAAGATAGTAGAATAATAGATTGTAATGAAGCAAGCTTAAAGATTTTAAAATATGAAAAAGATGAAATTATAGAGAAATTATTATGTGATATTTCACCAAAAATACAAGCTGATAATCTAACATCAAAAGTTAAAGCAAAAATACAAATCAATGAAGCTCTTAAAAATGGTGTATGTAATTTTGAATGGATTTTTATAAATAAACAAAATCAAGAGTTCTGGGTAGAAATAGTTTTAACTGCAATTGAAATCGATAATGAACCAGTTATTCATACAGTAATTAGAGATATTGATAATAGAAAAAAAATGGAAAAAGAATTAGAAATCTTAACCCATAAACTTGAAGATAAGATTAATGAAGAGATAAAAAAGAATCAAGAAAAAACTACACAATTGATTCAGCAATCAAGACTTGCTCAAATGGGAGAAATGATATCCATGATTGCACATCAGTGGAGACAACCATTAACAGCTATTTCTGCAACTACAAATAATCTATTATTAAAAATCATGTTGAATCAAAAATTAAATGATGAAGAATTAAAATATGAATTAGAACTAATTACAGATTATTCTCAACATCTTTCTTCAACTATTGATGATTTTAGGAATTTTTTCAAGACTGATAAAATAAAAATTGAATGTACGCTAGAAGAATTAATAAATAAATCACTAAATATTATTAAAACATCTTTTGAATCAAACAATATAGAGCTTGAAACAAACTATCAATTTAATGAGTATATATATGTTTATTCAACAGAGATACAACAAGTTATCCTAAATATTTTAAAAAATGCAGAAGATGTATTAACAGATAAAGATAGTTTTAATAGAAAAATTAAAATTAAAACTTATGAAAAAGATAATTTTGCTACAATTGAAATAATCGATAATGGTGGTGGAATTTCAAATGAGATTATAAATAATATATTTGATCCATATTTTTCTACTAAAAAAGCAAAAGAAGGTTCAGGACTTGGTTTATATATGAGTAAAACAATTATAAATGAACATTGTCAAGGATATTTGACAGCCCAGAATAGTGAACTTGGTGCTACTTTTAAAATAAAATTACCTATAAATAATAATGATGGAGAAATAAATAATGCCATCAGTTAATCTTGCAGAATTAATTCAATATGGAAAAACATTAAAAGTCTTATTTATTGAAGATAATGAACAAGTAAGAGAACAAATACATAAATTATTATCAAATTTCTTTTCAAATATTGATATTGCAATTGATGGTAATGATGCAATTGAAAAATATAATAAATATTACAAAAACAATTCTTTATATTATGATATTATAATTAGTGATTTAAATCTTCCAAAATTAGATGGTATTGAAGTTTGTTCAATGATGATAAATAAAAATCCAGATCAATTAATACTAGTTATATCAGCTCACACAGAATCAAATAAATTAATGAAACTTATAGAAATTGGTGTATATAAATTTCTCCAAAAACCTATTCAGTATGATAATTTTATAAAAACTATTTCAAAAGTTATTAAAAAGAAAAAAGACGAAAAAGAGGCTATAAAGCTAAAAAGAGAGATTACTTGTATCAAAGATGAAAATCAATATCTAAACCAAATAGCTACTACTGATAAATTAACTCAAATTTATAATAGGTATCATATTGACAATGTATTAAATGAACAATTTAACAATGAAATTTTCAAAGAACAATTATCTATAATATTCATAGATATTGATGATTTTAAAAAAATAAATGATAACTATGGACATATAATTGGAGATATCGTTTTAAGAGAATTTTCTCAACTAATTAAATCAAATATTAGAAATAATGACATATTAGGAAGATGGGGAGGAGAAGAATTTATAGTAATATCAACTAATACTGATATTAAAACTTCAATTTTAATTGCTGAAAAATTAAAAAATATTATTGAAAAAAATATCTTTGCAAATAATATACATATTACTTCAAGTTTTGGAATTGTCAATAGTAAAAAAGATGATACTCTAAATACCCTACTTTCAAGAGCAGATTTAAAACTTTATCTATCAAAATCTAATGGCAAAAATTGTATTTCATTCTAATCTAAAACCAATATAAATACTATTATAATTAGAGAAAACTAAGGCTAATAGTGAATAACATAATAGAAATTTTTAAAACAATAACATCAATACCTAGATGTTCAAAAACTCATAAACCATTTATTGAATATATGAAAAATCTATCTAAGCAATTAGAATATATCTGCATGGTTGATAAATACAATAATATTTTATGTAAAAAAAATAATTCTAAAGGAAAAATTGTATTTCAATCTCACTATGACATAGTGTGTTTAGATGATAATTGTGTTCCTACAGTAGTTCAAAATGGTGATATTTTAAGTGCAGATAACACTACACTTGGAGCTGATAATGGAATTGGTTGTGCATATATGATTCAAATGATGTATGAAAATACTGATGCTTTATTTTTATTTACTTCTGATGAAGAAATAGGATTAATTGGTGCAAATAATATAGAATTTGATATTGATGTTCCTTATATGTTAAATCTTGATAGTGAAGAAGAAGGTGAAATTTGTATTGGTTGTGCAGGAGGAGTTGATATCTTTGCTACTAACTCTTGTAAAAAAATTATTCCAAATACACAAAATCTAGATTTATATGAAATATCTATTTCAAAACTACAAGGTGGACATTCAGGAGTTGATATAGATAAAAATATACCAAATGGAATAAAGCTAATCGCTCAAACTATCAAAGAATGTAATGGAAAACTTTTAGATATAAATGGAGGAGAGAGAATAAATTCTATTCCTGTAAATGTAAAAGCTATAATTGCAACAACAAATACTCCAATATCAAGTCATGAAAATATGACAATAACAAAAATAAACACTAAAAGTGAGCATTTAAATGTTTATGATGATAATATTATTGAATTTATTTATAATTTTGAAAATGGTGTTAGATCTATGAATGAACAACTAGGTGTTGTTCAAAACTCAATCAATCTT
>Ga0193964_1000262_pt1 | contig 25806 bp, 17 predicted proteins | sample FB_7_MG_FD_140323 | JGI IMG/M metagenome (GOLD analysis project Ga0193964, IMG submission 140323) | Microbial mat bacterial communities from the Broadkill River, Lewes, Delaware, United States - FB_7_MG | ecosystem: Environmental > Aquatic > Freshwater > River > Microbial mats | place: USA... | reverse complement strand
CTATCGTTTTTAGTGATGAGCTTGTTCCGGTAGGTCAATATTTCGTGTCATGGTCCAGCCCTGTTGTTGTGAATAGTGCAGTAGGTCGCTATGTTTTGTGATCTGTTGTGTTGTCGCAAGTTGAAGGTCGTAATAACCTTCGGCTGTTACTGCCGGTAAATTAAAGTCCATTATTGTTGTACTCTGGTTTGCTACAGTTAACGGTTGTGGCAGTGGGGTGATATATAGACCGATATCGTTTAATTGGTAAAGCATGTCGTTGGAAAAGGTAACCGCTTTTATTGACGATAAATCGCATATAACTTTCATTTTTAATGGATCCTTAATATCGACAACAGTAACTTTTTTACGGTTGTTTGTTACGTACGCGTACCCCCCTTTAATTACTAGTCTATTGCAATATCCTGATAAACCCAATGCATCTCCAATTTTTGGTTGAGTAGGATCACTAATATTTATACTCAATAAGCCACTTCGACCATTGGTGATAAAGGCATAATCACCTTTCACGACAATGTCTTTAGTGATCGAGTTCTCAGCAATGTTTGTTGGATATTTTAGTGTGCTTAGAAGTACAGGTTTAAGTTTTTTTTGCAATTGATAGATTTGCAATCCGCTAGGGCTTGTTGTCAGGTAGAGATAATCCCCTTCTATCGTATAACGAGTGTGTTCAGCTGGAATAAATTCTTTAACAGTATATGCATCATCGGATGGAGCAAGGTCCAGAACAAAGATTCCATCTTTATGGTTACCAATATATAGATGTGATCGATCAACAACTAGGTTCCTAATGCTGGTATTGAACTGAATAATTCGTTCGGTTCGTTGCGTTAAGCTTGGTTGTAGTTTTATGATATGAATCTCTTTGTTTTTGAGTGCAACATACGCGCGATTGTGATCGCGAGTGATTGTGATAATTGGGCTTGAGAAGTTAATTGAATCGTATTGTGAGATTACCCCTTGTTTTCCTTCTCTGAACAGATCTAGTGATTGGTGAGAATGGATAGCGATAAGTCCATTCTCCTGCATGATGTTTGGTCTATCACCATATGTTCTATTGAAAGTAATTGTTGCTGGCGAGGTGGTGTTTTCTTTTGACGGATTAAAAAGTGCAAACCCATTTTCACCAAGACTGGCTACAATGTGGTTGTTAATGTAGTCAATACTGAAGCATCTCCCGTCTGTCGCAAAGGTTTTAATGTGCGAGATATCACCATGGGCAACTTGGTAATGGTATATGTGGTGTGAACCGTTTGAAATAAAAATATCCGCTTCTGACGAACAAAGACCGAAGGCAGGGATCTCTTTGATAGCATAGTGATTTGAGGGCAGGGGTAGATCCTCAATGTCAGAAATATAAAGCCCGTGATGTCCCATGGAAATGAAAAATAAGTTATCAATTTTTTGACAGGCATAGGCGGGGTGGGGCAGGTCAATACTAGCAATGATTTTTAATTGCTGAGGCTGTTTTATGTCGACGATGTGAAGGATCCCTTTTCGACCGTTTACACCGATAATATAGGCTTTATCCTCGTAGGCGTAAATTTTTTTAAGAACTCCTGAAAGTTTAAGTCTACCAATTTCCTTCGGTGCCGTACTATCCTCAATATCTAATATAAAAAGGCCCTTTTGCGGTGCGACAACGAATGCCGTACCATCTTTGATGATGCTATCTAAGATAGTTTCCTGTTGATAAAAATTAAAAAGTTTTTTAGGTGCTGATGGGTTCGAGATGTCGAGGTATGTTATACCGCAATATCCTCCAGCAATCAGCGCCTTGTCGTCGTTAAGAGTGATCGACCATGCTTTAAAATCATTTTCAAAGGAAAATGTACCTGACAGTGACGGAACTTTTGGGTTGGAAATGTCGTATGAAAGTATTTCATTTGGCCGATTAGCCACCCATAGGTGACGCTTATTCCCCGCGATGTTAAATGCACGCCCCCACGTAAAACGTGAGCTTACAGTGTCTTGTTCTCTTTGCATGTTTGGCGTAAGTACCGCTGATAAGTTTTGAGCAAGGTTTTCACCTTCAATGCTAAGCAGATTATTGGTGTTGTTAAGGGCAATATGGCTGACTTTACTCGGCTTACTTGGTTTTAAGTGCTCCATCCAAATTAACAAAGTGAAAATGGTGACGATGTAAAGGAGTATGATTAGTGGAAATAAATACCGTTTAGAGTTCATAGGCAGGCGTAACGGCATTTATCGTTCCTCTGACGGTGGGATGGTATTGGTCAAATATTCTTCTACACGATCTAAAAGTTCCTTTTGGCGGTATGGTTTGCATAGGTACGCATCCATGCCAGCTTCAAGGCAGGCTTTTGTGTTCTCTTCACTTGCATGTGCTGTAAGTGCGATAATTGGCGTTGTGCTTGTTTCTCGTATGATTATAGACGCTTTATAGCCATCCATAACAGGCATTTGACAGTCCATCAGGATTAAATCAAAGGTATCGTTGTTCATGGCATCTATCGCTTGTTGGCCGTTGTTTACAATCGTGAGTTGGTAGCCATCTTGTTCTAATATCAGTTGAACTAAGCGCTGATTGGTTAGATTGTCTTCAGCGAGCAATATTTTTTTATCAGAGCGACGCCTTTTATTTGCTGCTTCAGCTGGTGAACTTTCTTTTGGGTTTGTAAGCGTTTGTTCCGATTGTAATAGTTGGTACAACGCGGCTGTTTGAACGGGTTTCGTCAAACAGGCGAGGACGCCGAATCTATTTTTTTCCTTGTTACATAATGTTTGACTATGAGGACTGATATAGATAATTTTTTGTCTATAATGATGGTCTAGTTCCAGTAATGATTCTGGGGCGCTAAATAAGGAATTATCAATAAAAACGAGATCGTACGATATTGAGGCATCTGTTAGTTGTTGCACGAGTTCTGTGCCAGACCTGACATGATCGGCTTTTGCTGCAAGCTTATTGAGGTGCAATTCCAGCATTGTCGATAGGTCAAGGTTGCCAGTTGCAATTAATACTGTTTTGTTTGTTCGTTGACTAGATGGTGATGGACACGCTTTGTTGTTTTTAAATGGGATCGTAAGCCTAAAGCAGGTGCCGTGTGGAATGGCATCGTCGATTTGTACGGTTCCATCCATCAGCTCTGTGAGTTGTTTGACAATCGTTAATCCTAAACCCGTACCGCCATATTTTCTGGTTGTTGAGCTATCAGCTTGAGTGAAAGCGTTGAAAATTTCTTTTTTTGCTTGATCGCTCAGGCCGATTCCACTGTCTGATACTTTAAGTTTTAGACTTGTCGTTGTCGCATTGATTTCATGACAGGATAGTGATACTGAGATTCTGCCTTTATCGGTGAACTTGATCGCATTCGAAAGCAGGTTGAGGATTATTTGCCGCAACCTGCCTGAATCACCATACAGTGAAAGGGGCAATTCAGGGTCCGGAATTGTTGTCAGTTCTAGCCCTTTATTGTGTGCGTTGTCAGCCAAAAGCTCAACAGATGATTCGAGGGTGCTTGTTGGGTTAAATGGGGTACTTTCGAGTTCAAGTTTTCCTGCTTCAACCTTGGAAATATCAAGTAGATCGTTGAGGATATTGAGTAGAGATTCGCCAGATGAGTGAATTGTCTTAGCAAGCTCTTTTTGAGTGCTATCTGCTGCGCTTTTTTCAAGCAGTTCAGCCATACCAAGCACACCAATCATTGGCGTACGAATTTCGTGACTCATGTTGGCCAAAAAACGTGACTTTGCTGCACTGGCTTCAATCGCTTCATTTCTGGCTAATCCAAGTTTTTTAACGGTTGTTACCAGTTCGTCGTTACTTTGCTTCAGATCAACGGTACGTTTTGCCACTAATGATTCAAGTTCTTCACTGTGCTTTTGTAAGGCGAGTTCCCGTTTGTTGATTTGGTGGAGCATGTCATTGAATCCTGTCAATAGCTCTTCCACTTCAACAATATCGTTATTGAGTTCTTTGCCCATATCAACAGAGTAAACTTTTTCACCTGTTATCACCTTCATTCGATCAACAAGCTGGTGTAATGGTTGAGTGATAAGAAGTCTGAGCTTGGCTGACATGAGATAGGCGATAGCGATTGCGACACTTAGAATAATAAGTGCAGCAACCGTGAATAAAATAAGGTTGCGCAACAGCTCATCTTGCCCTGCTTGCAGATAGACCGCCCCAAGGTAAATGTCGCCATCATAAATAGGCGAGTAGATGCACAGCTTATGGTCGGTAAATTGATGAACAGTACGTTTTTGTTTCATTGCTACTTTAAGTAGCTCAGGTTCAAAGGGTGTACTTTTGAGTTCTTGGGCAAAAGTGGTGCGATCGCGGTTTAAATAGTGAGCAAAAACTTTATGGTGTTGATTTATCAGATAAGCAACTTGGATCGTTTGTTCTGTTTTGAGAGTTGCGAGAATAGGCGTGGCAATAAAGCTTTTACGTAGTGTGAGACTTTTGTGACTATTTTTACCAATAATTTTAGCAAGGGTTGACATCTTATCAACCATGCTATTGCGGTATGTCATGCTTTGGAGAGAGAGTGATACGAGTAGTGTTAGCACGATCACTAGGGAGCAGGTGATCATAACAATACGAGTTATTTTTTGACTGATCGTAGCATGGGCACGTAGAGGCATATAGGATGCTAGCTTTAGTGTAGTAAAGGGTGAATAAGATTGGTTAGTTGTAGCTAATGGCTTGATCCTATAGTCGATACATGGATGCGTCAATATAAAACTGTATCAATTAGTGTAAAAGAATTTGGTATCTACTGCTGTGCAAGGTATAACGACACTCGATACAAAAATGTGTGATTATCTATTGAAAAGGTTATAGGCGAAAATGAATGTCATTGATGTTACAGGCCTCGAAAAGCATTATGGTTCTCGACAAATTCTTTCTCAAGTTACTTTTGCTGTTGATGAGAAGGAAAAAATTGGTCTCATTGGTCGCAATGGTTGCGGAAAATCGACCTTATTGAGAATTCTGGTCGGTCTGGACGATTCAGATGGTGGCAGTGTTAGTAAAAAACGTGATGCTTCGGTTGTGTATCTTGCTCAACAGCCTGAGTTAGATGGCGATTTAACAGCAGAGCAGTATCTACAGCGTTCGCTCTCGGAGTTACACCAACGACGTGAGCGTTACGATAAAGTGTGTTTAGCATTAAGCCAGCAGTTAAGTGGTGATACTGAATTGTTGCTAAAAGAGCAGCAGCAACTGCAAGAATGGTTCGATCAACATCAAGCATGGAATATTGATCATCGTATCGGTGATTTATGTAGTCGCTTAGGAGTTGAGAATTTACATCAACCCGTTCGACAACTTTCTGGCGGTCAACGTAAGCGAATCGCATTAGCAGGTGTCCTTCTTAACCAGCCGGATTTATTGTTGCTTGATGAGCCAACAAACCATCTTGATGCCGAGAGTATTCGTTGGCTTGAAGAGGAACTAATTCGGTACCCCGGTGCCGTTATTTTAGTAACTCATGATCGTTATTTTCTCGATCGTGTTGTGACGCGAATGTTTGAAGTTGATAACGGGCGATTTAATGTTTTCACTGGTAATTATAGTCACTATCTTCAGCAGAAACAGGAGCAGCTTGCAACCAATCAGGTTCAGCAAAGCCGCCTGTTAAATCTGTTGCGTCGTGAAGAGGCTTGGTTGCAACGAGGAGCCAAAGCGCGCACAACCAAACAGAAAGCGCGTATTGGTCGTGTGGGGAAACTGCAAGAGCAAAAACAGGGACCACAACGTGGGGACTTAACTTTACAATTTTCTGCTGAACAAAAGCTGGGTGGAACAATTCTTGAGTTAGAACATGTCACTTTGCAGGCGGGCGATCTGCGGTTGATCTATGACTTATCGTTGATTATGCGACCTGGTGAACGGATTGGAATTCTGGGGCCCAATGGCAGCGGTAAATCAACATTGCTCAAAACTGTCTTAGGGCAGGTGCCTTTGGTGGCTGGGAAAATCTCTGTTGGGCGTAAAACTAATATTGGTTATATCGATCAACAACGTAGCGGTCTCGATCCTGAATCTTTGGTTGCCGAGGTGCTGGGTGAGGGAGAATGGGTGACTGTTGCCGGAGTTAAGCGTCACAAGACGGGATATCTTGAAGATTTTCTTTTTGATCATGCTGAACAGCATAAACCTGTGTCGACACTTTCTGGTGGTGAGCGAGCGAGGTTATTACTTGCGGTGTTGATGTTGCAAGGGGCAAACCTATTAATTCTTGATGAGCCAACCAACGATTTAGATATCCAAACTCTACAGGTGTTAGAGCAAGCTCTTATCGATTTCAGTGGTTGCGTCTTAATTGTGACACATGATCGTTATCTTCTTGATCGGATTGCGACTTCAACTTTGGTTTTCGGTGCGGATAAGAAAGCGATTATCTACGCTGGTAATTACACTGATATGTGTCGCCAGCACCAACTTGCAGAGGAAGCGAAAGTAAGCGAAACGGCTGTCCCTGTTGTTGACAAAAAACAGACAGGTCGGTCATCGTCACGAGTGAGGCGAGGGTTGTCGTTTAAAGAAAAAAAAGAACTTGAGGCCTTAGAGCAACAAATCGAAGAATATGAGCAACAAAAAAGTGAAATTGAAATAGCTTTATCTCAGCCTGATACTACTTCAGTTGATCAGCTGGCACAATTGGGACAATCTTTTAGCGATGTTGAGGATAAGCTTCTCAGTGCCTATGAACGTTGGGAAGAACTTGAATTGAAAAAAGAGGAGTGATCCGTTTATTCCCACTCGATTGTTAACGACTTCCATGTTGACTTTTTCTTGATAAATCGTATACAGTACGCAGATTCATTTTAGTGTATTGATCGGCCAAGGGCCGTTTTGTGGGAATGATATCTATTTATTACTGGTTTTCTCAGTTAGAACCGTAACCTTTCGAGGAGGATCAAAAGAATGATCGAAGCTTATCTACAACACGAAGCAGAGAGAAATGCTCAGGGTATTCCTGCATTACCTCTCAATCCAGCACAAACTAAAGACCTATGTGAACTGTTGGTGAATCCACCTGCAGGTAAGGAGGAGTTTCTTCTGAACCTTCTCAAGGAGCGCATCTCTCCAGGTGTTGATCCTGCTGCTGAAGTAAAGGCTGCATTTCTAGATCAAATCATTAAAGGTGAGTTGTCTTCACCTCTTGTAAATAAAATTGAAGCAGTTCAAATTCTCGGAACGATGATGGGTGGTTACAATATCCAACCATTGATCGGTGCTCTTGAAATTGCTGAGCTTGCTGACGAAGCTGCGTGTGCATTATCTGGCATGGTTCTCATCTATGATGCGTTTGATGATGTCTATGCACTTTGCAAAGCAGGTAATGCTGCGGCGAAGAAGGTTGTTGAGTCTTGGGCTGCTGCTGAGTGGTTCACCTCTAAGCCAGAGCTTGCTGAAACCATCAAAGTTATGGTTTACAAGGTTGACGGCGAAATCAACACTGATGATTTCTCTCCTGCTGGTGATGCATGGAGTCGCCCTGATATCCCACTACACTCGTTAGCAATGGGTAAAACCTCTTTCCCAGACGGTAATGCTCAAATCGCTAAGTGGCGTGCTGAAGGCCATCAAGTTGCATTTGTTGGTGATGTTGTTGGTACGGGTTCTTCGCGTAAGTCTGCATGTAACTCAGTATTGTGGGCTATTGGTGAGGATATCCCCGCGGTTCCAAACAAGCGTCGTGCTGGTGTAATTATTGGTGGCGTTATCGCTCCAATCTTCTTCAACACAGCTCAAGACTCTGGTGCGTTGCCATTGCGCATGGATGTTGGTAACCTTAACAGTGGTGATGTCATCACCATTAATACCAAGGCGGGTGTTGTAACAGGCGCTGATGGCGCTGAGTTAGCTACTTTTGAAATTGCTCCTAGCACTGTGAGCGATGAGTTCCGTGCTGGTGGTCGTACACCATTGATCATCGGTCGTAAGTTGACTGAGCGTGCATGTGAAGCTCTTGGTAAGCCTGCTCCAACCATGTTCATTGAAGCTGACAACCCTGTTCCTAAGGCTGGTCAAGGTTTCTCTTTGGCACAAAAAATGGTCGGTAAGGCATGTGGCGTAGCTGGTATCCTTCCTGGCACAGCGTGCGAGCCTAAAATGACTACCGTTGGTTCACAGGATACAACAGGTCCTATGACGGCTGATGAGATCAAAGAACTTGCTTGCTTGAAGTTCCAAGCTCCAATGTTCATGCAGTCTTTCTGCCATACTGCCGCATATCCTAAGCCAGCTGATGTTAAGATGCACAACTCTCTTCCAGCGTTTATCTCTGAGCGTGAAGGTGTTGCCCTTAATCCTGGTGATGGTGTTATTCACAGTTGGTTGAACCGCCTATTGTTACCTGACACTGTTGGTACAGGTGGTGATTCTCACACCCGTTTCCCAATCGGTATCAGCTTCCCAGCTGGTTCTGGTCTTATCGCATTTGCTGGTGCTCTTGGTTTTATGGCGCTTGACATGCCTGAGTCTGTTTTGGTTCGTTTTAAGGGTGAGCTTAACGAAGGTATCACTCTTCGTGACGCGGTTAACGCCATCCCTTACTATGCAATTCAACAGGGTCTTTTGACTGTACCTAAAAAGAACAAGATCAACATCTTTAACGGTCGTGTTCTGGAGATGGAAGGTCTACCTAATCTTTCTGTTGAGGAAGCATACGAGCTAACTGACGCTGCTGCTGAGCGTAGTGCTGCTGCGGGTTGTATCCAGCTTTCTGAAGAGTCTGTTTGCACTTACTTACGCTCTAACGTTGCTTTGATGGAAAGTATGATCAAAGACGGTTACGCTCATGCGGGTACCTTGCAAAAGCGTATTGATGCAGTAAACGAGTGGTTGAAGAATCCTGAGCTTCTCAAGGCTGATAGCGATGCTGAGTACGCAGCTGTAATTGAGATCGATCTTGCTGACCTCACTGAGCCTATCTTGGCATGCCCAAATGATCCTGATGATGTGAAACTTCTCTCTGAAGTTCAAGGTACTAAGATCCAAGATATCTTCATTGGTTCTTGCATGACTAATATTGGTCACTTCCGTGCCGCAGCGAAAATCTGGGAAGGTAATAGCTTTAACCCTAACGATCGCGTATGGATCTGTCCTCCAACACGTATGGATCAAGCTAAGTTGAAGGATGAGGCACTTTTCGCAATCTTCAATCAAGTTGGTGCACGTATCGAAACTCCAGGTTGTTCTCTATGCATGGGTAACCAAGCACGTGTTCCTGATGGTGTGAACATGTTCTCCACATCAACTCGTAACTTCAATGATCGTATCGGTAACGGCGCTCAAGTTTATCTTGGTGGTGCTGAGCTTGGTGCTGTTACAGCTCTCAAAGGTGAGTTGCCTACACCTGCTGAGTACTTGGCCATCTACAAAGAGAAGATCTCTCCTTGTAAAGATGAAGTTTACAACTACCTTCAGTTCGACGAGCTTGGTGAGTTTGACGCTGTTTACAAGCGTTGCGACATTTAATCATCAGCTAAATGTTTGACTAAAAAAGGGCTACTTCTAACGAAGTGGCCCTTTTTTTATTGCTGCTTTTTTGTTAGATGGTAGCGGTTAGTCTCGCATCCTTTGGCTCATCCCCTGATAGCATTCGACGCGTCGATCACGTAGGAATGGCCATATCCGTCGAACCTGCTCACTACGCTGTAAGTCAATTTGTGCTTTAACCACTGTTTCATCTGTTGCGTTAGCCTGAACAATGAACTCCCCTTGTGGGCCGACGACAAAACTATTTCCCCAAAAATTAGCCCCTTGAGTTTGCCCACTTAAATCTTCTTCAAAACCTACCCGATTGACGGCAATGACAGGAATGCCATTGGCTACAGCGTGACCACGTTGCACTGTAATCCATGCATCAAGTTGACGCTGTTGTTCCTCTGGGGTGTCTTGTGGATCCCAGCCAATGGCTGTGGGGTAAATCAAAAGATCTGCGCCGGCTAGGGTCATGAGACGAGCCGCTTCTGGGTACCATTGATCCCAGCATACTAAGATTCCCAGTTTGCCAACACTGGTTGTGATCGGAAAAAATTCATTATCACCGGGGGTGAAATAGAATTTTTCATGGTAACCTGGGTCATCAGGAATATGCATTTTTCGGTACGTTCCAGCAATGGATCCATCATGTTCAATGACCACCGCTGTATTGTGGTAGACCCCAGGAGCACGGCGTTCAAATAAGGAGGTAACGATGACAATGTTGTGTTGCTTGGCAATTTTTGAAAAGCTCTCAGTGCTTGGCCCTGGAATTGTTTCCGCTAGGTCAAAATTATCGCAGTGCTGTGTTTGACAAAAATATAAACTGGTGTGCAGTTCTTGTAGCACAACCAGTTGGGCGCCATCTTTTGCTGCGCGGGCTATTGCTCTCTGTGTTGCGTTAATATTTTTTCTGCGATCACCACAACATTGTTGTTGGACAAGAGCTACGTTAAGCTTGTTATTTTTATTCGTCAAAGATTGGTTCATTGAAGTGTTCCTTGAGGAAGTTGCATGGTTAAACAATGTAATGACCCATGTTGAATGATGACGGTTGAGCAGTTAATCGCGATAATTTCATGCTCTGGGAAAGCACTTTGAATTATCTTAAGGGCTATGGTGTCAGCGGGATCTGCATAGGTAGGAACTAAAACAGCACCGTTGATAATAAGAAAGTTGGCGTATGTTGCAGGGAGGCGATTGCCATCGTCATCAAACTGAGCTTGAGGCCAAGGAAGCGGTAGTAAGTTGTAGGGGTGTCCGTCAGTTGTTCTAAACATTGACAATTGTTGTTCCATCGCTTTAAGGCTCAGATAATGTTCATCGGTCTGATCATCGCAGGAGACATAGGCAATGGTGTCATTGGGACATAATCTTGCTAAGGTATCAATATGTGAATCGGTATCATCGCCAGCTAGGTAGCCATGATCTAACCACAGAAAATGGTCAATCCCCATGTGTGATGTAAAAAATTGTTCAAGTTGTTCTTTGTTAAGATGTGGATTGCGGTTACGGCTTAGAAGGCATTCACTGGTCGTCAACAGGGTTCCACGGCCGTCGGATTCGATGCTGCCACCCTCCATAATCATCGATTGAGTAATGAGTGGGGCGATAAATGCAGATTGACTAGCCAGTCGCTGGTTCATCTGGTTGTCCTCGTTAGCGGCAAACTTCAATCCCCAGCCATTAAAACCAAAGTCATAAAGTGTTGCGATACCATCACAATATAAAGTGATCGGGCCACAGTCGCGCGTCCACGTGTCGTTTGTTTGGATATCGTAGTAATGAATATTATCGTAACAAATGTGTTCTTGTGTGAGTTGCTGCTTGATGTGGCTGATATCTGAGCCGACAATGAGTACTTTTTCAAATCGACTGATTTGCTGTACCAACTGGCGATAGACGTGCTCAATTTGTTCCAGAATCTCGGACCAGTCACTGTTGGTACTCGGCCAAGAAAGGAGGACGCCGTCTTGTTTTTCCCATTCGGCGGGTAATCGGATCTGTGTGTGGTTCAAGGTTGTTCTCCAGAATAAGCAATATACTTTCAGTCTCGCTTCTTGAGCGATAAAGAAGACAGGGTGATTCTGTAGATTATGACATGAAACGGAGGAGAGTGGAATAGTTGGAAGGTGTTGTTACCTTGCGGTGGATGCCGATTGTTGTCGGCATCCACCAAAATGAGTTAACAGCCTGTTAGAGCATCGCTACCTGCTGATGGTGCTTGGCTTTTCTTGATTGAAAGTTTTGCCTTATCACCAACGGTCACCCCTTTAGCTTGGTCTTTTGAAATTGTAATGGTGATTTCATTACCATCTATCTGAGTTACTTCACCTTTGAAGCTTTTAGCAAAAGCGAGGCCGCTGAACGTTGTAAGTAGGGCAGTGATAGCCAATAATGTAATAAACTTTTTAGTCATGATGTGCTCCTTTGTTGGGGTGTTTTTTGTTGTGAATTATTTCACATGACACTTTTTGCAACTTGTTGGTGCTACGGTGTTACCTTCTTTTTTCTTAAGCTTATGACAGCTTAAGCACAGATCGTGGCCCTCTTTTTTGTTCGTAATTGAGATTGTTGCAGGCTCTTCTGTTGTGTGGCAGGCTGAACATTCCATGTTTTTACCATGCTCGGCATGATTGAATGTTACCGTCCCTTTTCCAGTATAGCTGTATTGATCCGCTGCGAGCGCACCACTTACACCGATGAAAGTAAATTGTGCGAGGATCAATCCGACAAGTAATACCTTTTTCTTCATTGTTGCCTCCTTAGGGTGAATGTTGAAACATTGTGTTGAGCTGTTGGAAACATTTTTACGTTCTTTTTGACTGTTTGACAGCCGATATCGGCCTATATGTCACCCGATGTCGATATGAATTCATGTGATTTCAGTGTGTTACATGGTTTCCTTTTTCCTTGCATTGTCACTGTACATTGCTCTTTATTGGCAACTCTGGTAGAGTTCAAACCTATGGAAACAGTTGATTTACATAAGCAGGAGTCCACTGCCAATATTGATGGTTCGGTAATCAAGCGATTACGTGAACAGCAATCACTGACACAGCTTTATGTCGCTAAAATGGTGGGGGTGACGACTGATACCATTTCGCGTTGGGAGAATAATCGTTACCCGACGATTAAACGTCTAAATGCCGAAAAACTTGCAGAGGCGTTAGAGGTTTCAATTGAAGAGATTCTCCGTGACGAGGAGGATGAGCTTTTAGAGATAAAGAAAAAAAATCCACTTATCACACGTAAGATTTTATGGCTCATTGTTGTGGTAGCTATAACAATCGGTGGTCTATTCTTGGGTTGGTTTCTCTACTCACCAGAGATTAAGGCAGAACGTGTTTTACCCAGTTATGCTGCGCCAAGTGCAGTAATTCCTGTGCAGTTGCGTTTGAGTGGTGCTGGTGTTCGCGGTGTCGTGCGTGAAACATTGCCGAGTGGATGGACTTTTATTGGTGCATCGCCGCAACCTGATAGTGTCGATCCTGAAACAGGGTTAATTCGCTGGATTGTACAATTAGATGAAAACCCCTTGAAAATATTCTATCTTGTTAAGGTTCCAGCAGTCCTTGAACTCAACGAGATGGCTTCTTTTGATGGTGAGCTGATTGCTCATACGGCCACTGGCCGCAATCGATGTGAACTAATTGGAGCCAATAAACTGGTTGTTGCTAAGATTCACTGGGCTGATCTGAATGGCGATGGCTTAATCGATGATGATGAGATGCTTGATGCTTCGTATCTGGGTGAAAGTATGCCAAGTTTGCCTTTAGATTTAGATGCCGTTGAAGATCTGTGGATCGAAGAAGATTATCACTGGGACTCTGAACAGCTGCGTTTTGTAGCTGGAATGCAGCCAGAGTTAAATTCGGCTGAAATGATCAATAATAAATAGTATTATTCAATGCTTTTCGAGTGCCAATATAGATAGATTGTTTTATACTTCCTCTTTAATTTATATTTGTCTAAATGCTTGTGGAATGACCATAGGCGTTATTTAGTGTCTTAATTTTAGGTGGCAGACTCATGGATCAAGTATTACAGATGTTGGACAGTGAAATGTCCTTGGTTGAGAAACAGTTTAAACATGATCTCGATTCTGAGGTCTTATTGATACGTAAGGTTGGTGAGTACGTTCTTGCTAGCGGTGGTAAGCGGATGCGGCCAATGTTGGTTTTGCTGGCGGCGCGCTTAACGGGCTATCAAGGTGATAAACATATTGGTGTAGCGAGTGTTGTAGAATTTATCCATACGGCAACATTGTTACATGATGATGTTGTTGATAGTGCTGATTTGCGCCGAGGTGAAGCATCTGCCAATTCAGTTTGGGGCAATGAAGCCTCTGTTTTGGTTGGTGATTTTCTCTTCTCGAAATCATTCTCACTTATGGTGCGTACTGGAAGTTTAGCTATTCTACAAGCCCTTTCTGATGCGACAACCATGATGGCTGAAGGTGAAGTCCTCCAGTTAATTAGCACCTGTGATCTTGACCTTAGTGAAGAACGCTACATGCAGGTTGTACGTGACAAAACAGCCGTACTCATTGCCGCTGCCTGTCGATGTGGTGGTGTCTTAAGTGGCGTTGACGAAGCGCACGAGCAAGCCTTGAGCGACTTTGGTATGCATTTAGGTATTGCCTTCCAATTTATGGATGATGCCCTTGATTATGTTGCTGACCAAGCTGAGTTTGGTAAAGCGTGTGGTCAGGATCTTGAAGAGGGCAAGATGACATTGCCATTGATTGAGACTCTACGTAAATGTACGGCTGAAGAGCGTGAAATGGTCGCAGATGTCGTTGAAAAAGAGCTGCTTAGTGATGAAGATCTCGCTTGTGTTACTAAACTGATTCACAGTTATAATGGTATTGATTATACTCGAGAACGCGCTAAGGAATTAGTTGAAAAAGCTAAAAGTTGTCTTGATGTTTTTGAGTCCAGTGAAGCGAAAAGTGCTCTATATGTGCTTGCTGATTATGTGGTCAGTCGCTCAAAGTAGGCTGCGTAAAATCGCTGATAAATGTTCGTTAAATGCCCTTGTGTCGTTGAGTTGATACAAGGGCATTTTATTTATTTCATTATTGTGTGCGTAAAAGAGCCGGAGCGCAGCTTAGGTTGCGATGCATAATTGACGGTAATGTGGTGTCAAATAGTTGATAAGAGCAGCTTTGGCAACATCATTGTTTTTTGTCATCTTTAAATATTTATTTGAGGCAACAATAACCTCTTAATATTGGAATGCTATCTGCATAGTATAATAAATGATTTCAATTCAAGGTGAGAGAATTTATTTATGCAGCATGAGGAACTTGTCCATAAGAGCTTTTTTGATTTTTCAGATCGTAGTTATACGATCTGCATTTATCGACGTGGTGGGGATAACTATATAGCTAAAACTGAATTTGGGCCTGAAGATATGATTATCAACGATGGTATTGAATTGGCCGATCTGTTAGAACGTCATCGACGATTACTGCCATTGGCGATTATCTCACGCCAAATGCGACCGCCACAAAAAATTTAAATTTATGTAAAAAAGCCGCTGATCAATTTAATTGATCAGCGGCTTTTTACATTATTTCTTAGTCTTTATTTGACTGACTTGCATCATCAGGTGGTATTGTTTTCTCTGCGGCATCGCTCTTTTTTGTTTTAGCCGCTGGTCTTTTTTTGACTGGTTCTTTTTCCACCGTATCTTTCTTTGGTGCTGCTTTTCGTGGAGTACGTCGTCTGACGGGCTTTTTCGGTTCAGCCTCTTTTTCCGCAGCATTATCCTCTGTCGATGTGACCTCTTTTGCCTTTGGTGTTGTCGAACGGCGACGAACTGGACGCTTTGGTTTTTCGCTGCTGTTCTCTTCGGTTGTTGTCGGCGAAGAGGTCTCTTTTGACGAAGCTTCCTCAGTCGTCTTTTTAGTTGTCCGGCGACGCGGTGTTGGTTTTTTTTCAACACTCTGTTCAGCTATTGTATCAGCGTTGGTCGCTGCTGGAGCATCATCATCGCTTGTCGGAGCATCATTTGTCTTGACTGGTGCTGTTTTTTTACGTGGTGCTCGCCGCTTTGGTTTAGGTTTTTCTTCTTCCGTTGAGTCGGCCTTGGCAACCTCTACAGTTACGTCGCTGCTTTCTACTTTTTTCTTGGTTGTTCTACGGCGGCGTACTGGTTTCTTCTCAGGTTCAGGGCTCACTTCGTCCGTTGCTGTTGCTTCCTGATTGTCCTCTTTCTGTGTGCTATCTGTTGCGGCGTCCTTAACAGGTGTTTTGCGTCTTGGGGCACGCCGCTTAGGTTTCTCTGGTTCAGGGTCACTGTTTACGTCATTCACTTCAGTCGGTGTCTCTGTGGTGACCTCTGACTTAGCTGTCGTCTTTTTTGCTGCTGAACGTCGACGTCTTGCAGGTTTCTTTACTGGCTGCTCTTGAGCAGAATCTTCCGCCTTGGTGTTTGTTTCTGTTGTTTCAGTTTTTTCTTGGGAGATGTTCTCTTCAGCCTTTGTCGTGCTGATCACTTGTGGAGTAGCCGCTTCTGGCATCGTTGTTATTGGAGCACTCTTTTCTACCTTTTCTGGTGTGTTGCCAGATTCAGCACTCTCCAGCGTAGGTGTTTTGTCCTCTTTTGTTTCAGTTTCAACTGCGACTGTTGGCGCTGCTGAGGTCGTTTCGGCTGCTGGAGTTGTTTCCCCTTGAGTGCTTGATTCTTCAGATGTGCTTGTTTCGTCCGTTTTTCGCTGGTCGCTACGACGTCTATTGGAACGTCTGCGACGACGTGGTCTTTTTCGCTCAGCTGTTTCTTGATTTTCGGCTAAAGATTCCGTCGTTTCTTCTGGTTTTGTCGTAGTCGCGTCACTGCTGGCTGCTGCTTCACTTGCGGCGGTTGCTTGTCCGCGCAGAGCCATATCCATATCGACAAGGGGAGCTTTGTCGACATTGTGATCGTTTTCTTTTTTCTCTTGTGATTGCTTGATCACTTCGAGCTCAATCTGCTCCGGTAAAAAAAGCGGATCTGCCGTAATGGAGATGGTTAAATTGTAGCGTTGTTCAAGGTCATAAAGCTCGCGCCGTTTGTTGTTGTGCAGATAGTTTGCAACATCAACGGCAGCTTTGCATAGCACCTTACTGACATTGCCCTTCGCTGTGCTTGCTTGGATTTGGCGCAGCAATGAAACCGAACAGGTTTCTTCACTTTGAATACGTCCTTTACCTTGGCAGTGAGCGCAAACGCGGTAGGCTCCTTCGTTGAGGTTGGCCTTGATCCGTTGGCGACTCATCTCTAGCAGGCCAAATTGATGGCTAATTCGACCAACTGTGACACGCGCCTTGTCAATTTTAAGAGCGGTTTTAAGTGCTTTTTCAACTTCACGAGCATTTTTGCGTTGGCGCATGTCGATAAAGTCGATGACGATCAAGCCGCCCATATCGCGTAAGCGCAATTGTCGTGCAACTTCGACAGCCGCTTCAAGGTTAACGCGGTGCGCCGTTGCTTCAACATCTTGCTCGCTCGACATTTTCCCTGAGTTGACATCGATTGCAACCAAGGCTTCGGTTTGATCTAAAACGATTGAACCGCCAGAAGGGAGGTTTACTGTATTGCTTGAGAGTTGTGAGATCTGCTCTTCAATTTGGTAGCGAGCAAAAATAGGGCGACGTTCTTGATGTAATTTGACCAGTGGGGCAAATTCAGGCATCACCGCCTTAAAGAAGTCACGTGCCTCTTGAAATACCGTGCGGTCGTCAATCAGCACTTCATCAATATCTGTATTAAAGTAGTCGCGAATCGATCGGATCACTAAATTTGATTCTTGGTAGATTAATGCTGGAGCTTTAGCGGTTTCATTGTGGCTAATGATGCTGTTGTAGGTATTTAATAGGTAGTCAAAATCACGCTTTAGTTCTTCTGGTGGTTGATCAATCGCAGCGGTACGAATGATGTAACCCATATTCTCAGGTAGTTCGAGACCAGCCATCGTCTGCTTGATCCCTTTACGGATCGAATCGTTGTCGATCTTGCGGGAAATGCCACGAGAGTTGCTTTCAGGCATCAGCACCATGTAGCGTCCAGGTAAAGAGACCTCTGTTGTCAGTGCCGCACCTTTGTTGCCACGCTCCTCTTTTACGACCTGTACAAGGATCTGTTGACCACGTTTGAGAATGTCTGTAATGGGGGGACGACGAGGGTGAGGGGTATCGTCCTCGCGTTTAGGGTAGAGTGAAGGATGTATCTCACCGATCTGCAAAAATCCGGGTCGTTGCGCACCATAATCAACAAAGGCGGCTTGAAGCCCTTGTTCAACTCGGACAACTTCACCCTTATAGATATTACTTTTAGTTTGTTGGCGACCTGCGATTTCGATATCAAGCTCGGTCAGAATTCCATCTTCAACAATGGCGACTCGATCCTCTTCGGGAAGGGTCGCGTTAATCAACATTTTTTTGCTCATGTATAACCTTTTGTGACGTTGTCGATGACAACGTGAGATGCATCAAATATGTTTGTGCACCTGTCATTAATTAGATGGTTTAAGGTAACACCGTTGGGTCAGCGTCTTAAACCGTTCCCGAATGAACCTGTAAGTTTTTATCTGGTTCGTCGGGTGATAAATTGTGATTGCAGTGCTTAGTGCCAACCATAATGTCTTCGGTATGGCGAGCTGATACTGCAACAGCTTTGAGAGTGAATAGAAATTCTCTATTTCTCGTCATCATAATTGGTTTTAACCATAGTTCATTGAACCGTAGGATCTGAACGCATTGTCGTGCACCGAGTTGTCACGTTGTTTGGTGAGTTGCCTAGAGATTCAAGCGCCATGTTGTGCTGCAAAGACAGCAACGATTGGCGATTGAATATTGGCTACAACTTTGTGCTTTAACGATCAGGGCCACTCTCTGCGATAGCGTAAAAATATAAGCAGACGATATGAATGAACAAAAATGATTCTGGCGTATGTTAAGTCACTGTCTTTGTTGTTTCGTGACTTAACTATTTAAGTAATCATGACTATACCAGATATGGCAAAAGAGTGGAAGCTTTCATCTTTTTGCGTGCGGGAATTTTCATATCCGTTTTACTGTTTCCTTCTCGGTTATTTGAAACGGTCTGTGTGATTTGTCTATATTCTTCTTAAGGCTGAATAAAATTTTTTTAGGCTTGATGAATTTTGTATTTATGTTTATAGTCACATCATCTTTTTTCTTAGCATTTATTTGCCAGTGAAAAGATGACTAAGTGTTGCTAAGCCATGGCAGTTTACTGCCAGCAACATGGAAAATAAGCCCCCCATCCCCTTGGGGCGCAAGCCCTGTTCCATCCCTCCTCCGGAACAGGGCGTTTTATTTCCTTATCTATGTACTTTCTTTAGTTATTCTTTATTTTATCACCGTTGTTTATCTATACTGCCCGTTGCTTGGGCGTCCTTTGTTACTCTGTTTGTCGATTTTTTTATCGTCACTGTGTTGCGATTATTGTCAGTTTGTTTTGTTGGTAGTGGTCGAACGGTGGAGAGTTCTATTCTCTTGACGGTTGTCATTGTGGTACAATTTTTCGATGGTAAGAAATTGATGCAATTTGGCCGTGTAGGAGTCCGTATGTTTAATATTAATTTAACTGTTCGCAGTGTGCAGTGTGTATTGCTTGGCTGTTATTTTCTCTTTATTGGGATATCCAGTGGCCATTGCTCTGACCTTCTTGAGCAGAAAGTAAAATCTTTTCAGTTGGATAATGGTTTAACGGTTTTAGTTGTCGAGCGTCATGATACGCCAACGTTTACCGCTTATATGACGGTGGGGGTTGGTTCTGTCAATGAGGATGCCGCGAATCGTGGTGTGGCGCATTTATTAGAGCATATGCGCTTTAAGGGGACACAAACGATTGGTACTCGCGATTATGCTGCTGAAAAGCCATTGATCGAAGCCATTGATCAGGTTGCCCTTCAGTTGCAAGATCTTCAGCGTCAACAGCCTCAAGCAGAAGGTGAGATTGCAGCCCTTAAAGAGAAGATGAGTCGTTTACAGCAACAGCAGCGTCAGCTTGTTGTGAAGGACGAATTTTCGCAAATCTATGCGCGTCATGGTGGTGTTGGGTTTAATGCCTTTACTGGTAAAGATTTGACTAGCTACCTCATCTCATTGCCAGCGAATAAACTTGAGCTGTGGATCTCGTTAGAGGCGGATCGTATGCAAAATACGGTGTTACGTGAATTTTATACTGAGCGTGATGTTGTTCTTGAGGAGCGTCGTCGTTCATATGAGAGTAAACCCTCAGGAATGATGTACGAGGCGTTATTGTCAACGGCCTTTCGTGTCCACCCTTATCGACATCCAGTTATTGGCTGGAATAGCGATATTGTCAATTTAACGAAAGAGGATACTGCCGATTTTTTGCATCAGTATTATGCGCCAGTTAACACTGTGATCTCAATTGTTGGTGATGTGAAAATAGCCGCGGTAAAAAGGTGGATTGATCAATATTTTTCTTCGATTCCACCTGGAGTGAAAATTCCCGCCGTTACAGCAGTTGAACCGCAGCAAAAAGGGGAACGTCGCACGGAGGTTCGCTTTGATGCGGAACCGCAACTATTGGTTGCTTACCATAAGCCGACCCTGCCATCACGCGATGATTATGCCTTTGACCTACTTGGTCAGTTATTGACAGAGGGACCAACGTCGTTATTGTACAAAGAGCTCGTGTTGGAGCAGAAGATTGCCTCCTCGGTGGCCAGTTATGGTGCGCCGGGTGGCCGTTATGATAATTTGTTTGTGCTGAGTGTGACACCACGCTATCCACACACTACGGCAGAGTTAGAGCAGGCTGTTTATGATCAATTGGATAAATTGAAAGGTGACCTTGTGGCCGAGGCCGAACTTCAGCGTATCAGAAAGCGCTTGCGGGCTGATCGGTTGCGATACTTGCGCACCAACAATGGTTTAGCCAATATGTTGACACGCTACCATGTTATTGCGGGGAGTTGGCGCTACCTCACCGAGTATGATAATCAGGTTGCTGAGTTGAGCGCTGAAGATCTTAGGGCGGTCGCCACACGTTGGTTTACACCGGCAAACCGTACGGTAATCACTCTTGTGCAGGAGAGTAATTGATGCGCTTTATTCAATGTTTGTTCGTGTCATTTTTATTGACAGTACTTTTTTCGTGCCCTGTTTTTTCTGCCGAACATCGTGCCGATCAGGTACCATCAATTCCTTTAGATTTTACTGTTACTTATCCTGAAAAGTTTCGCTTAACCAATGGTATAGAAGTGTTTTTTAAACAAGACTCTGAGCTTCCATTGGTCGATGTTTCAGTTGTTGTTGAGGCCGGAAAGATCGGCGTGCCGAACAATATGGCGGGCTTAGACGAGTTAGTCGCTGCGTTATTGCGTAATGGTGGTGCGGGCCAATTGAATGCCGAACTGTTGGATCAAAGGCTGGAGGATTTAGCTGCCCGAGTTCAGGTAAAAGCCAGCACCTATACAACGAGTTTTGACTTGTCGTTATTGAGAGAAGATGCTGAAGAGGGTGTTGAGTTGTTGGCGTCAATGGTTCAGTCGCCTAAGTTTGATGCCCAACGTTTTACCGTGAATCAACAGAAATTGTTGGAATCAATCCGTCGCCGTGGTGATCGAATGACGAGTTTGGCTCAACAGGTTTTATTTAGTCAACTTTATGCTGGCCACCCCTTGGCCGATTTCTCACGTCATGAGACAGTGTTGCCACTTACAGTCGACGATGTTAAACGCTACTACCAGCAACACTTTACGCCGCAGCGAACCCGTATTGCTATCTCTGGTGATATGACTGTTGGCGAAGCAGAACAATGGTTGCAACGAACATTTGGTGGCTGGTTAAAGCAAGGGGGTGATAGTGCTTTGCCCCATTTTAAAGATACTAATCCATCAGGAACTGTGTTGGTTCATCGACCGATACCGCAAACAACTATTTTGTTAGGTGAAATTGGTATTGAAAAGAGTAATCCCGATCTGCATGCCGTGCAGGTGATGAATTATATTTTAGGTGGTGGCGGCTTTAGTTCGCGACTGATGCGTGAGATACGTTCGAATAGAGGATTGGCTTATTCCGTTTATTCCTACTTTTCTGTAGGCCGTCGTTTGCTTGGTCCTTTTATTGCGGGTTGTGAAACCAAGAATGAGTCGGTGGCTGAGGTTGTTAATCTAATGAGCGCACAGATGGAGACGATCCGTCTGCAACCGATTACTGAACAAGAGTTGAATCAGGCGAAAGATAGTCTGATCAACTCGTTTGTGTTCACGTTTGAAAACCCGCACGCGTTGACCAAGCGCATCATGTCTCAGCAGATGTACGGTTATCCTGAACATTATCTTGATGAGTACCGGCAACGCATTGCTGCCGTAACTGTCGCTGACGTGCAACGAGTCGCTTTGACATATCTTCATCCTGATCAGCAGTTGTTGATTTTAGTTGGCGACCGCGAGGCTCTACAGCCATCACTTAAACAACTTGGTGGTAGCGTTGAAGAGATTGAACTCGGGGATTTACTCTAGTGATTGGTTTCGGCGGGTTGGTATGTTTTTAGGCTAAGTTGGCCGTTCTCATAGCAGGCGTAGTGGCATGTTGTTCCCCAGTTGCCAACAACCATCAGTTGGTTTTGATCTAATTGTTGGTGATGGGCTTGATGGAAATGGCCACAGATAAAAGCATTGTACCCTTCTTGAAAACGCAGTGATGCGTATTGCTTGATACGATCCTCAGGTAGGATGTATTGCCGTTTCGGTTGTGAGGCACGGCGGCCGCGACTCATTTTACCCAGTATCTCGGAGATTTTCCACGTGGTATCGGCTGGTAAAATACGGATGAGCATTTTAGCAAAAGCGCTGCGGAAAAAACCACGTAAACGTAGATAGTTTGGCGTGGCAGCTACGGTATCGCCATGACAGAGATAGATGTTAAGGCCGTCAAGATCGAGACCGCCACCATCTGGGTAGATGGTGCTTTTTAGTGTTTCGCTGAAAAAGGGGCCCATGTGAAAATCGTGATTGCCTTCAACAGTGACAATTTTCGTCCCAGAGCGTTCAAGTTGCTGCAACGCTTGTAGCAATGGTAGGTAGGCACTGAATATACAGTGTTGATAACCGACCCAAAATTCGAAGATGTCGCCGAGTAGAACTAAGTGGCGTATCTGGCCTTGTTGGCTGGTTAAAAAGTCGACCAAGTGACGGTAAGACACATCATCAGGATCAGTTAAATGGCTGTCGGCAATAAAGATATCTTTCATGGCGCGTACTATAGCAGCACCGCTAGCTTGCGGCAACAGCTCTCTTGTCATGAAAGATGATCAGCATCGGTCAAAATTTAAGTTAAATGCTAGAGAGGGAGAGTCCGTATGATGACCCAAAATCAGCCAATACAACATTTGGTTCTAACAGACCTTGTTACGGCAAAGCCTCGTTTGCTTTTGCATGCCTGCTGTGCTCCATGTAGTAGCTCAGTCGTTGAACGATTACAACAAGGGTATGATCTGACAATGTTTTATGATAACCCCAATATTCATCCTGAAAAAGAGTATCAAATCCGCTGCGATGAGATGGTGCGCTGGTGTAAAGAGATTGATTTGCCACTGATTGTTAATGATTACGACCCGCAGCAATGGCATCAGTTTGTTAAGGGCTTTGAGCACGAACCTGAACGCGGTGAACGGTGTACGCTGTGTTACCGTTTGCGTTTGAGCCATACAGCTAAGCGTGCAAAGCAGGATGGTTATGACCTGTTTACGACGGTGTTATCGATCTCTCCACACAAGGATGCTGAGCGAATCAATCGCTTAGGCGATGAACTTGCTGCTGAAGTGGGGAGCAAATTTTATCAGGCTAATTTTAAAAAACAGGGTGGTTTTCAGCGTAGTTTAGAGATCTCAAAAGAGCAGGGCTTTTATCGGCAGAATTATTGTGGTTGTCAGTACTCTTTGGCTGAGAGTCAACGCCGTAAGCAGCAACGTGAGGCGTCATCGCAATAAATAAGATTATCGAGAGGAGATTGCAAAATCAATGGTAAAGCAAAGTGTTGATTTTACTCGGCAAGCCAGTGGTCGCAAAGTGATTCTATTGTTATTGGTTGCAGCTGTTATCGGTTTAGTGACGGGAACCCTTGCTGTTGCTTTTCGATATTTGCTGAAAGAGGTAACCAGCCTTTTTTGGTCTGAATCATACGATCTTGTTGCGGCGACAGCGGCGATGCCGTGGTATCAAATTATGCTGATCCCTATCATTGGTGGGTTAATTCTTGGGCCGATTGTTGAAAGGTTAGCCCCAGAAACTCGTGGTGCTGGAGTTCCTGAGGTGATTGAGGCTGTCGTGACACGTGAGGGAAATATCCGTCATCGGACCACTTTGTTGAAAATGTTTTCGACCTTGTTGTCGCTAGGCTGCGGAGCTTCGGTTGGCCGCGAAGGCCCTGTTGTTCATATTGGTTCCTCTGTTGGTTCATCCATTGCTCAATTCTTACGGATGTCACCTGAGTGGAAACGTGTTTTTTTAGCCTGTGGTGCTTCTGCAGGGATTGCCGCAACATTTAATGCACCGATGGCTGGAATGTTGTTCGCTGCTGAAATCATCCTTGTCGATTTTCAGGTAAACTACTTAAGCCAAATTGCGGTATCAGCGGTGACGGCAACAGTCGTTTCGCACCATTTTTTAGGTTCATTTCCGACCTTTAATGTGCCTCAATTCCAACTGGTAAGCTATTGGGAGATCCCTCTTTATTTAGCTTTGGGGTTGCTTGCGGGCATCCTTTCCATCCTCTTTATTCGCGCGATTTCAAAAGTTGAAGATCTATTTGATGCGGCGACGGTTCCCCGTTGGTTGCGACCAGCACTCGGTGGCCTTGCCGTTGGTGGTTTAGCACTGCTCTGTCCCCATGTACTTGGTGTTGGTTACCTCGCCATGAACGGTGTGCTTGATGGTCAATTGTTGCCAGTATTAATGGTCACCATTTTGCTGGCTAAGTTTATCGCAACCTCTTGTTCTGTTGGCGCAGGATTTTCTGGTGGAATTTTTGCGCCATCGTTGGTGATGGGCGGACTTCTTGGTGGAATCTTTGGCAGTTTGTTGCATCAATTTGCCCCTGAGTATGTGGCGAGTTTTCCGGTGTATGGTTTGGTTGGGATGGCAGCCATGGTCAGTGGTACGACGTTGGCGCCCATCACCGCTATTTTTACAATCTTTGAACTGACCTATAATTTCGAAATTATTTTACCGTTAATGACCAGCTGTATTGCCAGCTTAATTGTCGTGCAAACATTCTACGGGCTGTCGATCTACGAAACACGCTTAGTCCGTAAAGGGGTTAAAATTGTTCGTGGCCGCGATGTGACGTTATTGCGTTCATTGCAGGTCGTTGAGTATATGGAAACCGATTTTGAGAAAATATGTGAAGGGTTGTCATTGGGTAAGTTGGTCGACATGGCTCAGGAGAGTCACTATCCCCATTTTGTTGTCGTTAATCGTTACGATAAGATGGTGGGTATGGTCTCTATGCGTGATTTAAAGGCATGCTTAAGCGAGATGGGTGAATTGTGTGAACTGGTTCTCGCTTCTGAAATTATGACCCGCAATGTCTTGAGTATTACCCCTGATCAAAACCTTGAAACGGCCTTTGAGATTTTCGAAGGCAAGCATATTTCAACACTACCAGTCGTTGATGTGAATGATTCGCAAAAGGTTGTTGGCATTTTGAAAAAAAGTACCCTCATCCAAGCCTATAACCAAAATATCTTGAAGATCGGCGTCTGATGCGATCCAGAAAGGGTTTGTCATGGTTTACGAAAATATCCTCGTGGAGATTGCTCAACAGGTCGCGTATGTAACGATTAATCGACCTAAAGCACTTAATGCTCTAAACCCACAAACCATCATAGAGTTGTCGTCAGCTATCGGTGACTTAGAGGATCACCAAGCGGTCAAGGTGATTGTTTTAACGGGTGCAGAAGAAAAAGCATTTGTCGCTGGGGCTGATCTCGCCTTGATGAAAACATTCAGTCCAATTCAAGCGCGTAATTTTGCGATTCAAACGGGAGCGCTATTTCATCAAATTGAAAATTCACCACGAGTTGTGATTGCTGCGATTAATGGCTATGCCCTTGGTGGTGGCTGTGAATTGGCGATGGCGTGTGATTTACGCTTGGCTGCTGAACAGGCTCAGTTGGGGCAACCTGAGATTAATCTGGGGATCATTCCCGGCTGGGGTGGTACGCAAAGATTACCGCGCCTAGTGGGGGTGAGTCGTGCGAAAGAGATGATGTTTACGGGTGAGATGGTGACTGCGCAACGTGCGCTGGAGATTGGACTTGTCGATCATGTTTATGCCAAGGACGAACTGTTATCG
>Ga0193964_1000259_pt1 | contig 25855 bp, 18 predicted proteins | sample FB_7_MG_FD_140323 | JGI IMG/M metagenome (GOLD analysis project Ga0193964, IMG submission 140323) | Microbial mat bacterial communities from the Broadkill River, Lewes, Delaware, United States - FB_7_MG | ecosystem: Environmental > Aquatic > Freshwater > River > Microbial mats | place: USA... | reverse complement strand
GATCGCTGAGAAAGGATTTGCTGCACATTGGAAATATAAAGTAGATGATGGTAGTCAGGAAAGTGAATTAGATAAATGGCTTGCCAATATTAGAGAAATGTTGGAAGAACCTCAGCCAGATGCATTGGAATTCTTAGATGCATTTAAACTAAATCTTTTTACAAAAGAAATAACTGTATTTACTCCAAAGGGAGAGGTTAGAACTCTGCCAAAGGGAGCTACAGCACTTGATTTTGCTTTTGATATTCATACACATATAGGGAGTAAATGTATTGGAGCTAAAGTAAATAAGAAATTAGTATCAATCTTCTCAAAAATAAAGAGTGGAGATCAGGTTGAGATTATTACTAGTGATAATCAGGAACCTCAAAGAGATTGGTTGAATTTTGTTACAACAGCCAAAGCCAAAAGTAATATTAAAGCTCATTTTAAGGATGAGAGAAAAGAAATGACAATTGCGGGGATGCAATTGTTTAGTGATCTTGTTTTAAGAAATAAACTTGCTCCTAATTCACAGACTCTTAAAAAGGTTCTTGAACACTTTGGATATGAAAATAAAGATGATTTTTATAGAGAAGTGGGGAATGGTACTGTTACTGAAGAATCAATTAAAGAAGTCTTAGTTAAAAAGAATGCAGGTAAGTTTATAAATTACTGGAATCTTAAATTCTGGGATAAGTCTTCTCCTGAGAAAAGAAAATCTAGTTTGAGTTCTGAAAAGGGAAAAGATAATTCCGAATTTGATTTAGAGGATTATGATGATTTTGTAATATCAAAATGCTGTAATCCTATTCCCGGAGACGATGTTGTGGCAGTCCAGAATGATAATGGTACAATAGTGGTCCATTCAAGGATGTGTCCCAATGCCCTCAGATTAATGTCTAGTTATGGGGATAAAATTCTGGCAGCAAAATGGGTGTCTAGAAAATTAATGTCTTTTATTGCTGTAATAAAAATAAATGGACTTGATAGGCTAGGTATGGCTAACGATATAACAAAAGTTATATCTAAAGAACACATGGTAAATATGAAATCTGTTAGATTTGATTCAGTTGATGGGATATTTGATGGAGAGATACATTTTTATGTTCATAATCTGGATGATTTGGAGAATTTGATAGTTAAACTTAAAAAAATAAAAGGAACCGAATCAGTTAAAAGAGTTGATCATATAGAAAAGTCTTAATTTTTATTTTTTCTAAATAAAATTTGTAGTTCCTCAAAAATTATATACATTTATCAAGATAATTGAATACGTAAAGTATTACATAATGGACAAAGAGACACAGTCAGTTGTAAAACAGATTTTTACAGAATATTTACAAAATCACAATCATAGAAAAACTCCAGAAAGATATGCAATTCTTGAGGAGATTTATTCTCATGAGGGACATTTTGACATAGAGTCGTTATATGTCTTTATGAAGAATAAGAAATATAGAGTTAGTCGTGCAACTTTATATAATACTATAGATTTATTGTTAGACTGCAAATTGGTAATTAAGCACCAATTTGGGAAAAACATGGCTCAATTTGAAATTACTTATACTGCAAAGCAGCATGATCATCTTATATGTCGCAAGTGTGGGAAGGTACAAGAGTTCTACGACGAGCGTATTAAAAACATAGAAGAAACAATTTCTGAAAAATTTAAGTTTTCAGTATCTCACCACTCCTTTTATATTTATGGAGTATGTTCGGAATGTACCGAGGATAAATAATTAGAAACACTTTTCTATATAATATTCAAATAATTACATTGGTATAAAAATATTTCTTACTTTTGTCAGTTGGTGCTTAGGTGCACTGTTTTGCAGAAACATCTCAAAGAATGCTCTTTTTAGGGCTATTTTTGACCTGTGAAAAGATAGAGTTTTAACTTTAATGACTCCTTTATTTAATTAGTGACTAAAGGGGTTATTTGATAATTTATGTAACAGATGAAAGTAGATGTATTACTAGGTTTACAATGGGGAGATGAAGGTAAAGGTAAAGTTGTGGATGTGTTAACACCGCAATATGATGTAATTACCCGATTTCAAGGAGGTCCTAATGCAGGACACACATTGGAGTTTAATAATATAAAACACGTATTACACACTATCCCTTCTGGAATCTTTAGAGATGACAAGATTAATGTGATTGGTAATGGAGTTGTAATTGACCCGGTTATCTTTAAACATGAAATAGACGGATTGAAAGAAATAGGGATAGATATTTCTAAGAACCTATACATTTCTAAAAAAGCACATTTAATACTTCCATCACATAGGGTGTTAGATGCTGCTCAAGAGGCTTCAAAAGGTAAAGCAAAGATTGGTTCAACACTTAAAGGAATCGGTCCTACTTATACTGATAAGATTAGTAGAAGTGGTTTGAGAGTTGGTGATATTAACAATAACTTTGAAGAAAAATATAATAAGCTTGTTGAAAAACATGCTAATATGTTAGATAAATTATTCTCTTGGGAATATGATTTATCAGAGTATGAGAAAGAGTGGATGGAAGGTATTAAATTAATGAAAACCTTCAACTTAATTGATAGTGAAAACTTCATTAATGATTGTCTTAAGAAAGATAAATCTGTTTTGGCAGAAGGTGCTCAAGGAACTCTTTTAGATGTTGATTTTGGATCATATCCTTTTGTAACATCTTCTAATACTACTGCAGCTGGAGCTTGTACAGGTTTAGGAGTTGGACCAAATAAGATAGGTGAGGTTTATGGTATATTTAAAGCGTATTGTACTAGAGTAGGTGCAGGTCCATTCCCAACTGAATTATTTGATGAGACAGGAAAGGAACTTGCTGATAAAGGCCACGAATATGGTTCAACAACAGGTAGAGCCCGTCGTTGTGGATGGTTAGATCTAGTTGCTCTTAAGTATGCAATTATGATTGATGGGGTTACTCAACTAATCATGATGAAGTCTGATGTGATGGATGATTTTGATACAATTAAAGTTTGTACAGGATATAAGCTTAATGGAGAAGTTGTTGATCAGGTCCCTTATGAAATGACTGATGCAATTGAGCCTGTTTATACAGAATTTCCTGGATGGAAAAAGGATATGACTTCTGCTACTGATGAAACGGAATTCACTGAGAATTTTAAATCATATATCAAATTTATTGAGGAACAAACAGAAACTAAAATTACAATAGTTTCGGTTGGTCCTAATAGAGCCCAAACAATTGTTAGAAAATAATTTTCTAGTCGTGATATATAAAAGGAGTTGTCTGATGGCAACTCCTTTTTTTGTATAAACTGATGTCTCGGATATAAAAAAAGCCAGTATTAACTGGCTTTTTTTAGTTGAAAATATCTTATTATTTAAGATTTGCTATTTGTTCTTTAAGTGTTGCAATTTTATTTTCAGCATCAGCTTGTTTGTTTTTCTCAATAGTAACAACTTTTTCAGGAGCACCATTAACAAATCTCTCATTGCTTAGTTTCTTCATAACAGAGTTTAGGAATCCTTCTGTGTATTTTAGTTCTTCTTCTAGTTTAGCAATTTCCTCTTCTATATTAATATTATCACCAAGAGGTATATAATATTCAACAGATTTCACAATAAAACTCATTGCAGCCTTTTGCTCTTCTGTTGTAGTGTTTATTGAAGAAAGATTTGTAAGCTTAGAAATAATAGAATCAAAACTGTTGTCATGATTACCCTTTATATGTAATTCAATAGCATCTTTAAACGCAATATTCTTTTGTTTTCTGATGTTTCGAATATTTGTAATGATTTCTTGAGTATTTTCAAATTTGTTAATAATATTTTTATCAAACTCATTTGTTTTATCAAGAATAGAAATCATAATACTTTCTCCATCTTTTCTTTCAGAAAGAAGTTGCCATATTTCTTCAGTTAAGAAAGGCATGAAAGGATGAAGAACTTGCATAAGTTTCTCAAAAAGTATTACGGTTGTATCAAGAGTCTTTTTGTCAATAGGTTGTTGGTAGCCTGGTTTTATTGCTTCCAAGAACCAAGAAGAGAAATCATCTCTAAATAAAGTATAGACAGTCATAAGAGCTTCAGAAATTCTGTATTGCTCAAATTGTTGATCTAATGTTTGTATTGTTAGGTTTAGTTTGTTTTCAAACCATTTACATGCTAAGTCTGCATATTCTGGTTGTTTAATATCAGCAGATTCCCATGATTTAACAAGACGGAAAGCATTCCAAATTTTAGTAGTGAAATTTCTACCTTGTTCAGGAAGTCCTTCATCGAAAAGTAAATCACCACCAGCAGGAGAGCAAAGAAGCATACCAACACGAACACCGTCTGCTCCATATTTTGCAATAAGATCTAGTGGATCAGGTGAGTTCCCAAGAGATTTAGACATTTTCCTGCCTTGACCATCTCTAACAATACCAGTAAGATATACGTTAGAGAAAGGAATTTCTTTATTGTACTCCAGTCCTGCAATAATCATTCTGGCAATCCAGAAGAATAATATATCTGGACCAGATACAAGATCATTAGTAGGATAGTAATATTTTATTTCTTCATTCTCAGGCTCATTAATTCCGTTAAAAACAGACATCGGCCATAGCCATGATGAGAACCACGTATCAAGTACGTCTTCATCTTGATGTAAATCCATCGCGCAAATTTGTCTGCCAGTTTTTTCAGAAGCTAATTTAATAGCATCTTCCATATCTTTGGCAACAACAAATTCATTAGAATTGTCTATATAGTATACAGGAATGCGATGTCCCCACCATAGTTGTCTAGAAATACACCAATCTTTAACATCCTCCATCCAGTGTTTGTAAGTGTTTTTAAACTTAGTAGGATGAAGTTTAACTTTATCTGTCATTACTGCATCAAGAGCTGGTTTAGCAAGCTCTTCCATTTTCATAAACCACTGCATAGAAAGCTTTGGTTCAATGACAACATCAGTTCTTTCAGAATAACCAACTTTATTTACGTAATCGTCAATCTTTACAAGATTACCAGATTTTTCAAGTTCAGGAATTATTTCTTTACGGACATCAAAACGATCTTTACCGACGAATAGCTGTCCAGCTTCGCTTATAGTTCCATTATCGTTGAAAATATCAATAGTTTCAAGATTATGCTTATATCCAATTTCGTAATCATGTATATCATGAGCTGGAGTGATTTTTAACGCACCAGTACCAAACTCCATGTCAACGTATTCATCTTGAATTATAGGAATAGCGCGATTAACTAGAGGTACAATACATTTTTTACCAGCAAGATGTTTAAATCTATCATCATTAGGATTAACACAAACGGCAGAATCCCCAAGAATTGTTTCAGGTCGAGTTGTAGCAATAACAATATATTCATCTTCAGTGCCTTCAATAAGGTAACGAAGGTAGTATAATTTAGATTGCTCTTCTTTATGTATAACTTCTTCGTCAGATACGGCTGTAGTCGCTGCAGGGTCCCAGTTAACCATACGGACACCTTTATATATTAGTCCTTTATTATATAAATCAATAAATACTTTTATAACAGATTCAGAAAGATTCTTATCCATAGTAAAAGCTGTACGATCCCAGTCACAAGAGGCTCCAAGGCTTTTAAGTTGTTCAAGAATTATACCTCCATGTTTCTCCTTCCATTCCCAAGCATGTTCGAGAAATTCATCTCTGGAAAGATCACTTTTGTTAATTCCTTCGCTTTTAAGTTTGTTAACAACTTTAGCTTCAGTAGCAATAGAAGCGTGGTCAGTACCAGGAACCCAGCATGCATTCTTACCTTGAAGACGAGATCTTCTAACTAATACATCTTGAATAGTATTATTTAGCATATGCCCCATGTGAAGAACACCAGTAACATTTGGTGGTGGAATGACGACGCAGTACGATTCACGATTATCAGGTTCAGAATGAAAAAAACGTTTTTCCATCCAGTACTTGTACCATTTTTTCTCTGATTCAACAGGATTGTACTTAGTTGGGATTTCCATATATCATCGTTTTATATGTGATAAAAATTATTTTATTTAAAAAAAGCGATTCATATGAACCGCTTTTAAAATATTTATTCAGCTTTTTTTCTTTTTGTCCTTTTCTTAGGTTTGCTAGCAGCAAGTTCAATGTCTGCTTGCTCAATAGAGTGGTCATAGTCACATATATATTTGTCCACAAGTACTCTACCACAATATTCACAAACAATGATTTTCTTGCGTAGTCTGATGTCCATCTGTCTTTGAGGTGGAATCTTATTAAAACAGCCACCACAAGCATCTCTGTCAACAGTAACAACAGCAAGGCCATTTCTAGCATTTCCTCTAATTCGCTTGTAGGCAGAAATTAATCTCTCGTCTATGTTTTCAGCGATCTTATCAGATTTTGTAGCAAGAGTATTCTCTTCATCCTCTGTATCTTTAACGATGTCCTCTAGCTCTTTCTTCTTAGCATCAAGATTTGCCTTCTTGTCTTTAAGATTTTCTTTAGATCTTTCAGTGATTTCCTGCTTGATTTTTAATTCTGCAGTATGTTCTTTGATTCTTTTTTGAGAAAGTTCAATTTCTAATTTCTGGAATTCAATTTCCTTAGAAAGAGCATCATATTCTCTATTATTTCTAACATTATCCTGCTGCTCAGTATACTTAGCAATCAAAGCCTCAGATTCTTTAATCTCCTGAGTTTTTGTTACTCTAGTATTTTCAATTTCCTTCTCTTCCTCTTTCAAATTAGAGATTCTAGTCTCTAAACCAGCAATCTCATCCTCCAAATCCTGAACCTCAAGTGGTAATTCTCCTCTTAATGTTCTGATTTTATCAATTTGTGAATCAGTCTGCTGAAGTTCATAAAGACTCTGAAGTCTTTCCTCAACAGTCAATTCTATAGATTCTTTGTTCTTTTTTGCCATATTCTATATGTAATTAATAGGATTTGTATTAACTTCCGAAAATTGAACTGCAAATTTAGGTAATTTTTTTGTAACTATCTCATAAAAAATGTCTTTTGTGAATTGTTCGCTTTCATAATGACCAATATCAGCTAAGATCATTTTATTTTCTGTAGTAAAATAATCATGGTATTTAATGTCGCCAGTAATAAAGATGTCTGCCTTTTGTTGTATGGCTTTATTAATCAGGAAACTACCAGAGCCACCACAAACAGCAATAGTTTTTATTGACTTTTTATTGATGTCTGTATGTCTAATATATTTGCAGTTAAAAATTTCTTTTAAAGAAAGTATAAAGTCTTTTGTGTCCATCTTCTTGGTGAGTTCGCCAATCATACCAAATCCTATAGTGGGATTTTGGTTCTGAAGATTTATAATATCATAAGCTACTTCCTCGTATGGATGAGCTTTTATCATTTCTCGAACAATATGCTGAGTAAGATGTTGAGGAACTATAACTTCAATCTTTTGTTCCCTCTCAAAATGTAGTTCATTTTTCTCTCCAACGTAAGGATTACTATTATCGTTGCCCATAAAAGATCCGACACCCTCCGTATTAAAGGAGCAATGACTGTAATTGCCTAATTCTCCAGCTCCAGCTTCAAATAATGCCTCCCTAAGTTTAATAGAAGGTTCTCCAGTAGGGCAGAAACAGCTAATCTTACATAACTTGGTAGTTGAAGAATCTAGAATTTTAGTATTAATCAGGTTTAATTTTTTACACATTTTATTGCTGACACCATTGGAAACACAATCTAAATTGGTGTGGGCCGAATATAGTGCGATGTCGGATTTGATTGCCTTAATAATACAACGCTCAATATAATTATCACCAGTAATTTTTTTTAGTCCCTTAAAAACAAGTGGGTGGTGAGATATAATAAGATTGCAATTCTTAGAAATAGCTTCATTAATAACATCTTCAGTGATGTCTATACAAAGAAGTGCAGAGGTTATATCAATATTATCATTACCAGTAATCAGTCCTGCGTTATCATATGATTCCTGTAGAGATAATGGAGCAAACTCTTCAAGTATAGATGTTATTTTTGATAGTTTCATTATTTCTGGTCTAGATTGTTTTTTATTTCCAGTAATTCTTCTTTAATGTTTTTTAATAGCTTAATAATCTCAAAATTTTTATGAGTTTCAATGTTGTTAGTTTTAATTGTATTCTTAGCTCCAGAAAGAGTCATCCCTTTTTCTTTGACTAGGTGAAAAATCAGATGAAAATTATCTATGTCATCTGGAGTAAAAAGACGATTCCCCTTTTTGTTTTTAGCAGGTTTGATTACATCAAACTCTTTTTCCCAAAAACGGATAAGAGAAGTGTTAACATCAAACATCTTGGCAACTTCACCAATTGTATAATATAATTTTTTGATAACTTTTTCTTTATATGGCATTTTATAGGATTTTAATCCATGCTCTGACCAGTATTTGCTGCTACTTCAACAAGATTGTCGTAGGCTTCAGCAGTAAGATCGTTAAAGTAATAATTTATAGGATTAACTGGTCTGTTGTTTTTTTGAACTTCATAATGAAGATGCGGACCAGTTGATATTCCTGTATTTCCAAGATAACCAATAATTTCACCTCTTTTTACTTTCTGTCCTCTCTTTACATTATATCCATTGAGGTGAGCATATACTGTCTTATAGCCATAGCCATGATCAACAATAATTCTTTTTCCATATCCTCTCTTTTTATCTACTTTTACAACTTTACCATTGCCAGTAGAATAGACAGGAGTATTTATTTTGCCAGTAAAGTCCATGCCAAGATGAGGTAGTTTCTGTTTGTATATGGGATGGATTCGATATCCATAGGCAGATGAAACTCTTTTAAAGTCTTTAATAGCTATAGGTAGAATAGCAGGAATAGAAGCCAACATATCTATTTTATTTTTGACCATTATTTCTATGTCATCGTACGATTTACTTTGAACATAAATTGCCTTAGATAATTTATTAATCTTTTTGGTTGTAGCAACAACTATTTTAGCATTTTCAAGGTTTTCAAGGTCTTCATAGATATTAACACCTCCTGTTCCAGAATGTCTGATAGAAGAAGGGATTGGCTCTGCTTCGAAAACTGCTCTATAAATATGATCATCTCTTTGTTCTAAGGATTTAAGAACATTAACGATATTATTAAGTTTTTTATCGAGTATAGTATACTGAGCAAGTAGTTGTTCGTTTTCTCTCTTGAGTGATTTTTCTTTTGGAGAATCGAAAAAATAATATAGCATTATGACCAAAATAAAGCCCATGGTTAGACTCGTCAAGCTATTTAGAGTAAAGCTTTTAGCTTTTTCTATAAAAGTTCTGTCAACCTTTTCGTAGCTTAAAGTGTCTTTGTTAAATTGGTATTCAAATTTCCCCATAGTAAATTTTTACAAAAAACTATTATATTTTAAACAACAAAATTAAGGAAATAATCTAACTTTGCAAAATTGTATATATACGTGAAGTTAAATAGATTTAAAATACCGGTTTATGAAATCGTCTCAAATTAGACAGAAATTTTTAGATTTTTTTGAAAATAAAGGACATAGAATAGTATCATCAGCACCTATGGTAATTAAAGATGATCCAACACTAATGTTTACTAATGCTGGAATGAACCAGTTTAAGGATTTGTTTTTAGGAAATTCGCCGATAAAGGATAAGCGAGTTACGGATACTCAGAAGTGTTTAAGAGTGTCAGGAAAGCATAATGATTTAGAAGAAGTTGGTCACGATACATACCATCATACAATGTTCGAGATGCTAGGAAACTGGTCGTTTGGTGATTATTTTAAGAAAGAAGCAATAGACTGGGCTTGGGAGTTCTTGGTAGAAGAGATGGGAATGGATAAGGATAGGTTGTATGCATCTGTCTTTGAAGGAAGTGAAGATGATAAATTGGGTAAAGATGAGGAAGCTTATGATTTTTGGTTGAAACATCTTCCTGCAGACAGGATTATAAACGGAAATAAGAAAGATAATTTCTGGGAGATGGGTGATATTGGCCCTTGTGGTCCATGTTCTGAGATTCATGTAGATTTACGTTCAGATGAAGAAAGAAAACTAGTGAGCGGTAGAGACTTGGTAAATATGGATCATCCGCAGGTTGTAGAGATCTGGAATCTTGTATTTATGCAATTCAATAGAATGGCAGACGGCAGTTTGGTGAATTTACCTAATCAGCACGTTGATACAGGTATGGGATTTGAACGATTATGTATGGCTCTACAAGGAAAGAAATCGAATTACGATACAGATGTATTCCAGCCATTAATTCAACATATTGCTAATAAAGCGGGGGTTAAGTATGGAAGTAAGCTAGATACAGATGTTGCTATGCGTGTTATTGCTGACCACGTTAGAACAATTGCTTTTGCAATAACTGACGCTCAATTGCCATCTAATAATAAAGCAGGATATGTAATTCGAAGAATATTGCGTAGAGCAGTAAGATACGGATATACATTTTTAGGTTTTAGAGAACCATTTATGTATGAAATTGTTGCTGTATTGATAGATGTTATGGGAATGCATTTTCCTGAGCTTAAATCACAACAAGAACTTATAGAAAAAGTAATTAGAGAGGAAGAGAACTCATTTTTAAAAACTCTTGAAAATGGAATAAAGCTTCTTGATCAGATAATTAAGAAAACTAAGGAAGAAGAATATAATACTATACCTGGTAGAGTAGCATTCGAATTATATGATACATATGGATTCCCATTGGATCTTACTGAATTAATTTTGAAGGAAAATAATTTAGTAGTAAATAGAAGGGAATTTAAAGCTGAGATGGAGAAACAAAAGAATAGATCTCGTCAGGCTGCTAATATAGACAAGGGTGACTGGGTTGAGTTAATTCATGACGATACAGAGGAATTTATTGGATATGATTCACTTGAAACTACAGTTAAGATTACAAAATATAGAAAACTATCTCAAAAGGGGAAGGATTCCTATCAATTAGTGTTTAACTATACTCCATTTTATGGAGAAAGTGGAGGACAAGTTGGAGACAAAGGATATATAGAAGCTAATGGAGAGAAAATATCTATAGTAGACACAAAAAAAGAAACTGGGCTTATTGTCCATATCTCAAACAAGATGCCATCTGATGCGACAGCTGAATTTAAGGCTGTAGTTAATGAAAATCATAGACTCTATACAACAAATAATCATACAGCAACGCACCTTATGCATGCTGCCCTTAGAGAAGTTTTAGGAACTCATGTAGAACAAAAAGGATCTCTTGTAACAGCAGATCATTTACGTTTTGATTTTTCTCATTTCCAAAAAGTTACTGATGAGGAAATTGCTGAGGTAGAAAGAATTGTTAATGAAAAAATAAGAGCTAATAGTTCTTTAGAGGAAAAACGCTCTATTACGATGCAGCAGGCTGAAGAAATGGGAGCTATGGCATTATTCGGCGAGAAATATGGCGATTTAGTCCGTGTGGTTAAATTTGGCGATTCAGTGGAACTTTGCGGTGGCTGTCACGTACAAGCAACTGGTCAGATAGGTTTTTTTAAGATTGTTTCAGAAGGTGCTGTGTCTGCAGGAGTTAGACGAATAGAGGCTATTACTAGTGTGAAAGCGGAGAAGTACATAAATAATATGTTTGAAACAGTTAAGCATATAGAAAATATGTTTAAAACAAAGCAAGGTGTTTTAGATTCTATTGAAAAGTTGCTTAATGAGAATTCTGATATGAAAAAGGAGTTGGATAATTTTAACAAAGAAAGTCTAAAGATTGTTAAAGAGACTCTTAAGAATTCAATTGTTAAGACAAAAGAAGTAAATGTAATTGCTGAATTGTTTTCTGGCTCAGCGTCTGATGCAAAGGATATAGCATTTCAATTAAAAGGAGAGATTGATAATTTGGTATGCATATTAGGAGGAGATTATAAAGGAAAACCTCATTTATCAATAATGATATCTGAATCAATAGTAAAGGATTTTGATTTGCATGCTGGAAATATAATTAGAATTGCTGCCTCAGAAATTAAAGGAGGAGGGGGTGGACAGCCATTTTTTGCTTCTGCAGGAGGTAAAGATGTAAGTGGTTTGACCTCAGCAATAAACAAGGCTAAAAGCTTAATACAAGATAAGATAAGCTAAAAGTTTTGAAATCCTTTATTTGTTAAGTAAATTGAAGGGTTTTCAAAAAAAAATTCTATTTTTGTGTAAATAGAGAATTATAAAATTGGTAGAAAAATTAATATAGTAATTGAAAAGATCATGAAAAAAATGTTTAAAGTACTTGCTTCAGTTATGATGGCAGTGGTCGTAATGACTTCTTGTTCTCCACTGAATAAAATGCAAAAAAATGCAGCGAATATTGATTACAAAGTAACTCCAACAGTGCTTGAAGCTCATGCTGGAAATGTAGATGTTAAGATTGAGGTGAATTTCCCTCCTAAATATTTTAACAAAGCAGTTATTGTTGAGGCAACTCCGGTAATTACTTTTGAAGGTGGTGAAGCTGCTTTTGAAACTAAAGTATTACAAGGTGAAGAAGTTCAAGAGAATAATACTGTGATTCCTTATGAAGCTGGTAAAACAATTACTTATACAGGAAAAGTTCCTTATCAGGCAGCTATGCGTATCTCTAACTTAGAAATGAGACTTAAAGTACGTAAAGGTACTAAAGCTGTTGATGTTCCAGGTATTAAGATTGCAGATGGTGTTATCTCTACATCAATGTTAGTTGAGAATACTCCTTCTATAGCAATAGGTGCTGATGAATTCCAAAGAATTATAAGAACAGCCAAAGAAGCTGATATTCATTATCTAATTAATAGCTCTCATATTAGTTGGAAAGAGATGAGAACTGCTGATGTTAAAGAATTAGCTAAGTATATTAAAGAAGCTAAGGCTGACGAAAGAAAAGAGCTTAAAGGATTTGAGATTAAGTCTTATGCATCACCTGATGGAGCTGAAGATTTTAATGAGAAATTAGCTGGTAGAAGAGAGGCTTCTTCTAAGAAATATATTAAGAAAAAAATGAGAAAAATTGAAGAATTCAAAGTTGAAGAGTTTTTCAAATCATTAGTAACAGCAGAAGACTGGGAAGGTTTTAAGAAATTAATGGAAGCATCTGATATACAGGATAAAGAATTAATTTTAAGAGTATTATCAATGTATAATGACCCAGAGGTAAGAGAGAGAGAAATTAAAAATATTTCAGCAGCTTTTTCTTCTATAGCTAAAGAAATATTACCTAAATTAAGAAGATCTCAGTTAATTATCAATGTTGATAATATTGGTTTCTCTGATGAGGAAATTATTAAGTTTGCTAAAGAAGAGCCAGCTAAATTGAATGTAGACGAACTTTTATATGCTGCAACTCTTTTTGAAGGTGCTGCTGATAAGTTATATGTTTATGAGACTGCTAAGAAACAATTTTCTAATGACTGGAGAGGTTATAATGATGCTGGTATGATTTTATTCAATACTGGTAAAGTTGATGAAGCAAAAGCTAATTTTGCAAAAGCTAATGAATTGTCAGCAAATAACAAAGTAGTTAAAAATAATATGGGTGCTATAGCTCTATATAATGGTGATGTTGCTGGTGCAGAAGTTTTATTTGGTGCAGCTGCTGGTGCTGGTGTTGAGGTTGACTATAACAATGGTATTGTTGCAATTAAGAAAGCTAATTATAAAGAAGCAGTTAAATATTTTGGAAAATGTAACTGTGTAAACTCAGCTTTAGCATCTATTCTTGCAGGTAATAATAATGAAGCAATTCAAAAACTTAATTCTGCTAAAGAATCGGCTATGGTTGATTATTTAAAAGCAGTAGTTGGGGCTAGAACTAACAATCAATCACTAGTCATTGAAAGCTTAAAAGCTGCTGTTGCAAAAGATGCTAAATTAAAAGCATCAGCTAAAACAGATATTGAATTCGCTAAGTATTTTACTAATGCTGAATTCATGACGATTGTAGAATAATTACTATAATCTATATATATGAAAGGCTGAACTTAACTGTTCAGCCTTTTTTTATACCAAAACTTATTGGTTATTATGACGTAGAATTTCTATATATTTCATAAATTCATAAAGGATATTAATTTATAATAGCTATTTATGGCAAGAAGTTCTGCAAAATTTGGAACAGCACCAGTGTTTTTTACTGCTATATCTACCATTCTAGGGGCAATTTTATTTCTGCGTTTTGGATGGGCTGTAGGAAGTCTTGGTTTTTATGGAGTATTGTTGGTTGTGTTAGTTGGACATTTGGTTACAATACCTACGTCTTTAGCAATATCTGAGATAGCTACAAATAAAAGAGTAGAAGGAGGAGGGGAATATTTTATTATATCTAGATCCTTTGGATTGAATATTGGAGCAACAATAGGAATTTCTTTGTTTTTTTCTCAGGCCATAAGCGTTGCCTTTTATGTTGTAGCCTTCACAGAGGCATTTTCTCCCATTTTTGACTATGTAAAAGATAGTTATGATATCGTTTTACCGCGACAATGTGTAAGCCTTCCTGCCTTAATAATATTAGCTCTAATTATTTTAAAAAAAGGTGCAAATTTAGGGGTGAAAGCATTATATGTTGTAGTTGTAATTCTTGCAATATCTATAACTTCATTTTTTTTAGGTAAGCCTACAGCTAACTTCTACTCGGGAGCAGATTCATGGAGTGTTTCTTCAAATTTTATAAATCCGGAAAATTTCTTTATTGTATTAGCCGTTGTTTTTCCTGCCTTTACTGGTATGACTGCGGGTGTTGGTTTGTCGGGAGATTTAAAAAATCCTAAATTATCTATTCCTTTAGGAACAACACTTGCAACTGTTTTTGGGATGATATTGTATGTTTTTATTACATATAAACTGAAAGTTTCAGCTACTGAATATGAGTTGGTGTCGAATCAGTTAATAATGTCTAAAGTTGCATTATATGGGTGGATTTTAGTTCCCCTCGGATTGGCAGCATCCACAATTTCATCTGCACTTGGTTCTGTTATGGTTGCACCACGTACGTTGCAAGCTTTAGGTATAGATAATTCTTTTATGTCTAAGAGAGTTAATCGCTTTATTTCTAAAGGAAAAGGGAAGGATAATGAGCCCTTTAATGCCTCTATAGTGACATTTGTGATAGCAGCCATTTTTGTTCTCATTGGAGATGTCAATATTGTTGCAGAAATAATAACAATGTTTTTTATGCTGACTTATGGTACCCTTTGTTTAATATCCTTTTTGAACCATTTCGGATCAGATCCATCATATAGACCATCGTTTAAGTCAAGATGGTATATTTCCTTGTTCGGTTTTTTTATGAGTGTATTTCTAATGTTAAAAATCAGCTTTATCTACTCTGTTGCAGCTTTTGTTATTATTACATTATTGTATTTGTGGATATCTCGTGTGCATAAAGATAGAAAAGGACTTCAATCAATATTTTCTGGAGCGTTATTTCAAATACTTAGAACCTTTAATGTATATGTTCAAAATGTAAATCAGACAAGTGAAGATAAGTGGCGTCCGGCTGTGATATGTTTGTCTCATAATTATTTTTATTGTGATAAAATATTTCATTTAGTTAGATGGATTTCATATAAATATGGTTTTGGAACCTATATCCATTACTATGAAGGTTATTACTCTCGGGAATCAGTGGCAAAGACTAAGGATATAAAAGCTGAGATTTTAAAGAGAAATAAAGAATTAAATCATAATGTATACATTGAAACTATTATATCTCCATCATATACATCTGCTATTGCTCAAAGTATACAGATCCCAGGTATTTCTGGAATGAAGAACAATTTGGTTTTATTCGATTTTGAAAGAAGTAATAAGAAAGATGCAGCGAGAATAGCTGAAAATGTTTCATTAATTAGAGCTGGAGATTTCGATATAGGAGTTTTTTCCTTTGTAAAGGAAATGAAATATACGGAAAATTCTATTCATGTATGGATAAATAGAGACCAATTAGAAAAATCAAATATAATGTTACTATTGGCATATATCATCCATGCAAATCCTGATTGGAAGAATGCTGATATTAAGATCTTTGATATAATTAGATCGTCAAATTTAGGAGTAGATACGGACTTTATTAAGTTGATTCAAAGAAGTAGATTGCCTATTGCACCTAATAATATTAGGTTCGTAAAGAAGGAAGATAATGAGAAATTGTCGGATGTTATTAATAGGTATTCTGTTGGTGCTCGACTAAATATAATAGGGTTCGAGTCAAGAACCGTGAAGTTAAAGGGAGGAGACATCTTTGATGGCTATGATAATATGGGGGATATTTTGTTTATAAATATTGATTCTCACAAGGATCTTAACTAGTTGTGATATCGATTATTATCTGTTAAATATACGTTAATCCGATTGTAGATTTGTATCAAATGTGATGATTAACCGTAGATTTGCTAAATGGGTAGTTGTATTTAAAGGTATCATATGAGAATTATTCTTTCTTTATTTTTAGTTTTTTCACTTTTTTCATGTACAAATAATCAGAGTCTTGAGATTAGTTTTATAGCAAAAACAAGTAATCCTGAAAAGGTATTTATTACAAGTCCATCAGAATATATTGAGATTAAGCTTGATGAATTCGGAATGGCGAGTAAAGAGGTGAAGTTTGACAAGTCATGTATAGCTACAGTTTTATGTGGTGATGCAAGTTTTAATATTTTCTTATCAGATAAACGAGATATTAGTATCGTTATTGAAGAAGTTGATGGAAAATTCGATTTTTCTGTAAAATGTGACGATGGAGGTATTAATGATTATCTAATAAATGATATCAAGAAGTCTAAATCAACATTATATTCCAACTATAAGTTGAGTGAAAAGGAATTTTTTAGTAAAGTTTCAAATAGAATAAAAGCTGAAGAAGAGGCTGCTCAGAAGTTACAATTTCCTAATGATTTTAAATTACTAAATATTGAAAGAATTAAGTATGATGCTCTTTATTCATCAAGCATTTATCCTTTGCTGCATTCGTATGCAACAGGTAATGAAGAATATCTTCCAACTAAGGATTATTTTAGTTTTGTAAATAAATATTATAAAGAGAAACCTGAATTATTTGGTCTTTTATCTTATATCAGCTATATGGATAATATAGCTGTTAGTATTGCCAATAAATCGAATATAGATTGGGGGTCCAGAGCTTTTACCCTGAATTCGTTATCTTATGTGAATGATAGTATAAACAATAAGTCATTAAAGGAAATACTTACAACTAAGCGAGTTAAATATTTTATTAAAAGTAGTGGTATCAAAAACTCTGAAGAGATTTTGAAATTCTTTAATAGAAATGTGCATAAATCTATCTATAGAAATGAAATTCAATCAATTATTGAAGAATGGAAGAAATTAGGAAAAGGTAAACCTGCATATCCATTTACATGTAAGGATATTAATGGAAAGGAAGTTAGTATTGATATGTTGGGCGGTAAATATTCATATATATGTGTATGGACATCATGGTGTGCGCCGTGTAATGATGAAATGCCAATCTTTCAGAAGTTGAGAAATGAATTTGCAGATAAGAATATTCAATTTATTTGTATATCATGTGATCAGAGTAAATTGATGTGGAAACATAAAGTATTGTCAGATAAATTAGGTGGACTTCAACTACATTTTGGTGGTGATGAGAAATTTCTTGAGAAGTATATTATTTATTCTATACCTAGATTTATACTTCTTGATAAGGATACTAATATTATTGATGCTCATGCATTAAAACCTTCTAACGATGGTATAAGAGAATTGCTAAATAGTCTTTAACGTTTTTTGCATAAAAAAAAAGAGTCTTGGCGGACTCTTTTTTACAAACCTATGAAAAAACTATTTGGGAAAAATGCTTTATTCAATTTTTATTTATTGGCATTAATAAAAATCTAAGCAATTATTTAATATATTGTGTTAGATATGTTTTTGTATCCATATCTTCTAAAATACTATTATATATTATTGAATTATTAATATCTGAAGCACTTTCTAAAGCGGTTTCATTGATATAATAATTATCAAAGTCATTACATATTTCACTAAAGATAATTAAGTTGTTAGCATCATTTGATGTTTCAGCTTCAATTTCACTAATTAATTCAAAATCTTTAATTATATCATTGTACATATAATCATTTTCAGAATCAGTGATTGCTTCTAAGGCTGTTTCAACTATATATTTATTATTAAGGATATCATTTTTATCCGTTTTTGTTTTAGCAAAAGTTATTAATATTGATGCCAAAACCGCTAATGCTAATAATGTTACTTTTTTCATGACATTAAATTTTTTATATTTGACAATGAATTTTTTAGCGAGAAGTATTTCTTTAACTTCTACACTACAAAGATACAGTAGGACCTGTTTCTTTTTGGTTAAGTAACTCTTAAAAAGAACTAAAGAAAAGTTAATTATTTTGTTAACAAATGTTATAGCAAACGATATAAGTTAAAGAAAACCTAAAATCGTTAAAAAGAGCAACCATTCTATGAATAAGAATTTTAATATCAGGCTTTTAGTAATAGTAATGTCATTAGCATTGATGACCGTTGTGGTAGTGCAGTGGTTCTGGATAACTAATGCATTGTCGGTTAAACAAGAACAGTTTTCCAATAGGGTTTATGGTGTATTAGATGATGTTGTAAATAGAATAGAACAAATTAATTATGCAAAATTTATTTCTGATATAAACGATAGATTATCAAGTTCAGGAATTATTGATGATAAGAACTATAAGTCATATAGCTCATCTATTGTTGATTCTTTGATGTATGGAAGTGGCTTTTATAGATTTCAGGATGAAGGATCTTTCATGCCTAGAAATAGTAAAATGAATGCTCATATACGTCCGTCTAGAGAATATTACTCTATGTTTAAGGATGGAAGTAAAGTTCATACGACAGAGAAGGTGTTTGGTCAGGTTGTAGAATCTGCAATAATGAAGCACAATCTAACTCAAAGTAAATCTCCAGAAGAGTTTGAAAAGGGTAAAAGGTCTTTAGAAAAGTTTATTATACAGATATTTCAGGAGTCAGATGTTAGTAATTTATCTACAGAAGATAGATTGAGAGATATCAATGTGTATAATATAATCAGAAATTATTTAAGATATAATGGTATTAATCTTGCATTCTCTGTTGAATTGTCAGATTATCATAAAGCAGACTCATTAAAACGGAGTAGTCATAGAGATGACTATTTTGTTATAAATCCATTTCCTAATGACTGGAGACAGAGAAAGAACATGTTAGTTATGCATGTTCAAAATAGAAAAGGATATCTATATTCGTCTATATTAGGTCTTTTAATTGCATCGGGGTTGTGTATTTCAATTTTAATGGTGGTCTTTGGTTATACGGTGTTTTTTATTATCCGACAGCGAAAGCTTTCTGATATAAAAAATGATTTCATAAATAATATGACACATGAATTTAAGACACCTATTGCAACAATATCTCTGGCAACGTCGGCAATTATTAATCCTAAAGTATTGAATAATCCCGAGCAAATTGTTAAATTTAACGACATGGTGAAGAAAGAAAATCAACGTATGCATAAACATGTTGAGAAAATACTTCATCAAGCTAGGTTAGATAGAAAAGAAATAGAGTTAAATAAAGAAGAAATAGATATTAATGATCTTATAAATGAGGCTTGCAATCATTTCTCTCTTCAATGTGAGGAAAGTAAGGTTGATCTTATATGTAGACCACAATCAGAGGATAGTGTAATATTGGGTGATGAAATCCACATATTGAACTGTGTTATCAACATGATAGATAACTCTATAAAATATTCAACAATTGAACCGAGAATAGTAGTGTATTCAAAGGATACTTCAAAGGGAGTGGTTATAGGAGTGAAGGATAATGGAGTAGGGTTGTCAAGGGAGTCTCAAAAGATGGTTTTTAAAAGATTCTATAGAGTGACCCATGGAAATCTTCATAATGTTAAAGGTTTTGGTTTAGGATTAAGCTATGTGAAATCTATCGTTGAAGGTCACAGGGGTTCAATTAATTTACGTTCAAAGTTAAATAAAGGAACAACCATTGAAATGGTGTTTCCAAAAAAATAAAAATATGGCTCATAAAATATTACTTGTTGAGGATGATCCAAGTTTTGGTTCAGTATTAAAGAGTTATCTGGAACTGTCTGAATACGATGTTGTTCATCGTGTAAATGGTGTAGAGGGACTAGAGGCATTTGAGAACGAGGAATTCGATCTTTGTCTGTTTGATGTTATGATGCCTGAAATGGATGGATTTACTCTTGCTGAGAAGGTGAGAGAGATGAATAAGAAAGTCCCACTTATTTTTATTACTGCTAAATCGATGAAAGAGGATATGGTCCATGGCTTCGAGTTGGGAGCTGATGATTATATTACTAAACCATTCGATTCTGAAGTTTTGTTCTATAAGATAAAAGCTCTATTAGGTAGAGTTGAAGGAAGCAAAAAAGAGGAGGTTGTAGTAGTAGAGAAGATAATTAAATTTGGTAACGCAGAGTATAATACCGAACTAAGAACTTTAAAAGTTGCAGATAAATCATATAAATTGACTCCTAAAGAGGCTTCGTTATTGATTCTTTTATATAAACACAAGGATCATCTATTGCCAAGGGAAAAGGCATTGGAAGAGATATGGGGAAATACAGATTATTTTACAGCAAGAAGTATGGATGTTTATATTACTAAACTTAGAAAATATTTCAAGTCTGGTGCAGGGTTAACAATAGAAAATATTCATGGTTCTGGGTTTAGATTAGTTGAAGTAGAATAAGTAGTGCTACATATATAAAAAGGCCGAATTGAATTTTCAATTCGGCCTTTTTATATATTTTTATTTAGATGTTATCTTATTTAATTCCTAATTTTTTAGCAATCTTTCTTGGAATAGCATCTTTATGAACCATGATAGCTACAGTTTGTAGTTTAGCGTACGATTCAGACATTTTCAGGTAACCACCATACTTATTGCTGTCGTCAGCCCAAGAGTTCTTTACAAGGTAGTATTTAGTACCATTCTGGTCTTTATAAAGACCAGTAATATGCATTAAGTGATCATCGGTAGTTTTTCTGTTGTCAAACTTCTCTTGTCTAAGAGCGTCATTAACCTTAGCTTCAGGAACAGGCTCTTTAAACATTTTTTCCTTAATCTCTTTAGCAGAAACATTATCCCATTTAGACATTTCAGAATTTACCATTTTATCTTTATTAGAAGTTGGTAAAATTGCTAAGCCATTTCTGTGAGAGAATCCTTTCTCACTTACATCACCGTCCCATGCAAAAGAATAGTTATTTGCCAAAGCATTATCCATAACTTCAATAAGTTCTTCTATTGGTAAGTTGTAGTATCTGCTGTGAGTCCAGTTATCAGGGATTTCTAGTTCTACTTGCTCATAGAATGGATAACATTGGTAAGAAGTGATTTCAACATAATCTTTAGAATCAAATTTCAATGATTTGTAGAATTCTTTAGGACTAGTTGTTTTGTTATCAACTTTAAAAGTCTCAGGTTGTTCTCCAAGATATGTATCTATGAATCTAGTAAATGCAGTCTCCCATGCAGTAGATATTTTTCTGTTTTTATTCTTGTTTAATCCGTCAAGAATTCCCTTAAGTTCTGCAACCATTTCTGCGTGAATATGGTAATCACTTCCATAGTTAAGTCCTAGATATGCTTCTTCAGGAACAATACCATACTTATCCATCATCATAAGGACATCATGAGCTTGTCCTCCTTCACTAAAGTTAGTTTTTCCATGAAAACGGAAATATTTCTTACCTTTTTCAACAAATGCATTTCTGGTAATAAACATCTCTGATAGATCGTACTCTTTATTTAGAGTCCTAAGTAGTTCAGTTTCAATAAACGAAACAGTAGCAAAACACCAACATGTACCAGTTGATTGTTGATTCTTTACAGACGTTGTTTTTACATTGTAAATCTCTTCGAATTTGTATCCAGAGTCTTGTGCTGTAGCTGAAAGTCCAGCTAGCATAAGTACACATAAAAGTAAATTGAATGTTAATTTTCTCATAATCATATGTTTGTATAAAATAAATTCATTTATAACCTTAAAATTGGTCAGTGCAATTTACTATTTTTTAAAATACGATAATAGAAAACCAGTATAGTTATTTGAATAATTAACAAAACATTAATGTATATAAAAGTGAAGGAGTGACACACCCCTATGTCACTCCTTCGTATTACTAACCCTAAAATTTAACAATGAAAAAACAAACTAAAAATATTCAGTTCAGATTCAATGTGTCTTTATAGTCTTGCGACTAATATGTTTTTAATAACTTTATTTCTTTTTCATCTAGGAATCTCCATTTTCCTCTTGGTAGATTCTTTTTAGTAAGACCTCCGAAGAACACTCTGTCAAGTTTTGTAACCTCAAAACCTAAGTGAGCAAAGATACGTCTTACAATTCTATTTTTTCCAGAGTGAATCTCGATACCAACTTCATTTTTAGTATCTCCAACAAATTCAATTCTATCTGACTTTATAAAACCATCTTCAAGTTCAAAACCTCTTTCAATAAGATTAAGTTCTGCTTCTGTGATGTTTTTATCAAGCACTGCATGATAAATCTTCTTTTTGTTATGACTAGGATGAGTAAGTTTTTTTGTCAGGTCACCATCATTGGTTAGTAACAAAACTCCTGTTGTCATTCTATCAAGTCGTCCTACAGGAAAAACTCTTTCTGTACATGCATTTTTAATGATGTCCATTACAGTCTTTCTTCCTTGTGGATCAGAAGATGTAGTTACGCAGTTTTTAGGTTTATTTAAAAGGATATAAACCTTCTTTTCTGGATTTAATTCTTTTCCGTCAACACAAACATTGTCTTTGAATGACACCTTTGTACCAACTTCAGCGCATTTCTTACCATTAACAGTAACTCTTCCTTCTGCTATAACTTTGTCAGCCTCTCTACGAGAACAGAATCCAGAATTAGCTATATATCTATTAAGTCTCATTTCTTCTTCTGAAGACATGTTTCTTAATTTGTACTCAAGCTGTTTCTTTTTGCTATAATGGCTTTTTTGAAGAGTATCTTTGTCAGCATTAAACTCACGAGAATCTTTGTTCGCTCTAGGGTTACGAGATCTTTGAGAATCGCTTGTACGTCTCTTGCTAGAAGAATCGTTTCTGTCGAATTTTCTTCCTCCTCTATTTTTATTTGTACTATCGTTTCTCATCTTTTCTCAATACTAAGTATAACTACTCATTTCTAATTGGCGACAAAAGTAGGTATTAGAATTAAATCTGCAAATATATTAGGATGTTTTTATTGGATTCTTATTTTTATAATGTCCAGGACCTATATAGCTATTGCTTTTTATAGAGTGTTAAAACTTTTGCAACTTTCTCTTCTGTGCTCATATATCCATCTAGCCAGTGAATATTAAATCCGCTTTTCTCCATTTTCCTGAACCATGTCATCTGGCGTTTAGCAAATTGGTGTATTGATATATTTAACTTCTCAACCATATAGTCGTAACTGATTTCTCCTGTTAAGTATTGTGTAAGAAATTTATATTCCAGTCCGTAATATATAAGGTCTTCTGGTTTTATGCCAGAGTCAAGTAGTCCCTTTACTTCTTCAACCATACCTTCATCAAGTCTGGCATGCAGTCTTTCTGTTATGCGCCTTCTTCTGCTATCTCTGTCAAATTTAATACCTACTATTAAAGGATTAATTTCAGGATAATAGGTGTCTATTTCAGGATGAGTTTTATAATAGTCCTCAATCTCAATAGCTCTTATGGCACGTTTATCAGTGTCAACTTCTGTAGTGTTATGTAGTTCTTTATACGACTTTAAAATAGTAGTCAGTTCTTCAAGAGATTTTCTCTGAAGCGTAGCTCTTAATTCATCGTTGTTAGGAACAGCAATAAGTTTGTACCCTTTTAGTACGGCCTCAATATATAAGCCAGTGCCGCCACATACAATAGGAAGTTTTTTGCGAGCAGTGATATCTTCCCATGCTTTTACGAAGTCTTGTTGGTATTCAAATAAATTGTATTGATAACCAGCGTCAGCTATGTCTAATAAGTGGTATGGTATCTCTTTTCCTCGAACAGTGTATTCTCCTAAATCTTTTCCAGTACCTATATCCATTCCTCGGTATATCTGACGGGAATCGGCACTGATAATTTCAGCGTCTAATGAATAGGCTAATTCTGTGGCTAAGGTTGTTTTACCTGTGGCAGTTGCTCCGAGTACGCAAATAGTATTATACATAGCTTTAAACTTTATAAATTTAAGCTACAAAGATAACTAATTATTTCTTGTCATTTAGAGAGGGTAGAAGAATCGTAACTTTTTATTACTTTTGTGACGCAAAAGATTATAGATATGAGATTTAATTTAGAAAACAAAGATACAAAGACCAACGCTCGTTGCGGTAAAATATTCACTGATCATGGTGAGATAGAAACGCCAATTTTTATGCCTGTAGGAACATTAGGTTCTGTTAAGGGGGTTCATATGCGAGAGTTGAAAGATGATATTAAGGCGCAGATTATTCTTGGTAATACTTACCATTTATATCTTCGTCCTGGGATTGAGATTCTTGAGCAGGCAGGTGGATTGCATAAGTTTAATTCATGGGATAAGCCTATTCTTACAGATAGTGGTGGTTTTCAGGTTTTCTCATTAACAGATAATCGTAAACTGGCAGAGGAGGGTGCAACTTTCCGTTCTCATATCGATGGTTCTAAGCATCTTTTTACACCAGAGAATGTAATGGATATTCAGCGTTCAATTGGTGCTGATATTATTATGGCCTTTGATGAGTGTCCTCCTGGGGATTCTGATTATAATTATGCGAAAAACTCGTTAGCACTTACTCAGCGTTGGTTGGAGAGATGTGTTAATCGTTTTGATAATACAGAGGCTAAGTATGGTTATTCTCAAACACTTTTCCCTATTGTACAAGGGTGTGTTTATGAAGATTTACGAAGAAAGTCGGCTGAGCATGCTGTATCATTAAATCGTGAAGGTTATGCAATCGGCGGACTAGCTGTTGGTGAGCCAGTGGAGGAAATGTACGGAATGATTGAGGTAGTTAACGAGATACTTCCTGAAGATAAGCCTCGTTACCTGATGGGTGTAGGTACACCGATAAATATTCTTGAAGGAATTGCCCGTGGGGTTGATATGTTCGATTGTGTTATGCCAACGCGTAATGGTAGAAATGGAATGATTTTCACTTCAGAAGGAACTATAAATATCAAGAATCAGAAGTGGGATAGAGATTTTTCTCCTTTAGATCCTAATGGTGTTTCATATGTCGATACTGTTTACTCAAAAGCATATGTTCGTCACCTTATGAAGGCAAATGAGTTATTGGCATTACAGATATGTAGTATTCATAATTTAGCCTTTTATTTATGGTTAGTTGGTGAAGCTCGTAAGCATATTAAAGCTGGTGATTTCTCAACTTGGAAAGATTCAATGGTAAAAAAACTTGGAAGACGACTATAATTGCCATATTTTTAACAAAAAAACATAAGAATTGAAGAAGTTAGACCTATATATAATTAAGAAGTTCTTAGGAACATTCTTTTTCTCAATAATACTTTTAATTGCAATCATTGTAGTTTTCGATGTGTCGGAACATATTGAGGATTATATTGAAAAGAGTGCACCATTAAAAGCAATTGTCTTCGATTATTATTTAAACTGGATACCGTTTTTTGTTAACCAGTTTGGTGCGCTATTTACATTTATAGCGGTTATATTCTTTACTTCAAAACTAGCTGCAAATACCGAGATTATTGCCATTCTAAGTAGTGGTATAAGTTTTCGTAGAATGTTGTTACCATATTTTATTTCAGCCTTAATGATAGGTTGTATGTCTTATGCGCTATCTACATTTGTTATTCCTGAGGCCAGTAAAACACGGTTAGCTTTCTGGGATCAGTATATTGGTCATGCCTATAGAAATAG
>Ga0193964_1000258_pt1 | contig 25870 bp, 20 predicted proteins | sample FB_7_MG_FD_140323 | JGI IMG/M metagenome (GOLD analysis project Ga0193964, IMG submission 140323) | Microbial mat bacterial communities from the Broadkill River, Lewes, Delaware, United States - FB_7_MG | ecosystem: Environmental > Aquatic > Freshwater > River > Microbial mats | place: USA... | reverse complement strand
CTTAGCGTCACAACCATCTGGGTGGGAATGGGCAGCGCCGAGCCCATGTCGGCAAACATTTTTTCAAATACCGGAATAACAAATACAAGAATAACGCCCACCACAATAATTGCCACAGCCAGGGTAATGCCCGGATAGGTCATGGCTCCCTTGACCTGCTTTTTGAGTTTTGCCATTTTTTCGGCATAGGCTGCTAAACGCTGTAAAATGACATCAAGAATACCGCCGGCCTCGCCAGCGGAGATCATGTTAATAAAAAGTTCGTTAAAGGTTTTGGGAAATTTTTTCAGGGCATCGGCAAAGGTCTCTCCAGATTCAACAGACTCTTTAATCTGCTTAAGCTGCTTTTTAAATGTGGGATTTTCCTGCTGGGAATACAAAATATCCAGGCATTGCAGAAGCGGCAGACCCGCATCAATCATGGTGGAGAACTGTCGTGCGAAAATAATGACGTCACTGTCTGTTACTTTCGGCGCAAGAAAGGCGACATTCTCAAACAGGTCTTTTGGCTTTTTCCTGACCCTTGTCGGGGTTATTTTGCGACGTTCCAGGCTGGTTCTCACCTGTTCCGGTGTTTCAGCTTCCATCTCCCCTTTGATATTTCTGCCTTTGGGGTTCTTTCCCTTCCACTCGTAAGTGATGGCCATAATCATTCCTTCATATTTTTAGGATAAAGGCCGTCCAGTGCCGGCCATTATTTTGCGATGCAAACCCAGAGCTTGTCAGAACATTGTAAATTCAATACAGATATACTATATAAATTTGCAAAGTGCATTTCAACAGGAGTTATTCAGTGCCCCAAAAAAAACAACAAAATTCCCCTAGAACGGTCATAACCAGCCATGTAAATTCTGATTTTGATGCCATTGGGGCCATGCTTGCCGCACAAAAGCTGTACCCGGAAAGTGTAATTATCTTCCCCGGATCCCAGGAAAAGAACCTCAGAGATTTTTTCGTTCACTCCATGGGATATCTGTTTAATATGGCAGATCCGGCTAAAATTGACTTTTCCGGCACCCAGCGACTGGTTATTGTGGATACCCGGCAAAAAAGCCGACTGTCCGGTGTTGAAAAACTTTTGGAAAAACCGGATCTCATCATTGACATTTACGATCACCATCCGTCCTTTCCTGACGAAATCAAAGGGACCTACGCCCTGTCAAAGCCCTATGGGGCCACCACCACCATCATGTGTGAACTTCTGCGTGAAAAAAAAATCGGTATCAGCAGTGATGAGGCAACGGTGATGGCGCTTGGGATTTACGAGGATACAGGCAGCTTTACCTATGCCTCCACAACCCCGGCGGATTTTGAACAAGCAGGCTTTCTGGTCTCCTGCGGCGCATGCCTGTCCACCATCTCAAGCCTTGTGGTCAAAGAGATGAAGACCGAACAGGTCACATGGCTTAATGAATTAATCAATGAAATGACAACCCTTGCAGTTAACGGCATACAGATCCACCTATCCGCCATTGCAGCATCTCATTATATTCCGGATCTTGCTTCCATTGTACAGAAAATTGTCAGAATGGAAAATCTGGACTGTTTTTTTGCCCTGGTGCTCATGGGGTCCAAGGTCCATATCATTGCCCGAAACCGTCTGCATGAACTGGATGTGGGTAAAATACTGGGGTCCCTTGGGGGCGGAGGTCATTTTTATGCGGCATCCGCCAAGGTGGAAAACCAGACACTTCCCCAGGTTGAAATGCGCTTGATCGAGCTTATCCAACAACAGATTAAGCACGTACGTGTGGCAAAAAAATTAATATCCAGCCCGGCCATCACCATCACCGCTGATAAATCGTGTCTGGATGCAGCGCAGAAAATGATCCGCTACAATGTCAACACCCTGCTTGTCCTTGACTTACAAACGCTTGAATACTTAGGATATATTACCCGCCATGTGGCTGAAAAAATAGTACATCATAAGCTTGGAGATCAGCCTGTTGTCAATTATTTTGAACCTGGCGGTCAAAGTGTCAGTCTCTCCTGTGACCTGGCTGAAATTGAACAAAAAATTATTGATTTAAAACAGCGGGTCGTTCCGGTAATGGAAAATCGAACCATTTCCGGCGTTATCACACGCACCGACCTTTTGAATTTTCTCGTGGAACATAACCGGGAAGTTGTCCTAAGTGAAAAAACAGATATTTCCGGACTGAAACCCCGGACAAAATACGTGGGAAATCATCTAAAGCACCGTTTGGGCCAACGCGTACGTACCCTGCTTTCCGATATTGGTAATGCCGGAGACACGCTGGGTGTAGAGGTCTTTGTGGTGGGAGGTTTTGTCCGGGACCTGATGCTGGAGCGGCCCATTGAAGATGTGGATGTGGTGGTGGAGGGAGACGGCATTGCCTTTGCCCGTTATTTTGCATCATTGCATCATTGCAGATTGCACCAGCACCGTAAATTCAACACAGCAGTCATCATCTTTGAGGACGGGTTTAAGGTTGACGTGGCCTCTGCCCGGCTTGAATATTATGCAACACCCGCCGCACTGCCTGTGGTGGAGAACTCCTCCATCAAGATGGACCTTGCCAGAAGGGATTTCACCATCAATACCCTGGCCATTTCCCTGAACACCGAAACCTTTGGCACGCTCATTGATTATTTTGGCGGTGTCAGGGATGTTAAGGACAAAATTGTCCGCATTATCCATAACCTAAGCTTTATTGAAGATCCCACCCGGATTTTCAGAGCCATCAAGTTTTCCAACAGGTTTGGGTTTAGGATTGGAAAAGTGACTGCCAATCTTATCAAAAACGCCTTAAATGTCGGTGCTGTTAAACATTTAAGCGGACTGCGGGTGCTTTCGGAACTCAAACAAATTTTCGGAGAAGAGAATCCTTTGCCTGCGGTGCAGACCATGGCAGATTACGGCCTCAACAAGGTAATTCACCATGATCTGAAATTAACCGATACCACCTGTGCCTTATTTGAATCCGTGGGTAAAACCCTTGCATGGCATGATCTTTTGTATGCAGATGATGTTTATCCAAGGTGGGCGGTTTACTTCATGGCCTGGCTTCACGGGTACCCTTTTGAGGTGAACACTCAAATCGCGGACAGACTGATGTTTCCCGTAAAGGATAGGGAACGGTTGCTTGAGCAACGCATTAAGGCCGAACGCAGAATTCGGCTGATTGAAAAAAGCTATCCGGTCTCAACTCAGCAGATGTACTGGTGGCTGATCCATTTTAAAGCAGAATGCCTTTTGTTTATGCTGGCGTTGACGAAGAACGAATCGGTGCGCAAAGCCATCTCCCATTTTTATACACATCAACGAAAGATTAAACCATTGATGGGAGGAAAAGATCTTAAATCCGTTGGTATAAAGCCGGGACCTGTCTACACCACGATTCTCAATAAAATTATTGACGAAAAGCTGGACGGCAAATTAAATACCATGGAAGAAGAGATTGAATTTGCAAAGCATTATGCCTTTAAAAGCAAACTGATTTAATCGAAAGCATTACTCCTTTTTTATAACGGTTGTAGAATAAAATTTAAACCTTAATATGAAAGCCTACCCTCTTAAAACAAGCATCAGAAATTGCAACATATTTTTTTAGTAATATCGCTTGAAGAATAGAAGGGTATGATTTATCATTTTGACATTCAATACTTTAATTTTTTGCAGATACATTTTATAAGCAAATCTGTGTAGGTCACACAGATTTGCTTATAAAAAACAGTGCCTATGCCAGGTTTAAACGCTCAAAAAAGCTCAACCCAAATTCATTCTGCGGCCGAACCATGAATCCGATACGGACATGCTGCGAATTGGAATTGAGGACCACGGCCCTGCAATGGCCCAGACACGTTCAGATCGGACTCCTCAAATTCCGCCAAAAAATCTTAAAAAGCAAGGATGACCTATGAATCGTTTTTATACGCACCCACTCACAACTTGCTTTTGCATTTTGGTCTTATGGGCAGGTGGCGTCAATGCCGGTCAGAATAATGATGACACTGTCATAACATGGGGCGAACCCCATTTCCCTCCATATGTCATCACAAAAGGAAAAAGTGAGAACAACGGTATTGATGATTTGATCAAGCAAGATGTCAGTGAGCATTTGACCGAGTTTACACATCATTTTCGGAACGCCAATTATGCAAAGATAATAGATGACATAAAAAAACAAAAACAAGTGGTGATTACCCCATTGTTCAAAACTCCGGAACGAAAAAAGTATGTTCTTTATTCATCCATACCGAGTTATTTGGTTTTGCCCAATGGTTTTATTATCAACAACGCTGACAAAAAACGATTTACACCCTATCTGACCGAGGAAAATACGTTAGATATTGAAACGCTTATTATGTCTGAAAGGCTCTCGATCGGTATCAATCTTGGCAGATCATACTCCGGAATCTTGGACGAAATGATACGGAACCATGACGCTTCGTTCTATAAAAAATCATCTGCCGATCTATCCGAATCAATGATAAAAATGCTGCGAGCGGGTAGAATTGATGCCATGTTGGGATTTCCCGTTGAAATGAAGTTTGTAGCCCAAAAAGCAGGGTTCAATTACAATGATTTTGAAGTCCTTCCCGTCAAAGGTATGGTGCCATACTCGGCAGTCTATTTTGGCGCCCCTAAGAACGAATGGGGAGAACGTGTGATTGATCAGTTGAATATGCTTCTTATGGAAGACGGCAGGATTGCAAGATATGTCGGATTTTATGAAAACTGGTTAAATAACAATGATAAAAAACGGTATAAAGAAGTACTCAAACTCTTTTATCTCGATAAACACCCAAGGATTTTCAACACATTCTCACATGACAGAATAAACAATTGAACATGGTAAATTCTTTAAAACCATCCGGACTTGCCGGGAAAATTGCCTTTCTGACATTTGCCGTTAGTATTTTATGGATTATAGTGACATCTACTGCATTGCTATATCTTGAATACAGACTCAATAAAAATGCAGTTATGGAACAGCTCATGGAAGTCGGGGAAATCAACGCACCGAATTTATCTCGATCAATTTGGGAGTATGAAAGAGCCCTGCTGGAAACGCAACTCAGAGAAATCATTCAGCTGCCGAGCATATCCTATACCCGTTTGGAGGAAATCGACGGTACGATATTGGAGTTCGGAAACAAATCCCAAAGTTATCCCAAAGAGATCACCTTCAAGATTGATTTTGACGACAGGGGTGAAATCATCAATTTAGGCCTGTTAAAGATTTATCCAGACCTAGTACCATTGCATCAGAATTTGAAATCTCTGGCGATCAAAATAGTTTCCATTCAAACGATGAATGCATTTGTCATTGCAATCATTATCTTTATACTGTTCCATTTTTTTGCAGGAAGACATCTGACCGACATTGCCGCCCAGGCAGGCGGGCTTTCAGCGGATCATCTGGATTTTCCCATCAGGTTGAAGCGCAAATCCAACCTTGATGAAAATGGGAGTGGTGACGAGCTGGATATCCTCGAAACCGCTCTGAACGATATGCGAATTCATTTAATCAATGCCTTTTCCGAATTGAAAATCAGTGAAGAACGTCATCGAAAACTGTTTGAGACCATGCCCCAAGGCGTTATTTATCAAGATCCCGACGGGAATATTTTATCGATAAATCCGGCAGCGTCAAAAATTTTTGGACTTGATGAAAAGCGCCTGATGTCGACGAATCACTATGATGCACACTGGGAGTTTTTTCGTGAAGACGGCACACCCGTTTCACCCGACGCTCATCCGGGGATGCTTGCGTTAACAACCGGTAAAACGATTATGGATGAGGTGTTGAGGGTCTATAATCCGTCGAAAAAAGCGGATCGTTGGCTGAAAATAAATGCGGTCCCCTTGATCAGGGAACAAGAAGCCGTTCCTTATCAGGTTCACCTCACGTTCGATGACATTACCCGTCGGAAACAAGCTCAAGAACTCATTGATCGTTATGTTCAAATTATCTCTTCAACAAACGATCTGATGGCCTTTATTGATAATCAATATATCTATCGGGCTGTCAACGACTCATATCTCACCTACCACGGCAAAAAATATGAAGAGATCATCGGATTTCCCATCTCTACCTTAATGGGATCCCAAATATTCGAATCTATGGTCAAGCCAAATTTTGACCGGGCGTTGGATGGCGAGACCATCAATTTTCAAAGATGGTTTACCTATCACGAAGTTGGTAGACGATACATGAATGTAACCTACAGCCCTTTTTACAAGGAGGATGATAAGGTCGATGGGGTGGTGGTCAGTGTCAACGATTTGACCGAAATAAAACTGGCGGAAAATGAGATCAGGGATTTGCGCAATTACCTTTCCAATATCATCAACTCAATGCCTTCAACGATTATCGGAGTGGATCAGGAAGGGCTTGTCACCCAATGGAATATGACCACGGAAAGAAAAACAGGCATCTTGGCGAAATCAGCCGTAGGAAAACCTCTGATTGATCTTATACCGCAGATGGCATCGGAGATGGATAAAATTTCAGAGAGTATCCGCACCGGAAAGGTCGTGCTAAATCAAAAACGCCCCTGCAGCATGACTGAAAAAACACGTTTTGAAGAGATGACCATCTATCCCTTGATTGCAGACGGCGTAAACGGGGCGGTTATCAGAATCGACGACATTACGGAAAAAGTTCAGATGGAAGAGGTGATGGTTCAAAGTGAAAAACTGCTCTCTGTAGGAGGGTTAGCCGCTGGTATGGCCCATGAGATCAACAACCCCTTAGCCGCGATGTTGCAGACCGCCGGTGTCATGAAATCCCGGCTTCAAAAGGTCGAGATGAAGGCCAACCTGAAAGCTGCAAATGACATTGGTGTCTCCATGGAGCATATTAAAGAATATATGGAGCAGCGCGACATTTTCAAAATGATCAATACCATTAATGAGTCCGGCATACGAATCAAAAAGATCGTTGTCAACATGCTCAGCTTTGCCAGAAAACCCGATGCAATTGTCTCCACCTTCCAACTGGCTCAACTTATGGATGAAACCTTGACCCTGGCCGCTACCGATTATGACCTGAAAAAACAATATGATTTCAAAAACATCAAAATCATCAGAGAGTATGAAGATAACTTACCCATGCTGCCGTGTGAAGCCAGTAAAATTCAACAAGTCTTTCTAAATATATTTAAAAATGGCGCCCAAGCCATGCAAACCCATGGCTTCAGTGACAACGACATCCCCTGTTTCCATATCAGACTTACCGCCGAAAACGAGGTAAAGATGATAAGAGTAGAAATTGAAGACAACGGCCCCGGCATGGATAACAAGACCCGAAAGAAAATATTCGAGCCTTTTTTTACGACAAAAGCTGTTGGTGAGGGAACCGGCCTGGGCTTGTCCGTATCCTACTTCATTATCGTGGAAAACCACGGAGGAAGCATGGATGTTGTATCTACGCCTGGAAAAGGAACGACATTCATCATTAGATTACCGTTTTGATCAGGTCAATGTAGACGTTTAGGTGGCAAGTCTTCTTTGATGACTTGGGCCAGATCAGCAGCTCGTAAAGTGATTTAGGGTCATGCGGTTTAGGGATCAGGTTTTGAATTTTCATTTGAAAAAAAAATTAGGGCCGCAGATGAAATTTCGTTTACTTTATTTCATCTACGGCCCTTATGATAAATAGCATCCGTCTATTTTAGAGCCTGTTTAAAAATAGATGAATCGGCTGCAATCCCATGAGATTTCGCTTCGATCCCCTAATTTTTAAACAGGCTCTTATTTTTTCGAATATTGGAATGCTAACATAAGTTAACTATAAGTGCTGCACTGAAAAGGCGTGGCTTGAAAAAAAGATAAGATTCTGGTAATTCCCTTTTTTTGCATAACACTAATTAATTCTTTAGGAATATAAATGAAAAACGCAGACTTTTTAACCGGTATTACCACCTCGGGTACGCCTCACCTTGGCAATTATGTGGGGGCCATCCGTCCGGCTGTTGAATCCAGCAAAAATCCGGACCTGACCTCCTATTATTTTCTGGCAGATTATCACTCCCTGATAAAAAATCATGATCCGAAAAAACGAAAGGTCTCCACCCTTGAAATTGCCGCCGCCTGGATTGCGTTAGGCTTGGACTATAACAATTGTGTATTTTACCGGCAGTCTGATATTCCCGAGATTCCGGAGCTTACCTGGATTTTAACCTGTTTGACCGCCAAGGGGCTTATGAATCGAGCCCATGCATACAAGGCCGCAGTCCAGGAGAACGAGGAGCAGGAAAGAAAAGATCCGGACCAGGGTGTCACCATGGGCCTTTTTTCCTATCCCATTCTCATGGCTGCCGACATTCTCATGTTCAACGCAGCCAAGGTTCCCGTGGGCAAGGATCAGATCCAGCACCTTGAAATGACAAGGGACATTGCCGCAAGATTCAACCATACTTACAAAGAGTTGTTTGTGCTGCCCGAGGTGGTTGTGGATGAGACCGCAGCGGTGCTGTCAGGCCTTGACGGACGTAAAATGAGCAAAAGCTACAACAACTTTATTCCGCTGTTTGATACGGAAAAACGGTTGCGCAAAATGATCATGAAAATCCAGACCAATTCCCTGGGGCCGGATGAACCCAAAGATCCCGATACCTGCACGTTGTTTTCAATTTACCGGGCTTTTGCCACAGAGCAACAGACAAAAAATCTGGCACAGCGGTACCGGGAGGGCATTGCCTGGGGTACCATGAAACAGGAGCTGTTTGAATACATCAATGATATTTTAAAGGAACCCAGACAGCGGTACGAAGAGCTGATGGCCAATCCCAAAGATATTGAAGATATTTTGAAAAAAGGGGCGCTTCGGGCCAGGGAATATTCCGTGCCATTCCTGAACAAAGTCAGAAAGAGTGTTGGTATTCAATCACTGTCGTAATGTCTTCACCTCTTTTTCGGTGAGATGTCGCCATTTTCCGGGGGGCAGACTGCCAAGTCGAATATTGGCCATGCGGATCCGTTTGAGCATGGTCACCTGATTGCCGGTTTTGCCCACCATTTTCCGAATCTGGCGGTTTAACCCCTGCTTTAAAACAATTTTAAATCCGGTTTCAGAAACCCTGCGGACCTTTGCCCGCCGGGTTTTTTTTCCGTCTATCATCATGCCCTGGGCCATGGCAGTCAGATCCCGATCGCTGACAGGCCGGGTCGCATACACCAGATACTCTTTTTCATGGTCATGGGAGGGATGGGACAACCGATTATGCAAGTCACCGTCATCGGTGAGTAAAACAAGCCCCACGGAATCCTTATCCAGCCGTCCCACGGGATAAACTCTTTGTTTTACCGGCACAAGGTCCAGGATAATTTTTGCATTATCCTGGGCGCAGGTTGTGACCACCCCTTTGGGTTTATTTACGGCAAGATAGGTATATTCCCGGGTCTTGTCCGATGTATAGTGAACCGGCTTGCCGTCAAGACAGACCTTATCCTTTGCCGGATTTGCCTTGGTGCCAAGTGCTTTTACAACCGTTCCATTCACTGACACCCTGCCGTCAAGGATAAAGGTCTCTGCCTTTCTGCGGGAACAAAGCCCGCTATGGGCTAAAATTTTCTGCAGCCGTATACCTTGCACTGCTTCAGGATCTGTAATCGGCATTGATTTTGACATAATTTTCACTGAAGTCACAGAACAGGAACATATCCTGACCGTCTCCGAGATTGAGATCCAGAACAATGTTGATTTCATCCTGTTTCATAATTTCCGCCGCCTCTTTTTCTATCTCTTTACCCTGCCACTGGCCGTTTTGAACCAGCAGGACATCACCAAAATACAAATCCATCTTATTCTGGTCTATAGTGGCCCCGGATCTTCCGGCCGCCGCAGTGATCCGCCCCCAATTGGGGTCCTGGCCATAAATAGCGGTTTTGACAAGGGGGGAATGTGCAATGGCTTCGGCCACCAAAAAGGCATCCTGTTGGGTCAATGCGCCTTTGACCGTTATGGAAGCAACCTTTGTGGCACCCTCCCCGTCTTTGACAATCCTTTTAGCAAGCTCATAGCAAACCTCATCTAAGGCCGCTTGGAATACCCCAAGGGATTCATCATTGTCGATCACTGTCGGCCCTGCCCCGCTGGCCATACATACAAGGGTATCGTTGGTGCTGGTATCCCCGTCCACTGTAATTCGGTTAAAGGAACGAGACGCGGCATGGGTCAGTGCCTGTTTGAGCAGGCTGCTTGAAATATCAGCATCAGTAAATATATAGGAAAGCATGGTGGCCATATCCGGCCGAATCATACCTGAACCTTTGGCAACGCCCATAATGGTAAAACTTTTTTCACCCCCGGATGTATTTATTTTTCCATTGCGGGACACCATTTTAGTGCAGGTATCTGTGGTGAGGATAGCGCCGGCAAAATCGACAATGGTACAAGAGTCAAGACTTTTCACAGCTTCTGGAATTTTTGCTTCAATTTTATCCATAGGCAAGGGCGCACCGATCACCCCGGTGGAAGAGACCAATACATGTTCAGGCTCAATTTCAAGGGCTTTGGCCACAAGTTCCACGCACTTTTCTGCATGGGCTATTCCCTGTGCACCAGTAAAACAGTTGGCATTCCCTGAATTGACAAGTATTGCCTGGAGCATGCCCTTTTCCATGGTTTTTCTGCCAAGAATAACAGGGGCTGCAACCACCTGGTTTTGTGTAAACAATGCTGCTGCACAAGCAGGTTTATCCGAATAGATCAGGCCAAGATCCATGGATTTATTTTTTTTAATGCCGGCACAAATTCCAGCAAATTTAAAGCCTTTCATTTTATTTTTTTCCTTTCCCTCTTAAGTCCATCCAAAAAATTGACCGTGAATTATAATTAAATTTTAACCGCTTTGTAAACATGGATTTTAAATTCGTCTTAAACAATTTAAGAAAAAAATTACGCCTAAAAATAAAAATATACATTTTTGATTGATTGCACTTTGAAACGTCACTATTGCACATTGAAACACCTGAATTTTAAGAAAATTCCGTTGCATACACACATAATTCACTGATGTTTCAATGTGTTGCACACCGATACGTCCTTTAAAAAAGTTTAAGATAATCGTTAAAAACCATTTGACACGAGAAAATTAACTGAGTATACACTCAAATAAAATGAGTAGTCACTCAAGATTTTAGAGGTATTATGTCCAAAAAAGATGCCATACTGCAGGCAGCCACTGTGCTGTTCTCCAAAAACGGATTCAAAGAAACCTCCACCGCTGATCTGGCAAAAATGATCAATGTGGCGGAAGGGACCATTTTTTATCACTTCAAGACCAAAGATAGATTATTTTTGGCGGTTCTTGAAAAGACCAAAAAAATGATTCTAGAGGAATTTGACGCCTATATGGGAAATCAGCATTTTGACAGCGGCATCGGCATGATTGAACGCGCGGTCTCCTTCCACTTATACCTGGCCGGCAAGATGGAGAATCAGTTTCTTCTTTTGCACAGGTACTACCCCTACCAGATGGCAGAGGCAGTACCTGAATGCCGTAGTTATCTGGAAGCCATTTACGACTGTCTTGTTTCCATCTATGAAGACGGTATCGAAATGGGGATAAAGGACGGTTCCATTGATCTTTTGCCTGCCCGCAAAACCGCTTTGATTATCTTTTCCATGGTGGATGGGGTGGTCCGGTTTAAAACGTACAATCTGTATAATGCCAATGCACTGTTCAATGAATTGGTAACCGCCTGCAAACGCATGCTTAAGACTTAGACAATTAACTTAGAAAGGTGTTCGACATGTTAACCAAAATACTGCCGTTCATAGAGTGGTTCAAAGATTACTCCATAGGCAAATTCAAAATTGATTTTTTGGCAGGGCTCACTGTGGCCCTGGTGCTTATTCCCCAGTCCATGGCCTATGCCCAGTTGGCCGGCCTGCCTGCCTACTACGGCCTTTATGCAGCTTTTTTACCCCCCATGATAGCTTCATTGTTCGGGTCCAGCCGCCAGTTGGCAACCGGCCCTGTGGCCGTGGTCTCTTTGATGACCGCAGCAAGTCTTGAGCCGTTGGCATCAGCCGGAAGTGAAGCCTTTATTGCCTATGCAATTGTCCTGGCTCTCACTGTTGGTATTTTCCAGCTGCTGCTTGGAGTTCTTCGCCTGGGCCTTATTGTTAATTTTCTGTCCCATCCTGTTGTTAACGGTTTTACCAATGCTGCGGCAATTATCATCGGCACCTCCCAGCTGTCCAAGCTGTTCGGCGTATATGTGGACAAGGCACCTCACCATTATGAAACCATTATACGGGTAATTGAAAGCGCCTTTCACTACACCCATCTGCCCACCCTTGCCATGGGAATTTTATCCATTGCCATCATGGTGGGGTTAAAACGGCTGAATCCAAGAGCACCTTTCGTACTTGCTGCGGTTGCCATCACCACTATCATTTCCTGGGCCACCGGGTTCCAGCATAATGAAACCGTGACTATTAACCACATCATGAATGAAAATGTCCAACAGGATATCCAATCATTTAATCTCACTGTTAAATACATCAAGGATTTAAGTGTTGAGCGTACAACACTTACATCCAAGATAGAAAGCAGCCATGATGCCTCCACAATTGAAAAACTGGACTTACAATACCAGTCCACAGTTTTTACAGCAAAAATAGATGCAGCCAAAGCCAAGGCTTCTGAAATTCGTACCCGGCTTCGGGAGATGCAATTCAGTGCTGTTGATGATAATAAAGGCATTCTATTCTATAAAAAAGACAGTCCGATGCCGGATGCCAGAGCGGATGACAGAATATATCGTATCCGGATGGGTAATAACGCAGTTGATACACAGACCATAAAGCTGTCCGGCGGCGGTGCCGTGGTAGGGGACATCCCAAAAGGGCTTCCAAAACTTGGTATGCCCGATATTAGCATTTCCGTATTCATGCAACTTTTACCCTATGCCATTATCATCTCTTTGCTCGGTTTCATGGAAGCCATTGCCATTGCCAAAGCCATGGCGGCCAAAACCGGTCAGAGGCTTGACCCCAACCAGGAACTTATCGGTCAGGGCCTTGCCAATATCCTGGGCTCTATCGGCAAAAGTTATCCGGTATCCGGTTCTTTTTCCAGAAGTGCCGTCAATCTTCAGGCTGGCGCTGTATCCGGTCTTTCCAGTGTTATAACTAGTGTTATGGTTATTATCACCCTGCTGTTTTTTACACCGTTACTTTACCACTTGCCCCAGGCAGTCCTTGCTTCGGTTATCATGATGGCGGTTATCGGGCTTGTAAACGTTTCCGGTTTTATTCATGCCTGGAAAGCACAGTGGTATGACGGCCTGATTTCCGTTATTACCTTTGTTGTCACCCTGGCTGTGGCACCTCATCTGGAAAGTGGTATATACGTTGGTGTTTGTCTGTCCTTAGCCGTGTTTCTTTATAAATGCATGCGTCCCACAATCAGCGTCCTTTCAAGGGGCGAAGATCAGGCACTGAAAGATTCGTGTGTACATGAACTTGCCACCTGTGATCACATACAATTGATCCGTTTTGAAGGCCCGCTGTTTTTTGCCAATGCCAGCTACCTTGAAGATGAAATAAACGACCGGATCCAGGCGTCATCTGATCTAAGGCACTTTATTATCGCCTGTAACGGTATCAACGATATCGATGCCTCCGGCCAGGAAACGTTTGCCCTTGTTCTTCAGCGTTTGAGAAGTGCCGGATACGGCGTGTCGTTAAGCGGGGTCAATGATGCAGTTTACCGGGTACTTGCACGTACGCATTTGCTTGAAGAGATCGGGGTCCACAACATTTACCCCACCATGGAAAAAGCACTGGCAATCGTTCATAAACAAACCCATGACAATACCAAGGAAGATGAGTGTCCATTACTCGTAAACTGCCTGGGAACCGAATCAACCAAATAGCAGCCATGGGTTGACCTAGTATCTCAACACCTAAGGCTCGACCCACAACGCAACATGAAAGTAATTTGACAACTTACTGAAACTTTGGAACTTTCATATAAAAGGAGACATCCCATGTCTATACTGACATTTTTCAGCGGTTCATATTGCGGCAAAGCGTCAATCATTTCAGATGTTATTGATCAAAGCGGATTTAAACTGCTGTCAGACAATGATCTGGTAGCCTCGGCCAGCCGGTTGTCCGGAATGTCCGAAAAAAAAATTGCTCGGTCATTTCTTGAAAAAGCATCGGTGTTCAATAAATTCACCCATGAAAAAGAGCGCTCCATTGCTTACCTGCGCCTGGCCATGGCAGAGCAAATGTCCCAGGATGATTTCGTGATTGATGGAATTACAAGTCTTTTGATCCCTGCTTCGATAAGCCACGTATTAAGAATCTGCCTGATTGCAGACAAGGCATATCGAATTGAACAGGCCATGAAAGCGCAAAACTTAAGTGAAAAAGATGCCGTCAATCTGATATCAAAGAATGACGAATCTTACAGTGCATGGTCTAATACGCTTTATAAGATTACCGATCCCTGGGATGCTTCCCTTTACGACATGATTCTACCCACGGACAAGATGACCAAAGATGAAGCGGTATCCCTGATTCTTGAAAATTTGAAAAATGAAGTGATTCAGTCCACCAAGGCATCCAGGAAGGCTGCCGATGATTTTGCCCTGGCAGCACGGGTGGAAGTGGCATTGTCCAAAGAAGGCCATTCCATAGGCGTCAGCGCCCGGGACGGGCTGGTCACTTTGACAATCAATACCAATGTTCTTCTTTTGGGAAAACTTGAAGAAGAACTTAAAAATATTGCACAACAGGTTGAAGGGGTGTCGTCTGTTGAAACCCGGATCGGCAAGGGTTTCTACCAGGCAGATATCTATCGCAAGTTCGATTTCGAAATACCGTCAAAAGTTCTTTTGGTGGATGACGAACGTGAATTTGTACAGACCCTTTCCGAAAGACTGCAGATGCGTGACGTGGGTTCCGCCATTGCCTATGACGGCGAATCCGCGTTAAATCTTGTGGAAGCCGATGAACCCGATGTGATGATTCTAGATTTAAAAATGCCGGGTATTGACGGTATTGAAGTGCTTAAAAAGGTCAAGGCCTCCAGGCCTGACATCGAAGTCATCATTCTAACAGGCCATGGGTCGGATGCTGACAGGGATATCTGCATGAAGCTTGGTGCCTTTGCCTATCTGCAAAAGCCTGTGGATATAGAAGAGTTAAGCCGGAATTTGAAGGCTGCCAATGAAAAAATCCAGCAAAAACTAAAATAAACGGAATACTGTAGAAACAGGATCATCATTATGGCCCAGGAAACTAAGAATACGGAAAAAAAAGCAGAGGGCACAGGCCCAAGCACCAAACTGCTTATAGGGGAATTTCTTAATTACAAACGGATATGGCTGCTTTCCTTTGTGCTGACAGCCGCATTTGCCATTATTCCTGTTATCTTTTTTGCCGTCCTAGATTACAACCTGACCCGGCAAGCTCTGGAAAATGATGCCGAGGCCCGGGCTGCCCGCCTGGCCTCAAACACCTGGCGTTCAATTTCCTTTTTTTTAGATGAACGCAAAAATGCATTGAGCTACGTGGTGCGGTCCAATTCGTTGGCACAGCTTGAGGACACACAGCAACTAACAAAAACTTTAAATTTTTTACACCAAAGCTTTGGGGGCTTTACGGATATCGGCATTATTGACGCCACCGGCGTTCAAAGTGCCTATGCTGGCCCCCATGGGCTTGCAGGCAAAAATTACAAGGATCAGCAATGGTTCAAGGACACCATGGACCATGGAATTTCTGTCAGTGATGTATTCCTAGGGTTTAGAAACGTTCCTCATATTTCCATTGCCCTGCGTCATACGGCCCCGGACAACAGCTATTTCATTATCCGGGCCACCATTGAGCACCAGCTGCCCAAAATTATATCCGAAGTTAAAACATCGGGGAACGGGGATGCATTTTTGATCAATGCCCGGGGCGTACTTCAAACACCTTCCCACCATTTCGGAAATGTGCTTGAAAAAGCAAATATTGCTCTACCCCCGGCCACTGACCAAACCCGTACCATGTCCATGACATTAGAAGATGGAGAAGATTTGATCGCGGCGTTCAGGCACATACCCGATACACCGTTTATCCTGGTGGTGCTTAAATCCAAACAGGTGATCATGTCCCCTTGGCAGGACAGCCAGGCGACAGTGATCAAGTACCTGGGCATCAGCATATCTGTCGTTCTTTTATGGATTGGGGCCGTAACCGCTTATTTTGTACGGCGGTTGAAATATTTAGACCTTAAACGTTCCAAATATTTTCATATGGCTGAATATGAAAATAAGATGGCCTCCATCGGCCGGCTTGCTGCAGGTGTGGCCCATGAGATCAACAATCCGTTGGCCATTATCAATGAAAAGGCAGGGCTCATAAAGGATTTGGCCCATTTTAAGCAAGAGTTGAAAAATGAGCCAAGACTTCTTGAAACGGTGGATATTATCCTGGCCTCGGTGAAACGATGCAGCAGGATTACACGCCAACTGCTCAGTTTTGGTCGCCAGACCCAGACAACTCCCGTACCCCTAACCCTGAAATCCGTTCTTGATGAAGTGCTGGTGTTTCTGGTAAAAGAAGCACAGTTAAAAAATATCTTTGTTGATATAGATGTGCCTGATACCCTGCCCCATGTCGTTGGCAACCGGGGTAAGCTGCAGCAGGTCCTTTTAAACATAGTAAATAACGCATTTGCTGCCATGCCCAGGGACGGCAGGCTTTCCATCAGTGCACAAGAAACGGACGAATCAACAGGCAAACCATTTGTTCGCCTTGACATAAGCGATAGTGGATGCGGGATTTCCCCTGAAAATCTTAAACATATTTTTGAACCGTTTTTCTCAACAAAGACCAATCAGGGCGGCACCGGGTTAGGGCTTTCCATCACCTATGGCCTTGTCCAGGAAATAGGTGGGCGAATTAAAGTAAAAAGCAAGGTTAATGAGGGCACAACATTTATTGTATATCTGCCCACAACAACACAGAAAGAAGAGTGAACTATGCAGATACTTCTGGTCGATGATGAGAAGGAACTGGTCTCTACCCTGGCAGAACGTCTTGGGTATAGAGGAATTGATGCACACTGGGCTGTCACGCCCAATGATGCCATCGCCATGCTGTCCAATCAAAGCTATGACATTGCGGTTTTAGATGTGCAGATGCCGGAGATGAACGGCTTTGAGCTCAAGGAGAAGATGGAGGCGATATGTCCCGAACTCAAGTTTATTTTTATGACCGGCCACGGGTCTGAAGAATGCTACTATGAGGGATGTTCCCAGACCGGAGAGGCTTTTTATCTTGTTAAACCTGTGGAAATTGACAGTTTGATTGAAAAGCTCAATCAGGTCATGCTTGATGGAGGAATATGTTGAAATACACCGCCCAAGAAATTACGGACCAATGCGGCCCGGCTTATTTTGGCCGGATGGGGGCATCCATATCCCATGATATTAAAAACTGCCTGGCCATCATGAATGAGAATGCAGGACTGATGTCTGATTATCTTATGATGGCCCAAAAGGGTGCTCCACTTGATATCGAGCGTTTTTCAGGAATTGTCAAGCGCATTGAAAAACAGATTGGGCGGGCTGATGGTATCGTAAAATCCCTTAATAACTTTTCCCACAGCATGGACAAGCCGGAACAACAGATAGATCTGGATGAGGCGGTGGGACTTGCCCTTGGTCTTGGTGCCAGAATCATTGCCAATAAAAGCATTCAGGTGAATCATACCCAGGCTGCCTGCAAACTTTATGTCAACGGATCACTTTTCTTTTTATTGTTTCTAATTTGGTCAATTTTAGAAAATGTAATGGAAAACCTTGCATCAGGTGCCGTTCTCAATATATCATCTAAAGAAGATGGCAATAAACAGGTTTGTTTAAGTTTTCAGTGTGAACAGCCTTTTGCCTCTAATTTTGATCGGCAGGCAAACAGTCAGACCTTGGATTTGTTCCAGGCAAAAATTGTATTGGATGATCAATACACCAAGGCAGATATAGTATTTGGCAGGTAGGAAAAAATAATTATCAACAGATAACAGCTTCTTTAATATCAACTAATTAAAAGGAGACCCCGGCAATGAGTGAAAAAGTTTTAATCATAGATGACGAACAGGAGTTCACAGAAGCCCTGGCAGAGAGAATGACGAACCGGGGAATGGACGTGAGCACGTCGAGTTCCGCCATTGAAGGCCTGAAAAGCGTTGAAGAAAAATCCTTTGACGTGGTGGTCCTTGATCTGCAGATGCCTGAAATGGATGGCATCGAAACTTTAAAAATTCTAAAAAAGAAAAATCCTGAGCTTCAGGTGATTCTTTTGACCGGGCATGCCACGGTTGAAAAAGGTATAGAGGCCATGAAGTTAGGTGCCATGGACTTGCTTGAGAAACCGGCTGACCTGACGACCTTGACGGAAAAGATCAAAAAAGCCCAGGCCAAAAAAATAATTCTGGTGGAAAAAAAATCTGAGGAAAGAATCAAGGAAATCATGGAAACCCGGGGATGGTAGATCCTAAAATCTAAACGTTAACCGGTTCTTTCAACGGACAAAAAAAGGGATAAAAGCCTGATATATGGCTTTTATCCCTTTTAGATTCACAGGTGTAGCGGGGTTGTTATTCTGACTGGTTTGGTTTATATAAAACACCAAAGTTTAAAATGAGATTTACCATACAGCAAGCGGCGTCAGGAAAAAATGGAAATTCTAATATCTGAGTTATGCAAGTCTTTAGGTGTATCCCGTACAACCATAGAGCGCTGGATCCGCCAGGGAAAGCTGCCTGTGTCCCAAAAGGGAAGAACTTACAGCTTTCATGCCAGGGATTTGAAAAACTGGGCTGCGAAAAACCATATTTCCCTTAACCTGAAACCCCGCCCTGTCCAAGGCCCTGAAGCCGAAATGCAGGTCTCTTTGTCCACTGCCTTTGAAACCGGCGGTGTGTATCACGATATTGACACAGGACCGGATGTGCCGTCGGTAATTAACGCATGCGTTGAAAGAATTAAGGCCGTTCCGGATAATCACAAAACGGATCTTGCCCGGCAGCTTATCAAGAGGGAAGAGGCTTTGTCCACAGGGGTTGGCGGCGGCATTGGCATTCCCCACCCAAGAACACCCCTTAAATATCTTGAGCAGCCCATGGTTGCTACCTGCTTTCTTAAACACCCCGTGGATTATCATGCGTTGGATAAACAGCCTGTATCTACCCTGTTTTTCATCCTGTTCCCGGAATTGAAATTCCACCTTCATCTGTTATCCTCTCTTTCTTTATGTTTACGGAACAGGCAGTTCAGTGAATTTTTAAAAACCTGCCCGGAACAATCCGAGTTGATCGAAAAAATTGATGCCCTGCACCTGACCCAAAAGATGTAAGCGGATATCCGGACCCCATCATGAGCAAGCTTAAACAAACCTATAATTCTTTTTATGCAAAATTTTTTCTTTTTGATGACCGGCTTGTGCTGATGATTGCCGGCGCAGTTGTCGGTATCTTTGCAGGTCTTGCAGCCGTGGCATTAAGACTGTCCCTGGCTTCGGTTCTTGAGTTTTTTACACCCTACCGCCAATACGCCTGGGCGTTTATCCTGCCCGGCATCGGCGCCCTTTTCTCATGTTTATTTCTTGATAAAGTTATGCGGGAAGGCGCAGGCCATGGTGTGCCCGAAGTCATATATGCCGTATCCAGACGAGGCGGGCTTTTGAGGTTTCGTTCCACCTTTTCCAGGCTTATATCCAGTTTTTTAACCATTGCCAGCGGCGGCTCTGCAGGTCCCGAGGCACCGGTTGTCATGAGCGGGTCGGCCATAGGATCCAATATCGCTAAATTTTTAGGCTTGAATGACCGGCAGCGAATGACCTTGGTGGGCTGTGGTACGGCGGGCGCCATTGCTTCCATTTTTCACGCCCCTGTGGCCGGGCTTATTTTTTCCGTTGAAATCATTCTTGGGGAATGGAAATTTGTCAATATCATTCCCATTGCCATTGCCGCTGTGGCCGGCGCTCAGGTTTGTGAAGCCATTATCCCGACAAAAGAGCTTTTCCAGCCCCCCCCTTTCAGTATTTTCACAGGTGATATTTTAGGCAGCATCGGGCTTGCCCTGTTCACCGCCGTGATATCCGTGATCTTTACACGCACGCTCAGAAAAGTTGGTGGATTAGCCAAACGAACACCTGTATCCCCCTGGCTTCGGGCACTGATCGGCGGCTGCGCTGTGGGTTCCATTGGCATTTTTATGCCCATGGTGCTGGGTGAAGGGTATCATCCGATCATGGAAATGGTGGGCGGCACTTTTCCCATGGCATTCTGGCTCATATTCCTCGGTATTTTTCTAAAGATATTTGTCACGGCCATCACCCTTGGCTGGGGAGGCTCCGGCGGCATCTTTGCGCCTTGCCTGCTCATCGGCAGCCTTAGCGGAGTGGTGTTTTACAAGGCCATGATGTTTATTTTCCCCAATGCCGCAGTGACGTCAGAAGGCGCGTATGCTCTTTTAGGTATGGCCGGTATCATGTCCGGAGTTATGCAGGCCCCATTAAGCAGTATTTTTCTGATTGCAGAAATTACCGGCGGCTACGAGGCCATTTTACTTTTGCTGCTGGTTTCTTCCATTTCGTCTACGTTAAGCCATATTATTGAGCCGGCTTCTTTTTATTTCAAGGACCTCATTGAACGCGGCGAATTCATGCGGCCCGGGACAGATGCAAGAGTTTTGTCGGATTTAAGCTTAAATGAGATCATTGACACCAGCTACACCACGGTATCGGAAAATATGGTTTTCAGAAAGTTTATCAATATAATCCGCAATTCAGACCGCAACCATTACCCGGTCATATCAGATGAGACAGGCGACTACCTGGGAATGGTCCGGGTTTCAAGTATCCGGAAATATACCCTGGATCCAGCCTTTTATGACATGATTTTTCTTAACCAGATCATGGATACGGATATGGTGACAGCATCCTTTGACGATAATCTCCATGATGTACTGGAATTCATGGAGACCTTTAACATTGATCACATCCCGGTGGTGGATCACCACAGATTTTCAGGAATGATTTCCAAGGCGCGGATACTTGATCTGTACCGCAGGGAACTGATCATGCAGACCAATATACAATGACCCCTGTTCATGGTCCCAAGGAGACTTCCAATGAATTATAAACTGCTCCATATTTTCAGGAATACCCCCTTTGGCAGGGAAACCTTTTTGCAATCCCTGCATTTTTGTAAAACCATTAATGCCCATCCTGTTGTGTATATCCCTAAAACAGATAAGTTTTTAATGTATTTTTCCAATGATGTGGTTCAGGTGAACCTGGACAACTCATTTTTAGCCTTTCCGGATACAGCCCATGAACATGTTATTGCGCTTTTTGATGAGGCCGGCATTCCGCCCAGGTTTTATGAGCCAAAAGACTTTACCGCTTCCACACTGCCGGATATATCCAGTCAGTTCGACTATATGTGCTCTCCGCGTTCAATCAGCGATCGATCATCTAAAATAGGACTGGGCCATCTGGGCCCTAAGGTTCGGCGGATGATAAAGCAGGCCACCTTTCCCATTTTGATTGCAAGTCCCGTGTTCAAGGCATGGAAAAGTATATCCGTATTTTTCGGCGGATCATCCAATGCCATGAATGCCCTTGTTCTAGGATTGAAAGTTGCTATTGCTTCGGGATGCCCTTTAAAAATTTATACCGTACTTGAAAAGGACACCGAGGAAGTTTACCGGAATATGGTAAGGGATTCGGAACTTGAAGAACTTGTGGACCAATATGTGAACGAATGGTGTTTTTATGAATCTACCGGATTTGACCGGATGCTGTATGAGGTGCCCCACGACTCACTGATTGTTCTTGGTGCCTATGGACACGGTGTCATAAAAGAAATTCTTCTGGGAAGCAAGATGGAGTATATCCAGTCAACGGTTACCAACAACCTGCTGGTGACGGGCCCAAACTGCCGGATTTCTCTTAAATAGTATCTGAAACATTAGGCGTTTAAAAAGGTAATATGGAATCAACATCTTATTGGTTGGTATTCTTTACAACCGTTTTCGTTATTAACATCTCGCCCGGACCGGACGTTATTTACATTGTTTCCAAAACGATAGCACAGGGCCGAAAAGTGGGCATTGCGTCATCTCTGGGTATATGGGCCGGAGCATTGGTGCATGTGGCAGCCGCTGCTCTCGGTCTATCAGCGGTTCTTGCCGCTTCGGCAACCGCATTCGGTATTGTAAAGTATATCGGTGCGGGATATCTGATATATCTTGGAATACAAAGCCTGATTTCCAAAGGTGAGACATTTAACATGCATGAAAGCACAGGTGAAAAAACAACGCTTTGGAAGGCATTCAGACAGGGGGTGCTGGTAGATATTCTCAATCCGAAGGTCGCAATTTTTTTTATGGCTTTTTTGCCCCAGTTCATCCGCCCGGAATTGGGGCATTATTCCGCTCAGATTGCCATTTTAGGATTTCTTGTCATTCTGGTGGCCATGCCGATTGAATTTTTCTTCGTTATAACAGCAGATCGGATGTCTTCCTTTTTCCGTAACCATCGACGTTATTCGTTCTGGCTTGAACGGGCTTCCGGTTCTATTCTTGTCACTCTGGGTATCCGTCTGGCCTTAACAGAAAATACCAATGCTTAAACCGGCGCAGCACTCGGACGCAAAGGATTCAGGTCGCTGCGCTTCCCCCAGGACCTATCATGTTTATTCCATCACCGTCACCCGCACCCCTTAAAGAAACTTCGACATGGATTTTTCTCTTTGACCACACCGAGCTGGTCGTTGACCCTGAAACAGGTCAGGTACCCGTCCTCGAACCCAACTTGGCCGAGCCCCTGGCCCGCATCGGCCTCCATCCTTTTGGCACCCTGGACGGCATCCCTTGCTGCTGCGGCACCCTGGTGGAGCCCCTGCCGAAATCCGGGCTTTCCAAACTCGACCTTAGAACATTCTACCAAAGCGCCGACGAGGACACACGCCTGGCCGTGGCCTGCGGCCGTTTTATAGCGGACCTCCACACCAATGCTCGCTTCTGCGGCCGGTGCGGCACCTTGACCCGGATTATGGGAAAGGAACACAGCAGGACCTGCCCGGCCTGCGGCCTCCATACCTATCCCAGGATATCCCCTGCCGTGATCATGGGCGTGACCAGGGAAAATAAAATCCTCCTGGCCCGGGGGGTTCGGTTTCCCAACAGACAGATGTTTTCCGTTCTGGCAGGATTTATGTCCCCCGGGGAAACCCTGGAGGAGTGCGTGGCCCGGGAGGTTTACGAGGAAACCCGGATTCGTGTGAAGAATGTCCGGTATGTGAAAAGCCAGCCCTGGCCCTTTCCGGACAGCCTGATGATCGGGTTCACGGCGGATTATGAGAGTGGAGAGATAAAAATTGATCCCGGGGAGATTCTGGAGGCCGGATGGTTCACAGCGGACCGCCTGCCCTCGATCCCGGACGGCTATACCCTGGCTGGGCAATTGATCAGAAGTTTTGTGTTGAAATTCAACAAAAGGAACTGAAATATGGAGATTGAAATTAAGATCAGAGGATACCATACAGACCTGTATCAGCATGTAAATAATGCCCGGTATCTTGAATTCCTTGAAGAAGCCAGGTGGCAGCTTCTTGAAGACCACACGGACCTTGGATCGTTTATGAAAAAAGGATTTTTATTTTTTGTGGTCAACATCAATATCTCATATAAAAGTCAGGCCCGGGTTAACGATCTGATCCGAATCCGGTCGGGGATGAAAAAAATCGGAAATAAAAGCGCCGTGGTCCGCCAGCAAATTATCAACCTGGCAACCGGACAGGTCTGTGTGGATGCCGACATCACTTTTGTTCTGTCTGATTTTAAAGGAAAAGCCCTCAAGCTTGAAGGTGAGGTGCTGGAGACGGTGAACCGGATTCCTGTGTTTGAAGAATAGACCCATCGTTGGGGGTTAGCGTGTAGTGGGAATGCATAGACAGATAAAATAAGTAAAGCAGGCAACAATGATTGAAAATATCTTTTTTGATTTGGATGGCACCTTGACAGACCCTAAAGAAGGGATAACGCGTTGCATACAATTCGCTCTTAAAGAATTCGACGTGGAGAGCCCCCATGCAGATCAGCTTACCTGGTGTATCGGCCCACCCCTCAGAGACTCTTTTTCTAAAATATTGGACACCACCGATAAAGATAAGATTAAACATGCTTATACCACTTACCGAAAACGGTTTGCGGATAAAGGGCTGTATGAAAATAAAGTATATCCAGACGTTCACAACGCCCTTGATATGATTAAAAAATCGGGGTTCAAGATTTTCCTTGCCACGTCAAAACCTGAAATATATGCAAAACAGATACTTGATCACTTTGACCTCTCCAGGTATTTCAACAAAGCTTATGGAAGCAACCTGAATGGCTCTCTGACGGATAAAGGGGAGTTGATAGCCCATATTCTCAAAACAGAAAACCTTGATCCAGGCAAAACCGTCATTGTCGGAGACAGGGTGTATGATATCGCCGGCGGTAAAAAGAACGGCATCATGACGGCAGCCGTTACGTATGGCTACGGGAGCCTGGAAGAAATCACCTCATCGAAACCCGATATTATATTTGACGCGTTTATCGACCTGTTACCTTTTCTGGAAATAACCATACCGACAAAAGCCGAGTTCTGCCACCGGTGAAGGAGAATATTAAACCGGCAATTAAAGATCCGATATTCCAACAACAGTATTATACTGAAAATATAGGCTTTTTCGCTAAAAAAAATTCGTGTAGATAGTTGCCGGGTTCATATTTGATTTTATAAGTTCATTCGAACGTCTACCCAGACCTGACTCTCGATTGGGCCTTGCTTCCATATATTCTTACAGAACTGAGCTTTAGCAAAAGTATCTACCACCTGTCACAGGCAATCAAAAAGTTTCTGGCGTATCAAGAGCTTAATTTAAAAAAAACACCATCCAAAGCTATTGGTACTTCCTATCGGTCTTCCAAAAGCAATTCGGCAGAGTCTCCCAAACGCCTAGGGACAAAATCGAATGTTACAGCATTCTTCATACATGGGGCGGCAAATTATGGCTCCATTCGCACATCCATTTTATTGTCACTGCAGGTGGAGTAGATACCAGAGGGGAAGTGGGTAGAGCCCAAATACAGTTACCCCACAGAAACAAAATCATCCAAAGTTTCGATTTGATTTTGTTTGCCGGCCAAGGTAGTATCCTTTTCTACGAATTTCCTTTTTTTGAGGTTTTTGTTTGCCGACTTAACCATATAAAAATGTAAAATTCGTTGATTTTTATAGTATTTCAAATAGTTGTTTTTCAATTAACTACCGTTTTTGATCACCGAAAGTTAAGTTAAGGATTAAAATGAATATCAACGAAAATTGGTTACAAAAAATTAAAAACAAAGTGGTCGGCATGACCGCTGCACCTGAAACATCAAAGGAAAAAAGTTTGCAACCGCCTGAAAAGGAAATCGATAAAACAGTAGAAATAATCGAGGTGATTAAAACGGCGGATGAAACACTTTATAAAAACAAAAACCCGCATTATGAAGGAAAGCTGGCCCAACCCCTTTTGGCATCTCCGAATGAGACTATTCGTGTAATTAACGACAGGGGGTGGAAAATGCGTGGAAATGCCGAAGAGACCAATCTTTTTTTGATCAGGATGTTGTCAAGAATCTTGAATGAAAACGAAGAAACGATCAAAGAAAAAGCTCTCGAAACACTGATTAACATATTGGCCGTCCCGGATGATAATACAACAGGATGGGTTTGCATTCTTGAACAATCAGCCAAAGAGATTGCCAAAGCCAATATGCCCGATGTAAAGGCTAAACTCGAAACGCTGAAATCTAAGGTTTCCGGGAATAATATAGACGCCATTGATT
>Ga0193964_1000257_pt1 | contig 25999 bp, 27 predicted proteins | sample FB_7_MG_FD_140323 | JGI IMG/M metagenome (GOLD analysis project Ga0193964, IMG submission 140323) | Microbial mat bacterial communities from the Broadkill River, Lewes, Delaware, United States - FB_7_MG | ecosystem: Environmental > Aquatic > Freshwater > River > Microbial mats | place: USA... | reverse complement strand
TATAAATTCGGGTACTACATTAAATATTTAAGAACTCGAAGCCCTTATACAGGGAGTTTGAGCTTCAAAAATTGTCGATTTTTAAGGTTTTTGGGGGTTTTGGTGTTGAAGTTGGGTTAACTCAATGTTGGATTATATCTCTCGAAGTGTAGCAAGTGATACCATTAAAGATTTAATTAATCAAAACAAAAATAATATGAAGCTTATCCATGACGAGTATTTAGCCAATGTCGTCAAAAAGCGTGTTGAGGAGCAAAAATTAGAAAAAAGAGCTAACGCTCCGCAAGAGGTTCAGGTTTCAAACGTTAAACAGAAAGTCAATATTTTGATTGCTGATGATATAAAGCTCAATGCATCGATATTGGAAGCTATATTAAAAGATGTAAGCCACAATATCTGTATAGCAAGTGACGGGGATATTGCCTTAGAAAAACTGGAAAAACTTCATGCCATGAATGAGACAGTAGATATTCTTTTTTTGGATCACCATATGCCCAATATGCTTGGATCTCAAGTGGTGGATACAATCAACAGTAATGTTGAAAAATATACACACTCTAAGATACATATCGTCTCCATTACAAATGACCCTTCAGCTGTAGAGGAGAGAAAGCATTTATATGATTTTCATATTCGAAAGCCATTTATAAAAAATGAAATTGGTCAAGTTATAGAGGAGATCAAACAACTTACCTATCAAAAAGATAAAGCCTCTTGAGGCTTTATAACCAAGGCAACAGTTTCTCTACTTGTAAACCCATGGCATTAGACTCCAATCCTTTTACTTCTAAAATATACTTTTTACAAAACCCCTCCACCATACAGGCTCCTGCTTTGCCCCTCCAGAGCCCACTATCAATATACTCCTCTATATCATTGGCTTCAAAGGGAGCAAATTGATAGGTCGTGGTGGAGATATTGCTAAAAAGATACTCTTTTTTTTGATAGTGCAATGAAGAGATAATGGAGATATTCGAGCCACTTTGAATATTAAGAATCCGTCTTGCATCGGCTTCATCTTTGGCTTTGCGTAAAATCTCCCCTTTGCTTGAAGCAATCACCGTATCGGCACAAAGCAGCGGCAGTTCTACTCCAAACTCCTCAATGGAGGCTTTGAGTTTACCCTTACTAGCAATATAGACAAACTCTTTTGCGTCGGTTGTCGTTATCTGCTCTTCATCATAATCGGGTGATTGTTGAATATACTCAATGCCAAAGTTATCAAGGAGCATAGCTCTTGTCTCAGAAGATGAGCAGAGGTGTATCATTTTAGCAACCCCGCCCCATCCATCGGTGTGCTTCTATCCTCGGCATAGATGCGTTTACCATTACGCAAATCATATTTCCATATCGGGGCGTTGGCTTTGAAGTCTTCGACAAACTCATCGATGAGTTCAAGTGCCACTCGGCGTTTGGGAGAGAATACCGCAGAGATATAGGAGCTTGTGTGGATAGGTACATCACCACGAGAGTGTGCCATTTTTACAATCGCTCCTCTCTTCTTGGCTCGCTCAACCCAACCATCAAACCACTTTTGCAAGATGGGTTCATAGATATCAAAGCTAAGCCCCTCTATCCCATCCTCATCACGAATTGTGCCTACAAAGGGGATAAAGGCACCGTAATTTGAGCTTGCCTGCTCATCGAGCCACTTGCCAAAGATCATCTTGACATTAAGGCTTCCCTCATATATCTCCATCTTAGCCTCCACACACAGGGGGCAATATTGATACACGGTCGCCATCTTTAAGCGGTGTATCGATTTGACATACCATCTCATCATTAATCGCAATGGCACATTTTTCAAGCCACGGGGCTATCTTCTCATCTGCTTTTAAAATGGCTGAGAGCTCTTTAAGGGATGAAGCCTCTACCTCTATTGGTTCGTGTCCCATAGGACCTAAAAATTCTACTTTTATCATTATTTTTTCTTCCATATAATTATATAAATTGCATAATCTTACCTTGATAGAGGTTATATTTGACTTTTATAGAATTTTTTTAATCAAAAAAGCTGTGCGTTAAAGTGGTTTTGATGAGTGGGGTGGTGCTTCCTAGCCCACCAAATAGCTTTATTCCCGTAGGCTGAAATGCCTTACTCCAACACTTGGCTTGGATACAAAAATATTTTTCACTCCATTACAAATGTCGGAGTCAGGAGACCCCGACCTACGCATTCAAAACAACTTCAAAGAGCAATAAAGTATTTTTTAAATATTAATGCTCTTTACGATACTTGATCATACCAATTATCGTAATGCATTCACTCTCAATTCGATACGAAACGGCATAACCTTTGAAAATCAAATCACGGATATTTTCATCATCAAAGTAGATTGATTTTCTACACTTATAGGGCATATAGTCAATCATCTCAATTTTGCTATCTAAATCAATTTCAAACTTAAGAGCTTGATGGAGACTATCGTTGGCAATATACTCCATTATCTGCTGTAGCTCAAAAAGATAACCGCTACTTCTAACTATTTGCATATTGATTTTTAAGATTTTCTTTAAAACTGTTCATCTCTATACGATATTCACTAGAGCTTAAAAGCTTCTCTGCTCCACTATCAATTCGATTGAGTCTATCTTGCATATAGGCTCTATCTTTTTGAAATGCTTCACTTTGTAGATAGGCACTATCATCGACTACCTCAATATTGTGTATCATTCCCTCTTTGAGGTTATCTAGGATATTTAATACCGTATCAAGATAACTATCTTCTACCTGAAATTGAATATGTGACATGATAATCTCCTTTGAGTAGATTATAGCATATTAAAGGCGATACACAAAATGCTATAAAGTTATCAAAAAACATGATGTGAATAGCGTAGGTTTGGCACTGTCAAACGCTTAAAAGATGGTTTGGATTGTTAAATGGTTGAACACGAAATCTACGGGTGCAAAGTATTAAGTTGTTTGATTTTGATTTTGACGGTGCATCGGGATGCACCCTACGGATTTTGAACATTATTGAGGTAGCGTTTGGCAAAGGTTTTGATGCACGAAACTTACGCAATATGAGGCAGTTTTATATCGCATTTCCAATTCAAGAGGCAGTGAGTCCATTGAGATATTATCTTTTTATGTTAGAATTACACAAAAATTTTGCAAAGTACACTATATTATGAAAAATTTAATTATCGTCGAGTCACCTGCCAAAGCTAGAACCATATCCAATTTTTTGGATCAAAACTACAAAGTAATCGCCTCAAAAGGGCATATCCGAGATCTTCCCAAGAGTACCTTTGGGATTACCGTAGATGAAGAGAGTGGTGAGTTTGTCCCCAAATACTCCATCCCTCGAACGGCTAGCCCCATCGTCAAAGAGATCAAAGAGCTAGCTAAAAAGGCTGAAACTGTCTATATCGCGACGGATGAGGATCGAGAGGGAGAGGCTATAGGGTTTCATATTGCCAAGGCTATAGGCAAAGATCCTCATAAACTTCCACGGATTGTCTTTCATGAGATCACCAAAAAGGCGATACTCCATGCACTAGAGAACCCTCGAAATATCGATGGGGATAGCTTTAATGCTCAACAGACGCGTAGAATGTTGGATAGAATTGTGGGATATAAACTCTCTCCACTACTGGCTTCCAAGGTTCAAAAGGGACTAAGTGCAGGACGGGTACAAAGCTCAACGCTCAAAATCATTGTTGATCGCGAAAAGGAGATACAGGCATTTAAACCTGTGGAGTATTGGAGCATTGATGCACTTTTTGAAAAGACGATTGAGTCCTCTATCTATTCGTTTGAAGGCAATAAGCTCGATAAACTCTCGATCAAAAATGAAGCAGAGGCTAAAAAGATCGTAGAGTCTATTAATAGTGAGAGCTTCAAAGTCAAAGAGATTAAAAAGACACTCAAAAACTCCAAAACGCCTCCTCCTTTTATGACCTCCACATTGCAACAAACAGCTTCCAATCAGCTAGGAATGTCACCCAAAAAATCGATGATGGTAGCTCAAAAGCTCTATGAGGGTGTTAAGACTCCTGAGGGTGTGGCAGGGGTGATTACCTATATGAGAACCGATAGCCTTAACCTTGCCAAAGAGGCAGTAAGCAGTGCACGGGATTACATTCTTGATAACTACGGTGAGAAGTATCTACCCAAAAGCCCAAAAAGCTATGTAACCAAATCCAAAGCAGCCCAAGAGGCTCACGAAGCAATCCGCCCAACGATTATTGAATTTACCCCTCAAATTGCCAGAGATTACCTCACAAGTGATGAGCTTAGACTCTATACCTTGATCTACAACCGCTTTTTAGCGTGTCAAATGAGTGATGCACGTTTGGAGTCTCAGACCATTATTTTTAAAGGAAGCAAGACAGAGTTTAAGGCTACAGGAAGCAAACTCGTCTTTGATGGATACTACAAGGTAGCACGAGGAAACCAAAAAGATAAACTTCTCCCTGCACTTGAAGAGGGGCAGAGTGTAAGTCTTGATAAATTGATTGACAAGCAAAACTTCACTGAACCACCTCCACGCTATAACGAGGCTTCGATCATTAAAAAGCTTGAATCATTGGGGATTGGACGACCTAGTACCTACGCCCCCACCATCTCTACACTTCAAGCACGAGATTACATTACACTAGAGAAGAAAAAAATCATTCCAACTGAAGTCGCTTTTACCGTAACAAAGCTTCTTGAAGATAACTTTAACGATATTGTTGATAGTGGCTTTACAGCCAATATGGAAGATACCCTCGATAAAATAGCCGAAGGTGAAGAGGATTGGCAAAAGGTACTCAAAGAGTTCTATGAGCCCTTTATCCAAAAAGTGTTGGATGGTAAAAAAAATATCAAGAGTCTTAAAGTGGCTACACCTACAGGTGAGAAGTGTCCCGATTGTGATGATGGAGATCTCTTACTGCGAAAAGGAAGATACGGAGAGTTTATTGCTTGTAGCAACTTTCCAAAGTGTAAATATACCAAAAATGTCGGAGATACCCAAGCACCCAAAGTAGAAAAGAGTGACGAAAAATGCGATAAGTGTGGAGCCGATATGGTTATCAAAGACTCTCGCCGTGGGAAGTTTTTAGCTTGTAGTGCTTATCCCAAGTGTAAAAATGCCAAGCCGTTGACCCCTCCAAAGGCTCTTGAAGTGCCATGTCCTGAGTGTGGTGGAGAGCTACAAGAGAAACAAGGAAGAAGAAACAAGTTCTTTGGCTGTGCCAACTACCCTAAGTGTAAATTTATTGCCAACTTCCAACCCATCAACAAAAAATGCCCTGAGTGTGATTATCTAATGGGTGAAAAAACACTCAAAAGCGGAACATTCCATGAGTGTTTTAAGTGTAAGCATAAAATAAAGATAGAGAGCGAAGAACCAAAGGCGTAGAGCAAGATGAGTTTAGAAAAGCTCTTTGCTCTAGGCTCTAAGCAAATTTCGATAGGGAATTATCATGATAAGAATAGGCATACTATCCGATAGCCACACCAAAGAGGAGCTTCATAAAAGAGCTCTGAAGTATCTGCTTGAAAATGGGGTGGAGTATATCATCCATGCAGGGGACATTTGTACTCAAAGCAATATCGATGCACTAAAAGCCACGAAAAAACCCTTTGTATTGATACGGGGCAATAATGACTTTAGGATTGATGATCCTATCATCAAGCAAGAGCCCTATTACTTTAAGATCAAAGAGCATAAGTTTAAACTGATGCACCTACCCTACTACCTCACTCCCGATAGTGATATCGTGATCTTTGGGCACACCCATCATGCCAAGATTGAACAAAAGGGCGGAACGCTTTTTCTTAATTCGGGTGAAGTGTGTGCACGTGAAAAGGATTTAACCGAAGTGATGATACTTGATATTTTAGAAGATCAGTATCACGTTACGAGAGCCTATCGCAAACCCTCTTCAAATATCTGGATAGAAGAGAAAAAAGAGTTTAAACGCTAAGCTTTATTTATACGCCTTAATATAGACCCGCTTGGGTGCAGGGTAGCCCTCAACGGTTTTACTTTTGTCATTGGGGTCTAAAAAATCATCCAAGCTTTGGGCATAGACCCATGGAGTCACACGCTGTTCATCGCTTTTGGTTACCATGGTAGCAAGTACCTCCATCTGCTTAAACCCTGCTCTCAAACACCAATTGCGTAATGCAGGAATCGTGGGGATAAAGTAGATATTGGGTATCTTTGAGTAGCGTTTGTTGGGAGTCAAAGCCATCTCTTCGTCTCCATCTATCATAAAAGTATCAAGTATCAACTCCCCATTTTTATTAAGTCCATTGTAGAGCGATTTGAGGGTATTGACAGGATCACTGCGGTGATAGAGTACCCCTAAACAAAAGAGAATATCAAAGCGGTGCTCATAAAACTCTACATGTTCTACTCCCAAAAGCTCATAGACAATATCACTTTTGATAAAGTGATTGATAAATTGAAATTGCGTATAAAATATCGCAGAAGGGTCAAAACCTACCAACTTTTTGGGCTTCTCTTCTAGCATTCTAAAGAGATAGTAGCCATTATTGCAGCCAATATCACCCACGAGTTTATCTTTGAGCTCAAAATGGGGTTTGAGTAGATTGTACTTAATATCACTTCGCCACTCGGTATCGATAAAAAGCGAATTAATTGCAAAGGGACCCTTTCGCCACGGGATATTGACTTTGGCAAGCTCTTCAATCTTGGCAATATCCTCATCACTTGCATCGGCAATATCAATCTGAATGGTGTCGGCTAAGGTTACCTTGATATCTTTAAAATTAGGTAGTGCCTTCATCGCCTCTTGGCGAGGAGTGATGTTTTTCCACCCTAGCCACTCTTGTCGCTCTTTTTTAATCTGATCAATATCCAAGGATTCTTACTTTTTAATATAGGCTTTGATGATCTTTTGATCAAAGAGGGGTCGATCACCTGCTCGTGGACCACTTGTGGTTACCGCTCCAATTTTTTTGACCACATCTTTGCCTGCTACCACTTCGCCAAAGATCGTATGTCTACCGTTTAGATGCGGTGTAGGGGCAAGGGTAATAAAAAACTGACTTCCGTTGGTGTTGCGTCCTGCGTTTGCCATCGCCAAGATATAGGGACGATCAAAAACAACATTGGGAGCAAACTCATCTTCAAACTTACCGCCCCATATCGACTCTCCGCCTCGTCCTGTACCTGTAGGGTCGCCACCTTGGATCATAAATCCTTGGATGACTCTATGAAAAATAAGACCATTGTAGTAACCATTTTTCACATGAGTGGTGAAGTTCTCTACTGTTTTGGGTGCTAGTTTATCAAACATCTTAAGTTCAATTTTTCCTACATTGGTCTCAAATACCACCACTTGGTCGGCTAATAGTGAACTTAAACTAAAAATAAATACTAATAATAATTTTTTCATCTCTTACTCTCCTTAGTATGGCTCACACACATTATCTTCACATTTATCAACATTAAGTCTTTTAAGTATCTTTTCAAAGAAATCACCACCTGTACGATGTACATCATCATGGAACTCTATATAGATTGCTTGAATATCTTTTCGATCAGTTGAAATTTTTTCAAAAATAAAGGGGGTTAAACCTGTCTCTTTTTTTACATCATCAACTACCGCATAGATATCTTGCTTTAGATCATCATCTGTCTCAAACAGAATATTAAGTCCCTCATATCGCTCTTCCATTCGTACATAGGCTTTGATACCTTTAAACACTCTATCTTTCATTTACTCTCTCCTTTTTTATTTAATAAATTTTACACTATAGTTTATTAATGTAAACTATTTGGCATAACTTTCGGCTCGAACTTCTCGAATCACATTGACTTTGATCTCACCTGGGTATTGTACCTTTTGCTCAATCTCTTGAGCAATATTTTTGCTCAGTACCACCGCTTCATTATCGCTAATCTCATACGAATTGGCAATCACGCGTATTTCACGCCCTGCATTAATAGCATAGGCACTAATTACTCCCGATTGAGAGGAGGCAATCTCTTCGATCTCTTTGACCCGTTTGGTAAAGTTTTCCAGTACCTCTCGTCTTGCTCCAGGGCGTGCCGCCGAGATAGTATCGGCAGCACAGACAGCCGCTGATTCGATTGATCGTGGCTCTTCATGCCCGTGGTGGGCATAGATTGCATTGATGACCACAGGGTCTTCGTTATGCTTTTTACACAACCTTGCCCCTATCTCTACGTGTGAGCCACCCTCCTCTTGGGTAAGAGCCTTGCCAATATCGTGCAGCAATCCTGCTCTTAGAGCGAGCTTCTCATCGCCGCCCATCTCTGCTGCCATAATAGCAGCAAGTTTAGCCACTTCAAGAGTATGAGCCAGTGCATTTTGACCGTAACTGGCACGATATTTAAGCTTTCCAATAAGTGCAACGAGCTCTTTTTCCATAGGAAAGAGCCCAAGATTGATAAGGATATTTTCTCCCTCTTCGTAGATCTTTTGATCAAACTCTTTGTTTACACTCTCATAGATCTCTTCAATACGCCCAGGGTGGATTCTACCATCATCAATCAACAACTCAATAACACGCGTTGCAATAGCACGGCGGTAGAGATTAAAACTGCTCACAATAATCACCCCTGGGGTCTCATCGATGATAATATCAACCCCCAAAAGGGTCTCTAGGGCTTTGATATTGCGCCCCTCTTTACCAATAATACGCCCCTTATGCTCATCACTTGGCAAGTTAATGATATTAATAAGCCGTTCTCCTGCAAACTCCCCTGCATAGCGTGTGGTGGCTTGTGCCAAGATATAGTTGGCTTTTCTTTCACCCTCCTCTTTGGCAAGGCGTTCATATTTGCGCACAATGGCTGCGACTTGGGCTTTGCTTCTCTCCTCTACACGATCTAAAATATACTGCTTTGCCTCCTCTTGAGTCATCGAAGCAATATTTTGCAATCTATCGATAATCTCATCAATCTTTTGCTCTTTTTTAACAACGAGTCTCTCTAAACTCTCCTCTTTTTGGCTCACTCTTCTTTTGAGTGTATTGATCTGCTTGGCTTCATTCTCAACGGCTTGTTTTTTCTCCTCTATTGCTTTTGCTTTTTTGTCTAGTTCGTTGATCTTGTTTTGAAACTTTTTCTCTAACTCTAACTCATCGGCTTTGATCTTAATATGTGCATCTTGAAGCTTTTTTTGAGCTTCAAACTCAATGGCATTGGCTTTTGCCTTTCCCTCCAATACAAATATATCAATCTGTTTGGAGTTCTCTTTTTTGATTAGTATATAGGAGATTCCTGCTCCTACGAGAGTGCCTATTGCACCTACACTAATAATCTCGAACATTGCATTTCCTTTGTTAAAAACGAACCGCTACTCTACTTTGTGCGAATAATCCCCTCTTTGGATATCATAATATCGGCTTGGATATCATGATCTTGGGTAATGATCTCTGGACTATAACATAGTGTTCTTATAACAAAAATCGTTTTTTTAATCTTTTTTCTATTTTTTTCAAAAAATCTATCATACATTCCCTTGCCAAATCCTACCCTTCTAAAGGTTGAATCGGTACCGACAATCGGAACAATAGCTATATCTATATTTTTTATGTTTGCTTTTGAAATCTTTGGCTCTTTAATACCAAACTTCTTTACCTTCAAAGGCAATCTATATTTTACCAACCTAAAACTTTTACCTTCCATAAACGGGACATAAAGCAGTTTTTTTTCTCGTCTGAGTATCCGAATAAGTGGCATAATATTCACCTCTATCCCCAAAGGAATATAGAGCATAATAGTTTTGGTTCTATTTTGACTAATCTCATCATAGAGCCTATTGAGGATAACTTTATCGATAATATAACCTCGTTTGGATGCTTTTTTAAGTTTTTGCAAGGCGTGTTGTCGAAAGTTGGTTTTGTGATTTTTTGTCATTATCTATTTTCCTAAAAGTATTATAACTCCATCGCCTGTATGGCGGTAATCACTACGGTATTGACAATATCTTCAACCTTACACCCCCGTGAGAGATCATTGATGGGCTTATTAAGCCCTTGCAAAATAGGACCAATAGCGATAGCATTAGAGCTTCGCTGTACCGCTTTATAGGTATTATTTCCCGTATTAAGATCAGGAAAGATCAGTACCGTTGCCTCTCCTGCTACCTTACTGTTGGGCAGTTTGGTCTTGGCTACCCCTTTATCAATGGCAGCATCGTATTGGATGGGACCTTCAATGAGTAGATCAGGGGCTAAGGTTTTGGCAATGGCAGTTGCTTCGATCACCTTTTTCACATCCTCTCCACTGCCCGAAGCCCCTGTAGAGTAGGAGAGCATCGCAACTTTAGGCTCAATACCAAATGCCAAGGCACTTCTCGCAGAAGAGATGGCAATTTGAGCTAGTTCTTTGGGGTTGGGGTTTTGATTGATAGCACAGTCAGCATAGACCAGTACCCTATCATCAAGGAGCATAAAAAAGAGTGAGGAGACCAGATCAATATTGGGTTTGGTTTTGATAATCTGCAAGGCAGGTCGAATCGTATCGGCTGTGGTATGTATCGCTCCTGAAACCATCCCATGGGCATCCCCACTCTGTACCATCATCGTAGCAAAGTAGTTGATATTACTCATAGCATCTATTGCAGCTTCAAGCGTTATCCCTTTGTGTTTACGTATTCGATAGTAAGCTCTGGCATATTTTTTAATAAGCATTTTATCTTTTGGGTTGATAACTATTGCCCTAGATAGGTCAAGTCCTAGAGCCTTGGAGTGATTGCATATCTCCTCCTCTTCACCTAGAAGTATCACCTCCACAACACCTCGACGAAGCAGCAGTTCAGTTGCTTGCAAGATCCTATCATCAGAGGTTTCAGGCAAAACAATGCGTTTAATATCGCTTTGTGCCTTTTTAAAGATGCGATACTCAAACATAAGAGGTGTTAAGATATCTTTATCTACCTTTTGAGCAATAAGCTCTTCTATCATCGAACTATCAACAGAGTGAGAAAAGACCCCCATCGCAAGTGCGATCTTACGGTAGTTATCCAGTGATATATAGTTATCCATTGCTTGAAGTTTGGTCACCGTCGTATAGGTATCATCTTCAACCGATAAAATCGGAATAGTAAACTGCTTAAGCCCTTTAAGCAACTGTAAAAAATTACTATCAAGCTCAAATCCACCTGTAAGCACCACCCCTGCAATAGAGGGAAAATCTTTGGAGTAATTAGCACTCACAATACCCAAGATCACATCGCTTCGATCTCCAGCGGTGATAAAAAGATCACCTCTTTCAATATATTTTAGCAGATGATCTATATGCATGGAGGCAATCTTATTGCGTTTGACAATACGGCTGAGCTGAGCATCACTTCCCAATACCTTATTGGCTCCAAGTGAAATTGCAATATCCTCCATAGTAGGGTGATTAAGCTCTGTTATCTCAGGAAGCAGCATGACTTTAGGCGTTGTGTTTTGATGGGTAAAAAATTCAATAACCTCATCGGATGCTCGATTAAGAAATGTAGCTAAATGCTGGCAGTGATAGGAGGCGACATCATTGGCCTCAAGCTCCAACATCTGTTGGCTCTGTGCGATAGAAAGGTCTTTGACATTAATGATATTAATGATACTGCTATTGAGATTTGAAGCGATAAGATAGTTTTGATCATACCCTTTGGGCTGGCTAAAATTGGCAGAGGAGAGCCCCTCAATCAATACAAAATCATACGCCTCTTCTAATCTATTATAATGGGCAATAATTTTTTTAATCGCTTCATCTGCTTGATGATGAGCCAAAAGCTCTTCAAACTCACTAAGATTATAGGTATAGCACTCTTCGTACTCAATATCCAAACTAAAGTGCTTTCGCATAAACTCTATGTTATTATCGTTGCGATCACGATGTTTGATAATGGGACGAAAAAAGGCGATACGATGAAGATTACGTTTAAGTATCTCCATAATGCCCATGGCGACAATCAATGTACCGTTTTGTTTGCACGAGGAAGTAATGTATAGATTTTTCATAATATAATTCTCAATTTAATTTTTGGTGATTATAGCGTAACTTGGTACTATTAACTATGACGTGCCTTTGCCACCTCTTCAATTTTTTCCAATAGTTGAGGTTTGGTTCGTACCAATTTATTAAAGTCATAGGTAGTAAGCTCTAACATCTCGCATCTCTTTTTAGCCGTGACCGTTGCCGTACGTTTCCCATCTTTGAGCAGTGCAATCTCTCCAAAAAAATCTCCTGCTTTGAGACTAATGCAGAGATTATCGGACTCTCGTACAACCTCTACTTCACCATCAAGAATAAAATACATCCCATCTGCCTCATCACCCTCTTTGATAATCACCTCATTACGACTAAAACGTTTCAAAAAAAGCAAGTGGGCAATCTCAGAGATGCTCCCTTTATCAAGATGAGCAAAAATAGGTACTTTGGCAACAAGATTCCAACTCGTGATGTAACGTATACGGGCAAGCTCTTGTGCAAAGCCGTTGACTAATATCCCCGTGGGCAGTGCAAACATTCCTAGTCCAACAATCGAAGCGATAGAGCCCAAAAATTTACCAAGGGCAGTAATAGGTATAACATCTCCATACCCCACCGTTGCCAATGTAATGATCGCCCACCACATGGCATCTAAAATTGTTCCAAAGCCTTTGGGATTGACTTCACGTTCGACAAAATAGAGTAGTGTAGAGATCAGTAGAGTCAGTAGCAACATAAGATAGAGCGATGCTAAAATAGACTTACGTTCGTTGATGAGTACATCTTTGAAGATTCCCAAGGCATCCGAGAAGCGTGCAATTTTTAAAAAGGTCGTGATACCAAAAGCCGTTTTAATATCATCCGCTACTACATTACCATCCAATAAAATCAATACCACAGGAAAAGCAGCAATAAAATCTATAATACCATCGGATGAACGTAAGTAAAATTTAAGACGATTGTTTTGATATGCCTCTTCAATATAGAGCATATAATCAAATGTAAGCAGTCCAAAGAAGAGTGCTTGCAACATCAAACTATAGAGATGCAACTCTTTGCCTATTTGAGTTGACTCACCTACAATGAGTGTGGTAGCAATGAGTGTACTACCAATTATGATGTATTTATAAAACTCTGACTTTTGTTGATACTCTTGTAATGTTTTAAGCATAATTAAAATTTTAACATAAAAACTCAAAATGTAACTTTTTAGGGCGATGCCTTGAATTGATTAATTTTTAATCAACTCTCAAATGGTATCAAATTTTATTTAGGTTATAATGTTGCTATTAAAATATTTAGGAGATATTAATGGGTAAGTTTGTTAATAATGTAAAAGAGTTTTTCACATTTTGTGATGATAATGAAGTAGAGTTTGTAGATTTAAGATTTACAGACATCAAGGGTGCATGGCATCACCTCACATACCGATACTCTGCAGTCAATGAAGAGATTTTAGAAAACGGTATGCCTTTTGATGGCTCTTCTGTAGATGCATGGCAACCAATCAACAAATCAGATATGATTTTAAAGCCAGATGTTCCTACAGCATTTTTAGATCCTTTTACTGCTGATCCAACGGTTATCCTTTTCTGTGATGTTTACGACATCTACAAAGGTCAAATGTATGAAAAGTGTCCACGATCGATCGCTAAAAAGACACTAGAGCATGCTGATGCACTTGGAATTGCAGACGCGGCATACTTTGGACCAGAAAATGAGTTCTTTGTTTTTGATGATGTACAGTTTACTGATAAAATCAACGAAGCTGGTTATAAACTAGATTCAAGCGAGGGTGAGTGGGCAGACAGTACATCTATCGAGGGTGGAAATATCGGTCACAGACCACGAACAAAGGGTGGTTACTTCCCAGTTCAACCAACAGACTCTATGGTAGATTTAAGAGCAGAGATGATGCAGGTACTTGAAGAGGTAGGTCTTGAAGTCGTACTTGGTCACCACGAAGTGGCTCAAGCTCAAGGTGAGATTGGTATCGTATTTAGCGACATCATCGGTGCAGCCGATAACGTACAAAAGTATAAGTATGTTGTTAAGATGATTGCACACCTTAATGGTAAAACAGCAACCTTTATGCCAAAACCACTCTTTGGTGATAACGGTAACGGTATGCACGTACACCAGTCACTCTGGAAAGATGGCAAAAACCTATTCTATAAAGAGGGTGAGTACGGTAACCTAAGTGAGATGGCTCTTCACTATGTAGGTGGTGTATTCAAGCACGCTAGAGCAGTTGCTGCCTTTACAAACCCATCAACAAACTCATACAAGCGTTTGATTCCAGGATTTGAGGCTCCAAGTATCTTAACCTACTCTAGCCAAAACCGTTCGGCTTCTTGTCGTATCCCTTATGGTGCAGGCGAAAAAGCAACACGTGTTGAGATGCGTTTCCCAGATTCTACAGCGTGTCCATACCTTGCATTTGCTGCGATGATGATGGCAGGACTTGATGGTATCAAAAACAAAGATATTCCAGTAGGACCAATGGATGAGGATCTATTTGAACTATCTCTTGATGAGATTCGTGAAAAAGGTATCCCACAGATGCCACATACACTTAGAGGATCACTTGAAGCACTTATTCGTGACAATGACTTCCTTAAGCCAGTATTTACACAAGATTTCATCGATACCTACCAACACTACAAATTTGAAACACAAGTTTGGCCAGATGAGGGTAGACCAACAGCATACGAGTTTATCTCTACATACTCTTGCTAGTATCGTGGTGGGGTTTGCCCACCATCTTCTATCTTTTTAATCTTCTATACTTTACCTAACTATTTTTTAAACATCAACAACGATTTATCTTTGACCTCTTGATAGAGATAGATATCAAGCGTATCAACGAGCTTAAGTGAACTTATCGCACAAATTTCTTCAATCGAGTAGTAGTACTGTTCAATGGTGGCTTGCTCTTTGTTAAAGCAGTGAGTATCTTGTTGAGTAAAGAGGGTAAACTCAGAAACATAGACACCGTCGTTAAAGTCACTATCAATTGTGAGGAAGCGTGTCTCATCATCCACAATATACGAACCGACCGCCACACTCTCAAACCCCTCAAGTGTATTGATATCAAGCAAAAAGAGTCCATTGGGTGCTAAAAGCTTTTCAACACATCCCAAAAATCGTTGGAGTGAAGAGTAATCAAGGTAGTTGAGGGTATCAAACATTGCGGTAATAACATCATAACTTCCTTCAAGACTACAGATATCAATACACTGTGCATTCATGCCTTTAGATTGTGTCGCCTCTACCATTAGGGGGCTTAGATCAACTCCCAAAAGCTTACTGGGGTTAAACTGCTTTTGGATTTGAACTAAAAAATCCCCCTTACCGCATCCAATATCAAGCAGTGAATCAAAGTTTTGCTCTTTTAGAGTATCAATATAGTAGCCTTGTAGATCACTACTGGCCTCTTCAAGCCCCAATAGATCATCCACTTTAGCATAGAGATCAAGATTTTTCATTTTTTATTTTCCTATCGTTATCAGTTCTATCAAGCTATTGATTGTATCATAAAAATAATAAACTCCAATGATACAATACTCTGTCGAACTCAGGTTTAAAACAAAATCAGCTACAATATATTAATGTAAAAAGGGGATGATAAGATGAAAATATGGAAATTAATTGTTGCACTTATAGTTATAGGCAGCACTACACTCAGTGGAGCTACCGCTCAAGAGATCGATAGAGATGCCAACACGGCACTTGAAAAGTTCCACAAAGAGGTTAAAGGGGCTGTTTCATTTGTCAACAATGATGTCAAAGCTCTCTTGATCTTTCCAAGTATTGTCAAAGCAGGTATTGGTATTGGCGGTGAATACGGTGAAGGGGTTTTAAGAATCAAGGGTAGAGATAACGTCTACTACAGCACGGCTTCAGCATCAGTAGGATTGCAGTTTGGTGTGCAAGAGAAATCGATGATTATTGCCTTTATGACCCAAGAGGCTTTGGATAAGTTTTTACAATCAGATGGCTGGGAAGTGGGTGTTGATGGATCGGTGACACTTATTGACGTAGGAATGGCAAAAAATATCAGTACGCAGCGAATCAATAAACCCGTAGTGGGTTTTGTCTTTAATAACAAAGGCTTGATGTATAACCTCACCATTGAGGGGAGTAAGTTTACGAAGATTGTGAGATAATTAAGGAGTGACTCTAAAGAGTTTGGAGTCATAATATATCTTAATAGTATGGTAGGCAACGAGTAGCAAGATAATCAGTTTGAGTTCGAGCATTTTATAATCCTTATGCATTATAGTTGTCATTGAGAGACAGTGTGAATAATAGTAACACTACCTAAAAGCCTATAGTGAGTATAATCGAAACATATCTTTTAAATTAGTTATAAAAACTATAACCTAAGCAAAAAATTTTTACTCTTTTTGTTAAGATTATACCATATTAAATTTTCTATAGGAGAACTATATGGCAAAAATTATTTGGTCAAAAATCGATGAGGCTCCAGCTTTAGCGACATATTCATTACTTCCAATCGTAAATGCTTTCACAAAAGAAGCAGGCGTAGAGGTAGTAGAGAGTGATATTTCATTGGCTGGTCGTGTACTTGCTGCAATGGGAAAAGCAGAAGATAACCTTTCAAAGTTGGGTGAGGTAGTACTTCAACCAGATGGTAATATCATTAAATTACCAAATATCTCTGCTTCTGTTGGTCAGCTCAAAGATTGTATCGCTGAGCTTCAAGGTCAGGGTTATGATATTCCTGATTATCCAGAAACTCCAGCAAATGATGCTGAAAAAGAGATTCAAGCTAAATATGCTACATGTCTAGGTTCTGCGGTAAACCCAGTACTTAGAGAAGGTAACTCAGATAGAAGAGCTGCAAAAGCAGTTAAGAAATTTGCACAAAACAACCCACACAGACTTAAAGCTGTTGATGAAAACTGTCAAGCTTATGTTGCTCACATGGGTGGGAAAGGTGACTTCTATGCAAACGAGAAATCTGTTACTTGTGATAAAGCACAAAAAGTTACTATCGCACTTAATGGTAAAGAGTTAACATCTATTGATGCACTAGAGGGTGAAGTACTTGACGGTACATTTATGTCAGTTGCTGCTTTAAGAGAGTTCTATAAGCAAACAATTGCCGATGCAAAAGCAAAAGGTCTTATCTGGTCACTCCACCTTAAAGCAACTATGATGAAAATCTCTGATCCTATTATGTTCGGTCACGGTTTTGAGATCTTCTTTGAAGAGGTATTTACAAAGTATGCTGATACATTCAAAGAGTTAGGTGTTAATCCAAACCAAGGTATGTCTGATTTAGAGAAAAAAATCGCAGGTCACGCTCAAGAAGCAGAGATCAAAGCGGCATTCCAAGCGGTAGTTGATGCTGATGCTCCAAGAATTGCTATGGTTGATTCAAGAAAAGGTCAAACTAACTTCAACGCTTCAAACGATATCATTATCGATGCTTCTATGCCTGTAGTTATTAGAGAAGGTGGTAAGCAGTGGGATAGAACGGATGCAGCGGATCAAACAGTAGCTGTTATTCCAGATTCTACTTATGCTATGTTCCACGAGCAGATGCTAGAAGATATCAAAGCTAATGGTCAATACGATGTATCTACAATGGGGACTATGCAAAATATCGGTTTGATGGCTCAAAAAGCTGAAGAGTACGGTTCTCACCCAACAACATTTGAATTAGCTGAAGCTGGTACAGTTACAGTAACTGCAGAAGATGGTACAGTTCTTATGAGTTTTGAGTGTGAAGCAGGTGATATCTGGAGAATGGCTAGAACTAAAGATATTCCAATTAGAGACTGGGTAAGACTTACAGTTGAGCGAACAAGAATCGAAGGTGTTCCTGCTGTATTCTGGCTAGATGAAAACCGTGCACACGATGCAGAGCTTATCAAAAAAGTAAACGAGTATCTTAAAGATTACGATACTGATGGACTAGATATTCAATTTATGAATGTAACTGATGCAACTAAATTTACAAATGCACGTGTGAGAAAAGGTGAAACGACTATTGCTGTAACTGGTAACGTTTTAAGAGATCACTTAACAGATATGTACCCAATCTTAGAGCTTGGAACATCAGCTAAGATGCTTTCAATTGTACCTCTAATTGCTGGTGGTGGATTGTTTGAAACAGGTGCGGGTGGTTCTGCTCCTAAGCACGTTGATCAATTCTTGGCTGAGGGTCACTTAAGATGGGATTCACTGGGTGAGTTCTTGGCTCTTGCAGAGTCTCTTAGAATGATCAACCAAAAAGATCCTAATGATAAGTTGGCTGCTGTAACAGCTGCACTTGACGTAGCTAACCAAGGTTACCTTGATAACAACAAAGCTCCATCAAGAAAATGTGGTGAGCCAGATAACAAAGCGTCTCACTTCTTTGTAGCACAGTACTGGGCAAATGCATTGGCTGCATCTGACAACGCTGAAATTGCTGCGAAGTTCGCTCCTGTGGCTAAAGCTCTTACAGAGAACGAAGATAAGATCATGGAAGAGTTATTAGCAGTTGCTGGTAACGCTCAAGATGTTGGTGGATACTTCCATCCAAATGATGAGATGGCTTCAAAAGCCATGCGTCCATCTGCAACACTTAACGAGATTATTGATAGTATCTAATCTCCTTCTAAGGTGGGTTAAACCCACCTTGATGTATTATAGATAGTTTTTGGATTTCACTCTTTAACAAGAGTCCAATCCAAAGAATGTAAATAATAGCTTGATATGGAGGAGATATATTTATGGGAAAAGGTAAAAAAGTATCAATTATTGGTGCAGGTAATGTAGGGGCAACCGTTGCGTACTCATTGGCAATGCGTGGTGTTTGTCATGAGATTGTACTAAGAGATAGAAATATTGAGATTGCTCAAGGTAAAGCTCTTGATATGAGCCAAGCAGCCAATGCGGCAAGAATGCATACAATTGTACGTGCAGCGGATGAAGCCAAAGATATGGCAGGATCGGATGTAGTTGTTATTACTGCAGGAAGTCCACGAAAGCCTGGCATGAGTCGTGATGATCTATTGATTATGAATGCAGAGATTACCAAGCAAGTGGTTGGAGATGTGAAAGAGCACTGTCCTGATGCAATTATTATTATGGTATCTAACCCTCTTGATGTCATGACATACGTAGCCCTTAAAGAGAGTGGTTTCCCAAAAGAGCGAGTAGTAGGTATGGCAGGAATTTTGGATTCAGCTCGAATGGCTCACTTTATCTATGAAAAAATTGGATACGGTGCAGGTCAGATTCGTGCATCGGTAATGGGTGGTCATGGGGATGATATGGTTCCTTTACCAAAGTTCTCAACAGTTGCAGGTGTACCTTTAAGTGATGTACTTACCGAAGAGGAGATTATTGATGTTGTTGAGCGAACCAAACACGGTGGAGCAGAGATTGTTGGTCTTCTTAAAACGGGTTCAGCTTATTATGCTCCTGCAAAATCAACAACCTTAATGGTTGAAGCGATCCTCAAAGATACCAAGCAGATTCACTCCTGTGCGGTTTATCTTGATGGTCACTATGGATACAATGATGTAGTAAGCGGTGTACCTGTGGCATTGGGTGCAGGCGGAGTAGAGAAACTCTTTGAAGTGACTCTTAGTATGGGTCAGCAGAGACGATTTGCCAAATCGGTACAGTCGGTACAGACAATGATCGATACGCTTAATAAAAACAATTTCTTTGGTGATAAGTAATGAGAGAAGTTGCTTTTGATACGGTTGTAAAAGCCGTACGTGATATTATTGTTCACTGTGGTACCGATCTACCCCAAGATGCTTACGATGCTTTAGTACAAGCGATGGAGGATGAAAAATCACCTGTATCCAAAGAGGTACTGCGTCAAATTTTAGAAAATGCCGATATTGCCAAAGATGAGAAACGACCGCTTTGTCAAGATACGGGGTTGGCAGTATTTTTTGTCAAAGTTGGACAAGATGTCAAAGTAACGGGTGGATTGCTTAAAGATGCCATCAATGAGGGTACGAAGCAAGGCTATACCGATGCGTACCTAAGAGCTTCAACCTGTGAGCCTTTCAGTCGTGCAAATTTAAAAGATACAGTGGGGTACAATCTCCCTGCCATTATTCACTTTGATTTGGTAGAGGGTGATAAAATTGACATCGAATACGCTGCCAAAGGTGGAGGAAGCGAAAACGTAAGCCGTGCAACGGTTCTACCACCTGCAGCAGGAATGGATGGAGTTGTTGAGTATGTCAAAGAGGTAATCTCCAACGCAGGACCAAACCCATGCCCTCCCATTACGGTAGGTGTTGGAATTGGTGGAACCTTTGAAAAAGCTGCTATTAGTTCTAAACACGCCCTCTTTAGAGAGCTTGGTACAACGAACGAAGACCCTGAAATGGCACAACTAGAAGCACGAATGTTGCATGAGATCAATAATCTTGGAATTGGTGCCATGGGAATGGGTGGAACTAAAACAGCACTTGGTGTACATATTGAATCCAACCCTTGTCATATCGCTTCGTTGCCTGTTTCGGTAAACGTTCAGTGTCACTCATCACGACATACCCATATCACTATCTAAGGATCGATTATGAGCAAAACTTATCATTTAACGACTCCACTTACAGAGGAGCAGACACGAGAACTTAAAGCAGGTGATATTGTCTATCTAAGCGGAACGATCTACTCGGCAAGAGATGCAGCCCATAAAAGATTGGTTGACTTGATTGAAGCAGGAGAAGAGCTACCTTTTGATTTGGAAGGAAGCGTAATCTATTTCGTAGGGCCAACCCCTCCAAAGCCAGGTGATCCAATCGGTAGTGCGGGACCAACGACTAGCTACCGAATGGATAGCTACTCTCCTACATTGCTTAAACACGGAAGCAAAGGAATGATTGGAAAAGGCAAACGAAATCAAGACGTTAAAGATGCCTGTAAAGAGTTTGGCGGTATCTACTTTGGTGCAACAGGTGGTGCAGGAGCATTGATCGGAAAGCAGATCAAAGCAGCCGAAGTCATCGCCTACCCAGAACTTGGTCCCGAAGCAATCCGCAAACTCGAAGTTGATGAGTTCCCCGTAACAGTCATCAACGACTCTCACGGAGCAGACCTCTACCAAATGGGTAGAGAACAGTACGAGGTAAAAGCTTAGGCTTTAAATGGGCTTACTCGCCTCCTGTGCAAACGAGCAAAAGCCACCGATTCCTAAAAGTTTGAAGTGAAGCTTTAGCCTCATGTAGGTTTGGCACTGCCAAACGCCTAAAGCAAATTAGGAGTTTAAGAGAAGGGTGTTTTAACCAGAGTAGGTGTGACCGTGTCACACGCCTTATTGTGCGACATGGTCGCACCTACAAATCACAACCATTTTACAATCCATTATTTTGTTTTGACGTTTCTCTCGTATCACAGCTCCAGCTGTGATACGCTCTATTGGAGTTTGGAATTTCAATAAAAGTTAAACCACCAATAAACACTACGAAGCTGGAGCTTCGTAGCGAGTAAAATACAATTTGGGAGTGCGTTAAAGTTTTTAAATTTAAACTATTTCCGTTATATTACAATCTCATCCACATTCGGATTATCAAAATCTTGTATGAGATTTTGTATTCCTTTTAAAGGAGATTCTTTAGCAATTGCTACTATTGAAGCAAGACTTTGTTGAATTAACTCTAAATTATTACTGTCAATCCCTTTATCAAGTACATCAAACATTTTAGTAATTACCATTTTACGCTCAGAAAAAGTCTCTTCTAAATATTGTTCTAATACTTTTCGTTGTTTTTTTAATTTTTTGAGTTCAACCTCTTTTTGAGCTTCTATCGCTTTTCGTTTTGTTTGCTCAATCTCCATAACTTGTTGATTCTCTTTATGAGCATCAACAATTATTTTGAGTGCATCAAATACTTGAGTCGGAGAAGGTTTGGGAATGATAATGTTTTTTTTCATACGATTAGCCTATCTTTAATACTTGGTTTATTTTTGTTGTCATATTGGAATTAGCTTGACCATTTTCATCTAGTACTGGTACATCCAAAAGATTTTTAAGTGTCTTTCCTAAACTCATCAAAACTTTAAACTCTTTATCATCGCAATACTCTTGAGATAAATTATCTTTTACTTCATTAAATCGTTCTATTGTTTCATAGAGTACATCCTCAATTTCATCAACTCTAGCAATGATGCTATCAAGACCTGTAGAGATTAGCTTCATGCTCTCAATAGCTTTATCTGCTTCACTCTCTAGTTTATAAGCTTCTGTTAAGTTTTTTTCAGCACGAGAATCTAAAAACATTCCACCAACTGCAAGAAAAGGACCAGCAACCAATCCACCTAGTACCATTGTTCCACCTGCCATACCAAATCCACCCGACGCTAAAGAACCTCCACCAAGCCAAGCAAGTGTTGCATTCGTTGCGGCTGCACCACTTAGTGAACCGATTGCGGTACCTGTTGAAGCTGATGCCAACATACCTACTGCACCGTAAGCACCCATTCCACTTAGAACTCCTGCAGCAGTTCCTGAAGCAAGTCCAGAAGAGATTTCAAGTGATGTATTAACAGCAGTATTTAGATTATTAAGCTCTTGTTCACTAAAATAGATTTTATCTTCAAATAGTGAACTACTTTTTTTACACTTGGACATAAGCTCAACTAATGTCTTGATTTCGTTCGTAAATATACTTACTTTTAATTCACCTAAATCAATCAAACGAGTATTTGTATATGATTGCTTTTCCTCTGTTTTATCTTTTTTTGTATCAAATTTATATTTAGCCTTATCTACAATACTCTTAGCTTTTTTCTTTTTTTTATACGCATCGTGACCCTTTTTCACTCCATAAGTACCTACCGCTACTGAAAGTACAGTGAAAATAATTGGTATTGGCATTTTATTCTCCTAATTTTATTCTATAAACTATTGCACACTTTTATCGATAGAGTTTTCTTTATCCGACATTGGCTTGACCTTTTGAGCATTTAAAACATAAAGTGTTTTTTAATTTTACAGATATTTTGTTAATAGGTTGTTTATTTTAGCACTTGTTTGACAACCACCCCATATTACGGTATGATAAAAGTATGATTATTGTATGAGGAGTTAGTATGCTACGCAAAACAGTAACAATTAAAGAGGATATTATTCACTATTTGGATGAAAATAATATTAGTGCTCAATACAGCTCATTTTCTGAGATGGTGAGTTCTGCTTTGAAGCTCTTGATAGAAAAAGAGAAAAAAGAAGCCTATAAAAAAGCAATGCTAGAGGCTTCTAAGGATGCACTCTATATTCAAGATATGCAAGAGGTTCAAAAGGATTTTGAGTATGCAGATTTTGAGGTAAGTAAGTGAAGCAGTATGATGTCTATTTAGCTGATCTCAATCCTACGATTGGAAGAGAACAAGCAGGTATGCGACCTGTTTTGATAATCTCAAACAGTTATGAAAATTTGCTTGATGTGGTGACTATCATTCCCATTACGTCACTCAAAAATAATCGCAGGCTCTATCCCAATGAACTTCTATTGCCTGATGAATTGCAAAAGCCATCAATTTTGCTCTGCCAACAGATACGCACCATTTCCAAAAAACGTTTGGTAAAAAAACTAACAACCATTAACAATCCCATGAAACAAAAAGAGATTGTAGAGATTCTCTGTATGCGTTTTGAGAATATGGATTAACCTTTCAAGAGTTTACACAACCAAAAATCACTGTATTTATGCATGATATTGTGCATCAAATCTTCTAGCTTTATCTCTATATCTTTGCTTTTAAGGTCTGTGATGAGTTGGTAGAGGGTCTCAAAAATCACACGGTTTTCTCTGTCCATGGTGATAAATTTTCCTTTATCATGATTGTTTAATTTCTCAATCTCTTCTTTGGATACTCCTCTATTGATAGGGCGTTCACGAGCATCTCGAAAGAGTCTAAAATAAGTGTTTGGTTGCGTTGCGGCAAAGTGGTTAAAGTTTTTGATACGACTCGCAAAATATTTTGCTTCAAGGTGCAAAAACCCTACGACATACTCAAATTTATCTGTTTTAACTGTTATATGTTCAGGCATAACTTTTGGAGATTTGAGAAAACTTATCGTAAAGTGATAGAGTCCATCAATGGAGTTTAGGATATATTTGAGCCGATCAAGGTCGTTTTTATCGTCGATGATGGTTTTTCTATCGTACTCTTTGTACTTTTGATTATAGACCTTTTCAATATAGCCTTCAATATCAAAATCAATTTGAATGGTAGGGGTGTGTTCGATATTGTTAAGCTTTTCAAGATGCTCGATACGTTTGAGCAGTGTGGCAACTTGCTCTTGAAGGGTGGGTTCAATATCTTGGGGCAGAGGAATATTGTAAATAATGTGTTTGAAGTAATCACTCGCACGGTTAAGCACCCGACGAATGGAGCTGTGGTTGAGGATGTCGTTGAAGATAAGTTTATCTTCAAAAACATCATCGAGATTAATCTCAAATGCCATGGCTCTATTGTGCAATAGCTCTTTGAGCAGGGCATTGCTAGGGCGTTGAAGACGGATTTTGTTTTTGCCTAGCAAATCGATAATTGAGCCATCAAAAAGTGCTTCAAACTCGCTCCAGCGATTGGGGAAGAGATTGAGGATAATGAGGGCATTGGGGGTATGGGTAATGAGCTCTTTGATCTTTTGACCAAACTCAAGTAGGAGTGGCTTATCACTGCTCATCGCTTCAAGCTGATCAAAAGAGATAATAAGAGGCTCATCAAAGAGGGAGAGTTGCCCAAAAAGCACAATGGCTTTGAGTGCAAACTCCTCAATATCAATTTCGCTCCAAGGCTCCAATCCTACACTGCTTAAAACCTCTTCATCCAACTCTTTGCCACTAAGGTAGCTAATCACTATATCTTTTTTGGCAGCATCTTTGTAAAAGGTGTATTTAATAAGGGCTTTGAGTAGATTAATAGTAACAGGGTCACTCCCGTAGCTCTCTTGATACCAACGTATCATCAATTTTTCTATCATATTCCAGTTTTTTTGGCGGGTATCACTTCCTACTTTGCCAAAGCGTTCGTAGATATTAAGATGATTGGATTTAAGTGTCTCAACTGCTTTGGTACTTTTGGAACGCTTAATAAAAATAGAGGTAAAAGATTTGGCCAGTAGATATTCAAGCTGTGAATAGATAGAGCCATCGATATTTTGGATAAACGATTCTAAAATCTTGCTATAGGTATGAAAGAAAATGCGTGAGGCGTTGTTGGGTTTGGGGATAAATAAAAAGCGATTGGTACTAGAGACCTCATTTAAAAATCGCATCATCAGATGGGTCTTTCCATCTCCTGCTTCACCTAGTACCAGTGCCGTTTTGCTCTGGTGGTTGCCATCACTTTTGACCTCATCTACAAGGCTAAGAAGGTGGCTAAACTCATCGGCGTAGAGCTTAAAAAAGTCAAAATGACTCTGAAAGGGGTTATCGACTTTGCTAGAGCTAAAGGGGTTGTGTTGATGAGCATTTTCCAAACTCTTTGCAATGCGAAGTAATCGTTGATAGAGATGGTAGGTAAAGTGGGCATCGTAAGAGGCTTTGTGCGCCAAATCAGAGCCAAAAGATGCCCCGTTGTGCATCAAAAAGAGAGACTTTGCAAGAGTTTCAAGGGAGTGGGGTTTGAGATTGGGACGAAGTTTTTTGGCTTGTTGGTAGGTACAAAAGGTTTTGAGTTTGATTTTTTTGCCAATGGAGTGGTAGCTTTTGTTGAGCACTTCTTTATCGTGTGCTACGCTATGCCCTACAAGCGTATGGGTAGTTAAAATAGGCTCAATCTCATCTAAAATCTCTTGTAGATTATCCTCTACAAAGGCTTCAAAAATTAGTTTACCACTGCTATCAACAATGGCTATCTCTTTTAATACCTCTTTCCCTTCCGTATCAACGACCACAAAATCCATACTCTAGCCTACTTTTTGATAATTATACTATAAAAATTTGTAGGTTTAAGAGATTAAAACTATTCAACCCAAAGGTTGATCGATGATTTTTCGCAAATGCCCTAGATACAATGATCAATGCTAGTGATCTAATCTCTATTGCATATTTTAGGTTCAAATAACTCAAGAATAGAGAGATCAC
>Ga0193964_1000256_pt1 | contig 26023 bp, 23 predicted proteins | sample FB_7_MG_FD_140323 | JGI IMG/M metagenome (GOLD analysis project Ga0193964, IMG submission 140323) | Microbial mat bacterial communities from the Broadkill River, Lewes, Delaware, United States - FB_7_MG | ecosystem: Environmental > Aquatic > Freshwater > River > Microbial mats | place: USA... | reverse complement strand
GATGGGTCGTTTCGCCGGTGACAAAACGTTTATTGCCTTGTTGTAACATCTGAATTGTTTGGTCAGGGGTTGGTTTACAGTTTGGTGTGGCGACTGTTTCGTGTTGTTCCGTTGCTGAATGAGTTGCTGCACCATGGTCACTTGCCCATGCTGTTGAAGCTAAAGCTGTTAATGCAATTGCCCACAAAATCTTTTTAATCGTCATTCTTTGTTCTCCTTTTGCATTCATTTAATAGAGCTTCTTTCACGTGAAAGAAAAATCAGTGTACTTTTGCTTCTTGAATCCTTAATGTCTTGACAGTTACGCTGAAGGGTGGGTGAATCGGGGGGAATCCCCCTCAATTTTATCCTTTCAAGGCCATCAGGTGTTCAACGGGGGAATAGCAAAAAGAATGCCTAGAATTCAACAGATAGACAATCGATTGTAAGTTGACGAAAATATTAACTTCTTTAAGGATAAATATGAACGGGACACGTCGAGAGAATATTCGCATCGGCTTGCAGGTAAATATTGTATTAAAGTGCGATCAGCGCTCGGGAAAACTTACCTCAGGTATTGTAAAAAATATTTTGACTAAAACTGCCGTGCATACTCATGGCATTAAAGTGCGACTCGAAAGTGGTGATGTTGGTCGGGTTAAAGAAATTTTTTAATCGTGAGCTGTTTCCATCAGAATAGTTGATGTTCGAGAATGTTCCTATTGAGACTATCTATTGGATATCCTTGTTTGTTTGTTCTATCGTCTTTCAAATTAATGAATTGTTTAATTTTTATATTGGAGGGCGTGTATGAATAGGTTGATGAAGTCTTTAGGTTTGAGCGTAATGTTCGTTTTATTGCTATGTGGTGGTAGCCTAGCCGATGAATTGACACCTTTTGATTCCTTACATGGCGAAATGAGTATTGCTGGTGGAACGGCTCATTTGCCTGTTATGCAAGATGCGGCGCGAAAAATTATGACCCGTAATTCACAGATTGTGATCACAGTAGCCGGTGGCGGGTCGGGTGTTGGAGTACAGAAGGTGGGAGAAGGATTGGTCGATATTGGTAATAGCGGCCGACCTGTCAGTAAAAAAGAGTTAGCGAAATACAGCGACCTTGTCGCCTTTCCCTTTGCTGTGGATGGCGTTGCTGTGGTTATTCATCCCCAAAATCCTCTCGCTAATTTAACCAGCACTCAGATTCAAGATATCTTTGCCGGTAAAATTACTAATTGGCAACAGCTTGGTGGCTCTGATGGCACAATTAATATTTACAGTCGCGATGAGGCGAGTGGAACACGAGCAGTGTTTTGGAAAAAATGCCTCGCTAAAGGTCTTGTTGCTGAACATGCCAATATTGTTCCTTCCAATGGGGCAATGAAGGTGGCGATCTCCCGTGATGCAAATGCTATCGGCTATGTGAGTATTGGCCATATTGATGGTTCGGTCAAAGCACCATTGTTCAATGATGTTGCTGCATCACAAGAAAATGCGGTTAATGGTTCCTATGTTGTTGTACGCAAGCTCTACATGAATACCAAAGGTCAACCTTCACCGTTAGTGCAGGCTTTTATCACTTATGTTTTGGGCGATGAAAGTGCGACAAGTATTGAACGCCACGGCTATATTCCACTGCATTAATGGGTATCAGGTGAAGCGCATTGATCACACAGGTTAAAACACGTTGCCAGCAACTGTTGATGAAGCTAAACACATTCGTATCGATAGATCGTGATTTCACTTGGTTCGATTGGTTGTTGTTGTGTGCTGCGGTCTTTTCAGCTTTGATCGTGGGCGTGCTGTTTATTTTTTTGCTCTACTTTACTCTGCCGCTTTTTCTTGAAGGGAAGGCGGCCGAGTTGTTCTCGGCTCATTGGCGACCGTTTCATGGTGAGTTTGGCATTTTACCGATGGTCGCTGGATCCTTAGCATTAGCTCTTTGCTCTCTGTCAATCGCCTATCCTGTTGGGCTTGGTATTTGCCTATTTATTCATGGTCTTGGCCCAGAAAAACTGGGTCGCGTTGTGTTGCTTATTATCCACTTTATGACAGGTATCCCAACTGTCATTTATGGATTTGTTGCCGCTTTTGTGCTGGTTCCATTCTTGCGTAATGCTTTTGCTGCGGGGTCTGGGTTTTCTCTTTTAGCCGCTGCACTGACCTTAAGCGTTCTCATTGTGCCGACTATTGTTTTGTTAATTCACAGTCAATTACAACAAATTTCGCCAGCGTTGCGCTTAACGGCAACAACCCTAGGAATCTCCCGCATCGATGAACTTTTTCATATCACGTTGCCTGCTGCATCCTATAGTCTCTTTGCTGCCGCCGTGCTTGGTTTCGGACGCGCTGTAGGCGATACCCTCATTGCCCTCATGGTTGCAGGAAATGCCGCTCAATTTCCAGACTCAGCATTCGATTCAATTCGAGCCTTAACTGCCCATATCGCGCTGGTGGTGGCAACAGATAGCCAAAGCTCCCTGTATCATTCATTGTTTGCCAGTGGTGTTATTTTGTTTATTACCACTGCAATGGTTAATATCACATTAAACCGACTACGGGCACGGTTTGTTACGAGTGTTGTCAATGATTAAGGGCTACCGTTTTTTGCTGCTGAGTTGGGTGTGGTTATCCGTGCTTGCGTTGGTTTCCGTGGTTGCGGGCTTTCTCACTTTTATCATCCATTGTGGTTTACCGAGCGTTGATCTGCACTTGTTCTTTGGCGATACGCCTGTGTGGTCAGCAATATTGGGTCAAGCGAGGGTGTGGGATGCGCTCTGGCCTGCTTGTGTTGGAACGTTTCTCGTGATTGTCTTGGCTGCCTTTATGGCGATCCCCCTTGGTGTTGGCTGCGGTATTTATTTGGCTCAATATGCATCACCACCTTTTCGTAAAATCGTATCTTTCAATGTTGAGCTCCTTGCTGGTACACCGTCCATTGTGATGGGATTGTTTGGCTTTTCGCTCATCTTATTTTTGCGCAAAACATTTTTACCACAAGCAAATACGTGCTTATTTTTGTCAGCAGGGTGTTTAGCGTTATTGATTTTACCGTACCTTATCTTTACCACTCAAACAGCTTTAGAAAACATTGCACAAAATCAGCGCTTAGTCGGTCCAAGTTTAGGGTTCAATCGCTTACAAACACTATTACATGTACTGTTGCCAGCTGCTAGTAAAGGGATTTTTGGCGGTATCGTTCTGGCTGTGGGGCGTGCTGCCGAGGACACTGCAGTTATTATGTTGACGGGTGTGATTGCCAATGCGGGGTTACCTCGTGGTGTGTTTGGCAATTTCGAAGCGTTGCCGTTTCGGATTTTTTATTTAGCTGCTGAACATCGTAACCAGGCTGAACTCGATTCAGCATATGGCACCGCATTTGTTTTACTTTGCGTGGTTGGAGTTTTATTCACTGGAGCATATGCTTTACACAAAACAATGGAATGGCGATGGACAAAACACTAATGGAAAATAGTCCTTTTTGTCGTGTTGAAAATCTCAGTGTCGCGTTTGCAGGGCGTGCTATTTTGACCAATATAAATGTGTCACTGCAGCGTCATAAAATCGTGGTGTTAATGGGCACTTCAGGATCAGGGAAAACCACTTTCTTACGCGCTCTAAACCGGTTAAATGAATGGTATCCTAAAGTCCAAACAACGGGGCGAATAGTGCTCGATCTTGCGGGAGAGCAGAGTAATATCTATGATAAAAAACAGTCGCTCACTGAGTTGCGGCGAAAAGTGGGGATGGTGTTTCAATCGCCAAATGTGTTACCTGCCTCCATTGCTAAAAACATCTGCTTACCTCTGAAACTTGTGGTTGATTTAGATGCCGCTGAAATTGAGAATAGGATGGTTGCAGCTCTGAAAGAGGTGCATCTGTGGGCAGAAGTGAAAGATCGCTTGCGTGAACCTGCCTCGCGTCTATCTGGCGGGCAACAGCAGCGTCTCTGCTTGGCTCGTACGCTGGCGCTGCAGCCTCAAGTGTTGTTGCTTGACGAACCGACGGCATCCCTTGACTTTAAAGCAACACAAGCCATTGAAGAGTTGCTTCTCGAACTAAAAGACCGTTATCATGTCGTTGCTGTTTCGCACAGTTTGCGGCAAAGTCGTACGATAGGACAGCAGGTTTTGGTGATGAATGGTGGTGAAATCATTCAGCAACTGTCGCCAGAGGATCTCGAACAACCTGTTGATACTATGCCGTGGTTTAATCAATTGTTCTGATGTGAGATCTGTTGCCTAGCTTAGCAAAATAACAGAGAGCCCTTATCTTAATTTATTGAGCGGTTTAATTCTTTTGCTAACAGCAGGGTATGAAACCTTTGAAACTCTAGATGAGTTTCATTTAGCGGCACATCATGGCATCTTAGTGTTTAGTTTGATTCAAATCATTAAAACGATTCCTGAATTTATGCATGGCTTAAAAGAGGTGGAGGAGTCTGAACATATTGAAGATTGATTCCTAGTTTCACTCTAATTCAGTATTCCAATTACTGTTCTGCTAATGACGTTTTTTTAACACCAGCCGGCTTCTGAATGTGTCGTGTTCTTGCCGCGCAGGCTCTCTCTAATATTATGATTGACTCTGTGTTGTAAGGTGGGCAAAATGTTATCCGAATGAAGGTTCGTTCTTGTCTTTTGGGTTTCGACATTGGAGTCTGTGTGAAAATTAGATTAGCGACCAAACTAACAGTGACTCGCTCACTGATCATCTTTGCGACGATGGCCGTCTTTGCCTATCTATGTATTGCTTCAGTCGAAAAGATGTATCTCAATGAAGCTATTGCTGATGCCGACACTCTAAGTGAAACGATTATCCGTTCAGTTAACTATCATATGCTTGAAGATGATCGTCAGCGCGCTTATCACATGATTGAGGAGATCAGTGATCATGCAGGGATCGAAACAATCCGTTTTTTCAACCATGAAGGTCTAATTAGTTTTTCAACAGCAAAAAGTGAAGTTGGAACGGTACTCGATGCGAACGCTGAGGGCTGTAATTGGTGCCATTATCAAAAACCTGTCGTTATGGAAGATCCAAACGCCATCCATACCCGGACCTTTGTTAACGCCGCGGGGAATAAAGTCCTCGGTGTCACCAAGGATATCTTAAATGAACCAAGTTGTTCAACGGCAGAGTGTCATGCTCATCCAGAGGAGGACATTATCCTTGGCGTTTTGGACATTCATATATCGTTAGAAAAAATGGAAGCTCAAGTGACTTCAGCTCGTAACGGTGTCATTGGTTTTACGCTTGGTATGATCTTTACTTTGGCGATTTGTCTCAATCTGTTGATTAATCGACTGATTAATCGTCCTGTTGTTGAGCTTCTTGAACATACCCGCGCATTATCCCGTGGTGATATGAGTAGCCGTGTTGAGCGGGTGCGCAATGATGAATTTGGTGAGCTAGCCGAAGCGTTTAATGATATGACCTATAATCTTGAAGTGGCTCACGATGAATTGACTGATTGGGGCAACACTTTAGAGCATAAAGTTGAAGAGCGCACTAAAGAGATTAAGCAGATGCAGTCAAAGTTGGTTCAGTCAGCAAAACTTGCATCCTTAGGGGAATTGGTCGCAGGAATTGCGCACGAGATCAACAATCCGTTAACTGGAATACTGACCTTCTCCTCAATGGCAGCCAACGACCCCCGCTTGCACCCAGAACTAAAGCAAGATTTAGAGATGATCGTTGGTGAAACCGAACGCTGTGCTCGAATCGTTCAAAATCTGCTTAAAGCATCTCACGATACCGTTCTCGACAAACGCGATGACTGTGTCAATCGAGTGATGGAGCATACGTTAACATTAATCAGTAAACATCCATGCCTAGCCGAAGTGAACATCATTCGTAATTATGAAAAAAATCTACCCACCTGTGAGATCGATCCCGAACAGATTGAGCAAGTGTTTATGAATATTGTCCTCAATGCTGGTCAAGCGATGCCTGATGGTGGAATTTTACGGATAACAAGCTTATGTCGAGAGAACTTCGTTGAGATTGAAATTCTCGATACTGGTGCTGGAATTGAGGATGAGGTGATTGAGAATATCTTTGATCCGTTCTTTACCACCAAGGGGCGCACAAAAGGGACTGGTTTAGGGCTTTCGATCTCGTATGGGATTGTGAAAAATCATGGTGGTCATATTGATGTCCATAGTCAGCTTGGCGAAGGAACCTCTTTTGTGATTCAGTTGCCTCTTTCGTCAGTGGAACAGTAGGGCGGTTGAATGACTGATAAGTTATTGAAGTGATCCCTTAAAAATATCGTTAATCCTCAACAACATCTCTGCTCTTGTCCAAAAGATCCACCTCTAGGGCTTATCGTCATCGAAATTATTGACAAAATTATTTTGTCCCGTTAGTTTGTTAGTTAACCAACTAACAACGAGGTTGATATGCCACCGAAAAGCAATAAACGTGCAAAGCTGCTCAAGGCAGCACGGAAATTGATCCATCGACAGGGATTTCAGAGCACGACTCTGGCTGATATCGCTACCGCAGCGGATGTGCCTCTGGGTAATGTTTATTATTACTTCAAAACAAAGGACGATATTGTTCGGGCTGTTGTTGAGGAACGTACCCAGCGTTTTGTGGATCTAAGTGGGCAATGGGAGCAACATCACGATCCCGTTGAGCGCCTGAAGTGTTTTATTCAAATGCCGATCACAATTAGCCGCAGCATTGCTGATCATGGTTGCCCTGTTGGCAGTTTATTGCAAGAATTAAGTAAAAAGCCTGATTCCAGTGATTTAGCAACGCAAACTCTGCAGGCTCAACTTAACTGGGTGATTGAACAGTTTCATCAACTTGGCTGTGATGATCCCGAGCCACTTGGACGCCATTTTGTCGCCTCACTTCAAGGGGCATCACTGTTGGCCAATACCTTAAACCAGCCAAGCGTGATCATCGAGCAAAGTGAACAGCTAATTCAATGGTTACATACGGTGGTGGACAATCGTTTATCCATTAAGGTGGGCGATGCAACGGGTCCAGAATAAGGCGACAACAACAGAGGAATCCACCATGGAAAAGCGTATCATTAACTACCTTGAGCAGCAGTGTATTAAATCGCCATTGAACGAGCGGCAAGATGGTGGTCATTACTTTGACGAACCTCTTGTCGGCTTCGCCTCAGTTAATGACCCTCTTTTTGCAGACTACAAACAGATTATTGGGCCGTTTCACCGTAGTCCCACCGAGTGGCTTAACTTATCTGGTAGCACCAACGCACATAAAAGCGGAACCGTTATCAGTTGGATATTACCTATCTCGAAAGAGGTTCGATTGAGTAACCGCAGTCAGCAAAAGATCCCGTCAAAAATGTGGGCACATACTCGCAATTTCGGTGAACAGTTTAATGCCAGTTTGCGCCGAGAATTGGTGGACCTGCTTCAAAGCGCTGGACATGCCGCAATTGCGCCTCAGCTTTCAAGCCATTGGCAAGAGATTAGTATTGATGGCGTGGGGCCGTCATCATGTTGGTCTGAACGGCATGCTGCTTATGCTGCTGGGTTGGGGACATTCAGCCTCAATGATGGCTTGATCACTAAACGTGGTATTGCTCATCGTTGCGGTAGTATTGTCACCGATCTCGTACTTCCACCATCACCACGCCAGCACCGTAGTCACACACACAATTGCCCCTTTTGTCGTGAAAAGAGATGTGGTGCCTGTATCGCGCGTTGTCCCGTGGGGGCGTTGTCTGTTGATGGCCATGATAAAATAAAATGTCGAGCCTATACCTATGTCATGCTCAATGATCAGCTCGGTAGTGATTACGGTGTCGATATCACGGGCTGTGGCCTGTGCCAGACCAAGGTACCGTGCGAAACCGCTATCCCTAAAATCTGAGATACGGTTATTCATAATAAGGAAAGACAATGACCTACTATACGATTTTCAATGGTCCTTTTTGTGACATCATCTTGGTTGGCAATGAGCGAGGTTTAAACCATTTACACCTTGATACCGGTGAGGGGAGCCGCCGCTTTGATATTCAAGACGACTGGAAACGCAATGACCCATTCTTTGCTGAAATCGTCGAACAACTCGCTGAATATTTCAGCGGTCAACGGCGCAGTTTTAATGTCAAAATTAATCCGCTAGGGAGCGATTTTCAAAAACAGGTATGGCAAGAGTTAACCACCATCGGTTACGGCGAATTGGTTACCTATAAGGAGGTTGCTAGGGCTATTGGTAATGAACGTGCATCGCGCGCGATCGGCATGGCTAATAGTAAAAACCCGATACCGCTGATCGTTCCCTGTCATCGTGTGATTGGTGCCAACGGCCAATTAACTGGTTTTGCCCACGGACTGGCCATTAAGGAAAAATTGATTTGCTTTGAGAAAACAAATCAAAGCGTTATCGCAACTTAAACTGTATCTCAATTATCAAAATAAGGATTAACGATGTTCGCTGTTATTTTTGAAGTGTCACCCACCCGCGCAGGCAAAGCAGAGTACCTAGACATGGCCGCTGGACTGCGAACTTTTTTGGAAGAGCAGCCCGGGTTGATCACTATTGAACGGTTTCAAAGTTTGGTCGATGAGCAAAAAATACTGAGTTTGTCATTCTGGGAAAGTGAACAGGCTATTGAGCTGTGGCGTAATCAGTTAGAACACCGCCATGCACAGAAATGCGGTAAAGACTCGTTGTTTGAAAGCTATCGTATTCGCGTTGCTAACGTTGTTCGAGATTATACGAAAAATGATCGCCATGAAGCACCGGCTGACTCAAGTAATGTTTTGAATGGCTTGAACATTAGCTAAGTTGGCGTGTCTTGTTCGATGGGAATTTATGATTGGTCTTAGCCGGTATGTGGATCTGTCGGCGGGTGTGTATTAAGATTTAGTTGCCCCCCTCGCTAGGGCGAGGTGAGCAACTGAATAAGTAATGATATGCTGGATTGATCAAAATCTGGAGCACGTCCGCTCTTGTTTTACGCCGACGTGCTGTATTGAGACAGCAATGTTTTGCCCTCCAGAAGTAGATCTTCCGTTAATCGCGAGTCATTGACGACTGTTTGTAGCAGCTTTAGCCCTTGTTTGTCCCAACCTCGCGCTAAATAGGTTTGAGCTACGCGCAGTTGCCAGCGTGGGTTGTCTGGTTCGTTACGGCAGGCACCATTAAACACATCAATGAGCTTACGGAGTTCGCGACGTTGACGAAGGAAAAATTCAGCCAAATGAAGGTTGATTCCACCGCTGCATCCACCACCACTAGGTAGTAGACTGTAGAGTCTTTCAGCTTCGCCCATCTCCCCTTTTTTTTCTAGCAGCATTGCCGTCATTAACATGATTCGTGGATCTGTTTGTCCCGAGCCAATGGCTTTCCTGCCGTGTTCAAGGGCGAGGTCGTCTTCCTGTTGTAAATGGTAGATCGATGCTAATTGTGCATGGCAAAATGCAGGGTCTTGATCCTGATCTAGCATTTTCTGGATCAGCACAATGGCTTCGTTATGTTTTTTTTGCGCCATTAGTAGCATCACCAATGTTTCAACGGCGAGCAAAAGGCTTGGGTTCTTCTGTAACGCCGATTTCAGCGCTGTACATGCTTTCACTACAGAACCCTGACGACCTAAAATTGATCCCACTTCAAAATCGTATAAATCATCGCGTTCATCAGCGTTGATTTGATTGAATTGTTTCAAAGCAGCAACGTCATCGCCTTGATGTGCGATGAGAAAAGCCTGTTGGAACTCACCGCTTTTTTCTTGGTATCGCTGTGCCAATGCTTCAGGGTAACTCACCAGAATAAGGTCTAATTGCGAAGCAAAATCAGGGTGATCCGCTTCATCAAGCGCTTCAGGGGCACTGTCAACTTTTGGCCCACAGCTAGAACAACTACCGCAATCACTTGCTGCTGTTTTCGTCGCAGGTTGGGGGGCGTTAAGCTGCTTCAAAGCGTGCAAAATCTGATCTTTCAACGGTGTAGACATGACTTGGTTTTGAGCAAGGTGTAAATGTTCCATAGCGCGTTGATGTTGATCATCACGTAGAAAAAAGAGTCCTTCATCTAAGTTCATTTTGGCTAGCGTGTCGCCTGCTGTGATGGCAATGGCTTGTAATTCACTACATTCCTCAGCACTCATTTCTGTTTGATCAATCTCTTCAATAATGATGAGTGCATCGGCATAACGTTGTTGGCTCATCGCTTTTCGTAGAGAATTAAGGTCGTTTGGTTTAGAAAAAAAGCGGCTAAATAGGCCCATAATGAAGAGTTCCTTTGTTTGTTGTTAGTGGGTGTGGAGGAGGTATTTTAGGGAGATTGGCTGTTAAGCGCAAGGGGATAGAGAATGAAAATCTAACATTCGCTTCTCGTGCGATTTTCAGTGAAATATTTCTTTATTTTCTTAAGCACTGAACTTCCTGCCATAGCTAATTCCAAGTTTATTCATTCTGTTTCTCAGGGTACTAGGGTTGATGTTAAGTAGTTTTGCGGCACCATTTTCGCCATGAATTTGTCCATCACTAATGCTAAGTGCTTGTTGAATGTGCTGTGAAATTAAATCATCAAGAGAGATGAAATTGTCCTTATTTGCTGGAAGATCAGGTTGTTGATTGAGTTCTCTTGATAGGCACGGGAATACACATCCACACGAATCTCCAAGTGAAGATAGGGGGCCATTTACTTTGTTTGAAATTGTGAACTTATCCAGCGTCAGAGCTCGGCCTTTGTTTTGAATTAATGCACGCTCGACAACATTTTCCAACTCGCGTACGTTGCCGGGCCAAGGATGGGACACTAAGACATCTAACGCGCCCTTTGCGATGGTTGGTGGGCAGCGAAATCCAAACTCTTTCGCTTTTTTCGAAACAAAATATTCCAACAGTGAGGGAATATCTTCCTGCCTGTGGCGTAACGGAGGAATGATAATGGGGAAGGCATTCAGTCGAAACCACAGGTCTTCACGAAATTTTCCTTCTGATACCATTTTTTCTAAATTTCGATGGGTGGCAGCAATTACTCGGATATTGACGGGTACACAGCTAGTACCTCCTACGCGTTCGATTTCGCGACTTTGCAATACCCTTAATAGCCGAACCTGCGCGGCGGGCGGCAGTTCGCCAATCTCATCTAGAAAAATTGTTCCACCATTTGCCCGTTCAAATTTCCCTCGTGTGCGTGAAACTGCACCACTAAAAGCACCTTTTTCGTGACCAAATAGTTCACTATCGATGAGACTTTCAGGGATTGCTCCACAATTCACTTTGATAAACGGTCCTTCACGCCGTGGCGATAAACGATGAATTGCATTGGCGATCACCTCTTTACCAACACCTGTTTCACCAAATAGCAACGCTGTGCTTTGTAGTGGTGCCACTTGTTTGACCATCTCCATAACGTGGGCGAGTCCCGCGTTAGAACCAATGACTTTTGTTTTTGATAGCTGTGATAGTTCACGTAGGAGTTGCTTATTGTCGTCTAGGAGGTGGTCTTTAATTTTCACCACTTTTTGGTGCCCCATCGCATTAGACATGGCGATGTTTAATGGTTCGCGTACCGATGCCATCAGTTGCATATCTTGTTCTGAGTATTTATTTGCCCCATTCGCTTGCATCACTAGATAGCAGATCTTGTTCTCGCGAGTGTGTAGCGGCAGTAGAATCTCAGAGCACCCTTGGTTATCGATATAGGGTGAAACGGCAGAACAGATAGGATCAATATTTGTGTCCAATACTAATCGGTCTTTACTGTCGAGTGTCGTTGTTAGGAGATCGGCGGCCTCTTGTGGCAGATTGATGGTTGAATTAACGGCGATTGGGCCAAGGTGATTCACTGCCGCGATATGGTTGATTGCGCAGTTATTTGTATCGTAATGACCAAAAAACATGGCATCAACAGGCATAAATTTATGTAGATACATTAGGCAATTGTGCAGTGCTTCATTGATATCCAAACTGCTGCACAATCTAAGAGTAACCTGACGGAAAAATTTATTTGGATCAATGTTCATATCGCCCTTTCAGGGTCGCTGATGTGTTTATTTTTGAGTGGTTATCATATTTGACAACTTAACACTGGGTTGCCGTATTCGACAAGGTTGATTTGCCGAATACGGTATTTTGAGTGTTGTTTTTTTGTAACATTCTGAAAATATTGTGATTTATTTTTGGCACGTTGTTAGCAGTGTAAAATACAGCGAGGATGTTATGTATGGAGGTATTTACTGTTTTTAATCGGATTAGCTAGCCGGAGGGGGGGATACTTTGGCGTTGTAGATTATTTTATGATTACAGGGTGTAATATAATTACCTGCTCACTAGACTTTTCCCCTTTTATAGGTAACCTTTCATAAGTTCCTTGTTATGGTTGGTCTGCAAAAAGCAGATTGAAAGTTCATTCTTGACGTTGAAGGGGAGGTTTTTAGCATGGAAAGGATGGTAGTGCGGACTAATTAATTTAAGTCGTTAAAAACTAAGTTAAAGGAGGCAGAATGAAAATTTGGAACAGACTGTTCCTTAGTGTCGTTATCCTGTCAACAGTGGCCTTGCCACTGAATAACGCGCTAGCAGTAACAGTCTCAGGACGATCAAGTACGGAGATCGAATGGTACGATACTGGTGATGGCGAAACAGCCGTTCCCTTTTATCAGTACCTGCTGCTCAATGTTCACGACATTGACAGCGATGGTATGACTTTTCGCGGTTATGGTCGGGTAGCCGATGACCTAGCCGATGAGGCCGATGTGGATAGTCGGCTGTATTACGGCTACATCGAGAAAAAAGGATTGATTGAAGACCTCGATGTTCGATTGGGGCGTCAGTTTATCTCGACCACAGCTGGGGCATCAATCATGGATGGTCTTTATATCGATTATTCGGCACCAGCAGGCTTTGATGTCACGTTATTTGGTGGCGGTGATGTCGCTTACTACGAAGGCTATAATGCCAAAGATCTCATTGCGGGCATTGAGCTGCGGCGCTCATTTTTCGATGATCTCAATCTAGGCCTATCCTATCTGCAAAAGTGGGATCACAGCGAACTGGCCAACGAAATGTTTGGTATCGATGTCGACTACGATTACAACAACATGCTTCATGTCTACAGTGAAGCTCAACTGAACTACCTATCAAACTCCGTTAGCTATTTTCTAGCTGGCACCAAGTATCACCGCAGTGAAGATTGGTCGCTACGTGCCGAATATCTTTACTCGCTACCTGTATTTTCCTCCACATCTATCTATTCGGTATTTGCTGTCGATGAGTATCAAGAAATATTTGTCGAGTATGAGCAGCGTCTTGCTCTAGGCTTACGTGCTTTTGTTAACTATGCGCGGGAGATGTACGAATATGATGCAGATGCCGATGTCTTTGAAGCAGGCATTGAAAAGATTCGTACTGGACGATATTCAGGCTATCTAATCGGTACTTGGCGTGAGGACCCCGATGGGCAAGATTTAGCCGGAGTCAAAGTGTATGGCGCCGCGACGGTATGTAAAGGATTTCAAATGGGTGCCGGTGTTCATCTCGATGTTTTAGAGCGCCGCCTCGATGACGATGAAGATGAAACAACCAGTTCAAGAATTTGGCTTGATGGCACCGTCACCTTTAATCGCAAAATAAACCTACAGGCCAAGGTAGAACGGATAGAAAGCGATTTGTGGGACGATTACTACCGTGGACGTGTTCGTTTAAACGTTCGTTTCTAACAAGGAGTCACATATGAAGCACAGTGTACAACTACTATTGACCGTATTGGTCGTGCTGGTGACATCCACAGTTTGGGCGACACCATTCGATCATGATGACCATTTAACGATATTAGACGGCGATCCGTGTATCACGTGTCACGTTGACAACGCCGAATCTATTCAACCCGATCAAGCTGTGTGCTTAGAGTGTCACGATTGTGAGATGTTGGCTGAAGTTACTTATTCAGGCCTACAGAGTCACGATGCTTCTTGGGCTCTCAGTCACCGTAGCGCAGCCAAAAGTAAAATTATGGACTGTGCCAGCTGCCACCAACAGAGTGATTGCCTCGATTGCCATAAAGCTGGATTTGCTGATGAGATGGGACAGTTCGGTAATGACATGAATAATGTTCACCGTAGTGACTTTCACGTCAGCCATCCGATTGCGGCACGTACCAATCCACAACTGTGTACTAGCTGTCACGAAAGTGCGTATTGTTCAGATTGTCACAGTGATTTTCGTCGTGATTCTTTGGCTGGTACTTCACACCAACGTAGCTTTAGTAGCTTAACTGTTGGTTCAAGCGGCCCAGCTCACGAGAACTTCAATGAAGCGCAATGTCAAATTTGCCATCCTGATTCGATTTTACCGAGTCATGAATGGACCACAGCTCATGCCCGTGAAGCACGTAAAAATTTGGTTACCTGTCAGGCATGTCACCCCGAAGGGGATGTCTGCATCAAGTGCCACAGTGCTCGCAGTGGCTTAGGTGTTAATCCACATCCTAAAGATTGGGATGACATTGATGGCAGAATGTTACGTGCCAGCAATGGCCGTACATGTCGCAAGTGTCATTAGTACTATCACCCATTTATACCCTAGGAGGTAGGAATGAAGTTTAAACGATATCTTTCACTGTTCGTCGTGCTTGGCAGTCTGTTACTGCTAGCAGCCTGCGGAAGCAGCGGTGGTTCAGGCGGCGATCAAACAGCCAGCCCGGCGGAAGACCTTGGTTCCGATGTTGTAACAGGGATCGACTATGTCGGTGCTGATGCTTGTATCGGTTGCCATGAGGGCTTTAGCTGGAGTAATGAGGTCGTTGATAAGTACTTATCTGGAGCTCATGTGGTTCACAGTACCTACATAACAGCCCAATCTGACTCTGCTTGCTTAGAATGTCACGATCCTATTGGTGATGGGCCAGCACTTGAAGCTTATCTTGATGACGAGAATATTCCCGTTGATGGTCTTGCTGCCGTAGGGTGTGAAACCTGTCATGGTGCTGGTGGGGATCACTATGGTGTTGGTCCAATACCCGTAGCTGAGCCAACTATTGAAGGGGTCTGTGCTAAATGCCACAACAATCCAGAAGGCCATCCTGGGACACTTGTTGACAATGTTCTCAACTCAAATCACGCTCGTCTTGGTCACAATACAAGCGCAAAATGCCAACGGTGCCATACCACTGAAGGTGCAATTGAGTTTGCTAGCGTAACGGGCGCTAGAGATGTTATGGCTGACTTGGATACGATTCTACCTATTGATGAAGAAGATACTTCGGCACCTGTGTGTTTTGCATGTCACGATCAGCATAGTGGCTCAATGCGTCTTGCTAGTGGCTGGGATCCTATTGCCTTAGATGGTGTTAGTGACACTAGCGACCAGTATAAGTTATGCACAAGTTGCCATACCTATACTGATGATGATGGTAGTCTTGTTGCTTCAGGTTTAGACGGTACTGAACAATATTATCATTATACTGCATGGTATCGAACAATTGCTTCCACGCACTATGACAATCCTCTTACTGGCGTTACAACTGATGATCCTGCTGTTAGAGCCGAAGCAGATGTTGCGTTAGATCCCAACAAGACTATTGAAGGATATGTTATTAGAACAGGTAGCGATAATGCCTGCTTTGACTGTCATAGTCATGACCTTACTGCGAATACTAAGCTCGATGAAGATGATGGGGAAGAAGCTACTATTCTGACTGATTGGGCTCAGTCCGCTCATGCTGGTGCCTTGCTTGTGGCAAAGTATGACAAAGAGGCAGAGCTTGTGCTCGCTGATGGTTCTGCCCGATCTGCTGAAGATACGGCAGATATCATGACTGTTGGGGCTATTGATGCTTCCGTTGGGGATGCTTGGGCACATTACAATTGGGATCGCAGTGGACGTTCAGCTTGTCAACAATGCCATACTGCAACGGGTGCATCAAACTTCCTTGATGCGGTGGATGACGGTGTTGCTTACGACTCATCAAGTAACGATTTTACTCATCTTCTTGGATGGACGGCTGACGCCGCTGATTATGGTTCAGACCAAAACGAACTACTCTATTGCTGGGGGTGTCATAGTAGTGTTGAAGATGGGCAACTGCGCACGACAGAATCCATTCCTCTCAACTACACAGTTGATGGTGAAGTTGTGAGTTTGACAGCTCCTGATGACGGTACTTCAGCCGCTTGTCTTTCATGCCATAGTGGTCTTGGTAATATGGATAGCCTATTAACTTCAGATGATAATGACATCGATGTTGTAGTCAATCCTGCTGCAAAGACAGGATATGTGACGGGTGGAACTTCGACACACTACCTAACAGCTGGTGCGATTATTAACCAATCAACGACTAGGGTTGGTTATACTTACGGTCTTGATTATACCGATCCAGATTCTTATGCATATGGGCACATCACTTTAGGTTGTGCCGAATGTCATATGGAAAACTCTAATTCACACAGCTTTAATGTTGTTACCGACAATGACTCAGATCCTCTTGTCATTAAAACAACGTCCTGCATTGAGTGTCACACTGGCAAATACAGTAATGGAATTCCATTTGTTTCAGCAGAGCACCTAGGTGAAACGGTTGGTGTAAATGCTGCACTTAGTGACACTGTTGTCGATACTGTGATAACTCAGGATATTATCAATTCTGCTGGGGCCATACTTGAAGAGGAGGCTGAGGGCTATGAAAGTGCTCTGAGTATGCTTGCTGCGGCCTTGACTAATCGTGATATGACACCAAAGGCTAATTATCCTTATTTTGATGTTACTAATGGTGCGCCTCTTAATGAAGGACAAAGTGGTGCGATGCACAATTATAGTCTTCTTCATCATGAGCCTGGCGCGTACGCTCACAACCGTTACTACGCCAAACGGTTGATCTTTGACTCAATCGATTGGTTAGACAATGGTATGCTGGATGGCATAATCAACATTGATGCTGAAATCTATCCTGAAGCAGCACACTGGTTAAGTGCTGCTGAGATAGGTGACGCAACAGCAGTACCACCTGTGGCAATAGGTGATGCAAACCGTCCTTAAGGTAATTGTTCATTATTAACGAAAAAAAACGGGCCCTTGCGGGGGCCCGTTTTTTTATTGAAAAGAATATTATCGTTAAAACAAATTCGTTTTTGTGGACGAAAAACTGAAACTCAGTATAATCATTGAAAGAAAGAACTTTCATCCTTGAAGACGGACAATTATGATGCTCTGGTTTTCTCGCCTGATTCTTACAAGCATGTTGGCGTTGGGAATGATCTCTTTTTCTCCCGCTGACAGTCAAGCCAGCGCCCGTGAACGTAAACGGGTTTTAGTGTTGCACTCGTATCATCAGGGGTACCCTTGGACCGATAACATCACCCATGTTTTGCAACAACAGTTTAGTCAATCTGACTTCAATGTTGAGTTGTTTGTGGAATACATGGATACCAAACGATTGCTACCCGAAATGGCTTTTCCACGACTTGCTTCTCTGTACGAGTTTAAATATTCAGATCTGCGTTTCGATGCCATTCTGTGTAGTGATAACAATGCCCTGGATTTTCTTATTCAATACCATCATTCTGTGTTTCAATCCACGCCCGTTGTATTTTGCGGGATTAATGATTTTAAGCCGTCGATGTTGGTTGGTCATGACGATTTTACCGGAATCTTTGAGCAACTCGACCTTCGCACATCGATTGATCTCATTGTTGAGCTTCATGACTCAACACGTCAGGTGGCTATTATTAGTGATGCGACCACAACTGGTCGCCTGATTATGAAGCAACTGGCCGAGGTTGAGCATGAATACCGAGAACGCCTTTCATTTGTTCATTTTGACGCGTTACTACCGGGTGAGCTAGCTGAAGCAGTGAAGGGGCTACCTCATAACAGTGTCATACTATTGCTGACATACCTTCGAGATCGTAATGGTACCAGTTATCCAGCCACTTTTGCTCCTGAGTTGATCCGCACGAACAGTCACGTTCCTATCTACACTATGTGGGATGATTTTATTGTCGACAATGTTATCGGCGGATGGGTGGTTAGTTCTGAGAAACAGGGCGTTCTTGCCAGCAACCAAGTGTTACAACTGTTTAGTAAAACAGGTCTTGATACATTACCACCGCCTCAGGCGAGTCCGAACTCCTTTCTGTTTAACTATAAGGAACTACAACGTTTAGGACTCTCTGTGGCCGAGCTTCCCGATGGTAGCGTTGTGGTCAACGAACCGCAGACCTTTTATTACCGCTATCGCACTGGGGTTTGGGTCGTTACGACGCTCTTTAGCTGGTTGGTTCTTAGTGTGATGTTTCTCAGTCGTGCTAACTTTTTACGAACTCAGGCAGCCAGAGCCATTCAAACAGAAAAAGAGTTTACTGAAACCGTACTCGATGCGATTGCTGTGCCGTTGTATTATCGTGATACCAATGGTGTGTACCTTGGTACCAATAATGCTGGTATTGAATTCTTTGGTTTTAAAAAAAATAAACAGGATTTGATTGGCAAGACAAGCTATGACCTGTTTTCTAAAGAGGTGGCTGATAAAGCGAGAGAAGCAGATCAGCAACTTATCGCGTCAGGTGGTACCCAACGCTACGAAAGTACGATGACCAATGCCGCTGGGGAATCACGTAATGTTATTTTTCACAAAGCGTTGTTTTTTGATAGCCAGTCAACCGTTGCAGGCATTGTTGGCACAATGCTCGATATCACCGAATTAAAACAGGCTCAGCAGTTGGCGAGTCGCTTTGGTCGGATTCTCGATTCATCTCTTGAAGAGATCTATATGGCTGATGCGCACCATCTAACTCTTATTCGCACCACGGTAGGTTCAAGGAAAAACCTTGGCTACCATCAGGACGAACTCAGTAAAATGACCATTGCCGACCTACTGCCTGAATTTTCTCTTGAATCACTGCGACAATATTTACAACCACTTTACGCTGATCAGCAACAAACTCTGGTTGTTAGCACTGAGATGCAACGTAAAAATGGTATCTGTTATCCCGTTGAACTCCATTGGCAATATACTGAAATTGAAGGGGATGGCGTGATTGTTGTGATGGCGCAAGATGTTACCGAGCGGGTGAAGCTTGAGCGACTTAAAAATGAGATGTTGTCGATGGTTAGCCACGAGTTGCGCACGCCATTAACTGGGATGCTTGGTTTTTCCGAGTATTTGTTGGAGTATGATCCTCCTGCCGAGCAGCGCGTAGATTGCCTGCAAACAATTTATAAAGAGACCCTCCGCTTGCAGGAATTGATCGATAATTTGCTGAACTTGCAACGTCTCAAAGCACGACAAGATACCCCTACTATAGAGATTGTTGATCTGCGTGAATTATTAGAGGAAACGTTGAATCTGTTCAGTCATGCGTCTGAAAAACATAGTTTACAGCTAGAATGTTTGGAGAACATACCGCAAATACACGGCAATTCGAGTCACATAATTCAAGTGTTGAAAAACCTTGTTTCCAATGCCATCAAATATTCTCCAGCAGGTGGTAGTATTACCCTGGGTGCTAAGCTGGACAATCAATGGGTTCGAGTTTGGGTAAGTGACGAAGGCCTTGGAGTTAGCGAAGAGGATCAAAAACTCATTTTTGATCATTTTTATCGTGTGGATAATAGCGATAGTCGGATGATCGGTGGAACAGGATTGGGACTTGCTCTTGTTAAAGAGATGGTGCTGGCTCAAAAAGGGACCATTGAGGTCGAGAGTACGTTAGGGCAGGGAAGTTGCTTTACCTTCACGCTGCCGTTAAATCAGAATCGTCAGGTGTAGAACCTCTTGTAAACAGGATTCTTAGTTGTCGCTGGTGTTGTTATGCTCTGCTATTTTTGCCATACGGTTTCAGAAATAATCGTTCCTGCCTCGTCATAACTTGTGGTTGTTTTCATTTTATAATCAAGCTGCTTGATTAGCGCGCCGGTGCTCGAATAGTGGCGTTGAAACAGTATCGTTCCCTGTTCGTTGGTGAGGGTTTCTTGTTGTAACGAGCCAGACTTATCATATTCTTTTGTTTGCAAGTGGACGTAATAGTTATCGACCTCTTTAATCACTGAGCGGCGACGTAATTGACCATTCTTCGCGTAGTCCGTTTGCGGGCCATCCATTTCGCCATTAACAAAAGTGGTCGTCCTTTTCAGCTGACCATTTTTATAATATTGGTTTTCCTGTCCGTGGCGGTTGCCGTGAACAAAGTGAACCGTTTTCTGCCGTTCTCCCGTCGGGTAATAGTAGATGGCAGCTCCATGGGGTTGCCCATCGCTAAAGATGATCTCATTGTATAGACTATTGTCCTGCGCTGAGTATCCTTTACAATGGTCACGTTCACATTCATACTGAACCGCTAGCTCTCTTTTGCCAGAAAAAAAAGTGTATTCGAAACTCGTCCCCTGCATTTGACCATTTTCAAAGTAAGCCTCAAAATAGGGTTCACCTGCTTCATTATAGAGAACGCTTTTACCCTGTTTTGCCCCCTCGACATAGCGCCATACGGCACGAGTTTTTCCAGACTGATCGTACTCTAGTTTTGTTGTTACTGTCGCGCAAGCCGATAGAAGAATTGTGAGCAATAGGTAGGGCATCAGGTTCTTCATATGGTTCTCTCTGTTCGCGATTGTAACTGTTTTACTGATTGGTATTTAATCAGTTCGTTCATTACCGTTGACGAAGCATTTTTCATTTTTTCAGCAATTAAGATCAAAAACCTGAGCTATGTTTCTGCTGAGTCGTTGTTGAACTCTATTTTTCTAGCAGTGTATCGGCCTCGTTACGAAGCTTTTCCGTAAGGGCTGGGTTGCTCAAGACATCGCGTAATAGCTGCTGCCCTTTTCGTTTTGAGCCGCGAGCAATCTGTGTTTGTGCTATCCGTAACTTCCAGCGTGGATTCTCGGGCTCTTGAGCCGATGCCGTATTAAAAGTATCGAGTACTTTGTTAAGTTCCCGTTGTTGACGCAGTAAAAATTCAGCCTGATACAGGCCCATCTCGGCGACACTGCCGTCAAGGATTTTACTGTAAAGCTCTTCGGCTTGTTCTAGTTCGTTATTCTGTTCCAGCAGCGTTGCTGCCAGTAGGGTGATGTTTGGATCATCATGGCCAGCTTTAATCGCTTCGAGGCCGTGTTTAAGGGATAATTCATCATCTTGACGTAGATGATAGAGAGAGGCCAGTTGAGCATGGCAGAAGGCGCTGTCGCGCTCCTCTAGAACCATTTGTAGAATCAGCTCAAGGGCCTGATCACTTTGATCCAACTTGACTAATAACATCACGAGCATTTCTGCTGCCATGAGGTGGTCTGGGTTTTGTTTTAAACACGACCGTAGCGTGTTGCATGCCTTTTGTTCGTGGCCGTGACGGGCCATCAACACTCCAAGTTCGTAATCAAACAGATCGTCCTGTTCTTCAATGGGTAGTTTAGCGAGAAGATCTAATGCTTGGCGATCTTCCTCGTGAGAGGCAAGGACAAGAGCTTGTAGAAACTCAGGACTTTTTTGACTGTAGCGTTCTGAATAGTCCTGTGGATAGGAACTTAAGCTCGTTTGGAGTAGCCGATCAAAGTCAGAAATTTCCTCTTGATCTATTTCTATTGGTGCAGGATTTAGGCTATTGAATTTATTTTGTTGTGAAAAAAAACGACTAAAAAGACCCATGGTTATAGTTCCTTTGATTGTTGGCTAGAAAATGTAAGCTCGTACTTTAGTGCGCTTGATCTGGAAGTGCAAGGGGGCTTAGGTGAAAATAGTTAAGCAAACCGATAAAAGTGTCGATAAGAGTTAAAGTAGCCGACAACAACTTTGTTTATGTTCGTCGTATCATCTTTTTTAAGTCGTGAGGTTTTGATGACAATCAATCAGCTTGCTTTTAATACTTTGCCCCGTGCGGGCTATTCAACTGTTCAGCACAGCAAGCCAAATGATCAATCATTTGCGAGCGCACTTGATCGTGCGAAAGACTCTACGACTCATCGCAATTATGAAGCGCGCGAAGTGCTTCGTATGTTGCAAGACTGTATGCTTGGTTTACTCGCAGGGCAAGAGGAGGAGATGGATATGCTATCCTCCTATAACTTTGTTCGCCCCTTTACCAATGCGGGGTATGATGCGTATCGTGCCGCTGCAATGCCGAGCAGTGCGCCTGTCTATGCTGACCAATCACCATCAGCAGCAGTGCCAGTTGAGAGCTCTGCTCCGACGGATTTTCAAACGGTTGTCGAAGCTAACCCCGTGATACAAACGAATCCTGTTGACGTTTCCGCTGTTGAAATCGTTCCAATTGTTGCGCAAGCGGTTCAGCCCGCACCTTCCCAGTCAATGACCTTACGTGAGAATATCGAGAACTTGATCGATCAAGTGGCGCAGCGTGTGGGCCTGCCTGCGAGTCTTATCCGTTCCGTTGTGAGTACTGAAAGTTCCTATCGCCATGATGCCGTTTCACCCGTTGGTGCTCAAGGGCTGATGCAACTTATGCCAGGCACCGCAGCAGAATTAGGTGTCGAGGATAGCTTTGATCCGCAGCAAAATTTAATGGGCGGTAGCCGTTACCTCAAAGGGTTACTTAAAAAATATGATGGTGATCTCGATCACGCTCTTGCTGCTTATAACTGGGGGCAGGGGAATGTTGATCGTAAAGGGTTAGAGCGGATGCCGACCGAAACGCGTAACTACATTGCCAAGGTGAAGCTAGCCACCACCCAATTAGGTTAACTCATCTCATTTTATCCAATCCTTTCCGTGATTGAATCTTGCCGAAGTTAGGAGTCATTCTATATGGCTTTCCTCAAATCCTATTAGCACGTGATGATGTGATTTTGATGACTACTTGCGCCTATTGTTAGTGCATGCCGTACCAATAATCATAGCCTAAACACAATTATAGTGGTAGCGTGCCGCTGTTCGTATGACACAATCTCTTAAATATCACTCGTTTATGGATGACTGATGCAAGAAAAACAAACCACTTCTGAAATGGTTATAGAGCCCACACCTCCGCGTAGCAAACCCTGTGATTCTACACGTGGGCAAGAAAAACCGATTTTTGCCGATGTTGAAGTTTTACCGCCTGATTCGACCTATCAGCATGCCAAACCACGCCCTCAAGGGGAAAGTGGTCTGCGAAAGTTTGGCGGCATCGGCTTATTACTGCTGTTTATATTCAGTAAGTTGAAATATGTCGGATTACTGTTGCAGGTTGGTAAGTTTAAAACGTTTCTCAGCATGGTCATCAGCATCTGGGCTTATGCCATGTTCTGGGGGTGGCCCTTTGCTGTCGGTTTTGTCGTCTTGATTTTTATCCATGAGATGGGTCATGTGATTGCTCTGCGAATGATGGGGATTCCCGCCTCAGCACCGATGTTTATTCCGTTTGTTGGTGCCCATATTGTTATGAAGAAGATGCCGAAAAACGCCTATGTCGAGGCTGTAGCAGCCTACGGAGGGCCATTGCTTGGTACGCTGGGAGCCATCGGCTGTGCAGGTGTTGGTTTTTATACCCAAAACCTGTTTTGGTTTGCTTTGGCATCAAGTGGTTTTCTCCTGAACCTGTTTAACCTGTTACCGATCTCGCCGCTAGATGGTGGCCGAATTATCGGTGTCATCAGCCCAAAGCTCTGGATTGTCGGCTTACTCGGTGCTATCGGCTTGTTTTATCTGACCTGGTCACCAATTATTGCCTTAATTGTCATTATCGGTAGCTTTCAGATCTATAAATCGTTCAAAGCATCGAAAACTGAGCGGGCTGCTTACTATAGTGTTTCGCTCACCAAACGATTCGCTATGGGGGCGGCGTTTCTGCTGCTGTTAGCGGTGACATCTATCGGTATGTTGTTGATGCAGGTGCCGTTACAGAATTTGTAAGCGAGTGAAATTGATTTGTAAGAATATAAAAGGCCGTCTGCATCACAATGCAGACGGCCTTTTGTGCTTTGTCGGGAAAAGTACGTCGGCTGCGAGACGAGACTCGCGAACTAGATTTCTGGAGAATAAACGTTGAATGGCGTGATAATAACCACCGTTGGCTGAAGTAATGCGGGGGAAGCGGTCAATTGCCGCCGCCAGACCTTTAGAGTTATAAAAAAGTAAGTAAAAAATGACCCGCGATTGTTTTACCCTGCGGGTATCCACTTCTTGTTAAAAAATGGTCAACCTCAAAACTGACCTCTATCTTAGTCTGCACGGTAATCGTTAGTTGATAGTTCTTACCACACTGTTGCGGCCTTTGTTCTTGGCTAGATAAAGGGCGTTGTCCGCTTTTTTGAGTAAATCCTCCAAGCTGTTATCTGTTGCATCAAGGCTGGCAACACCGAGGCTAATGGTGCAGGTGAAGGGGGTTCCGTCAAACTCAAAAGGGTGGTCACAAATAGCGCGGCGCAACTGTTCCGCAACTTTGTAGGCTGCTTGGTGTGGTGTCTCAGTAAGTAGACAGCAGAATTCATCACCACCATAGCGGATGAAAAAGTCGGTTGTTCGTATCTTGGCAGAGATACGCTTGGTTATCTCTTTCAGCACGGCATCTCCACATTGATGGCCATAATTATCATTGACACTTTTGAAATGATCGACGTCAATCATGAGCAAGCTGAGGTCGCTTTTGAAGCGTTTGCAGCGATCAATCTCTTTGAGTAGTTGGTTTTCCATGAAATTACGATTGTATCCACCAGTCAGGTAATCCACTTGGTTGAGGCGCACCAGTTTCTTCTGATAAGAAACCATGTCGCTGACATCCTGTACCGATAGATACAGCCCCTCAATGTCACCTTGTTCGTTGCGTATCGGACCCATGGCACAGGTTTGTTGCATAAACTCAAACTCATGTGCGCGTGAACCGGGGGCTGGCATGGGGAAGAGGTATTGATGGAGTTTTTGGGAAAAAAAACTGAAATTACCAAATGCCAGTACTGCACGGCAGTTGCGCAAAAAATGTGGTCGTTCTAGTTGCGGATAAACCTCAAACAGTTTTTTGCCGACAATATCATCTGCACTAATGCCGCTGTGCAGGGTCATCCAGCGATTCCAGTGTTTTACCGTCATATCTTTATCCAGCACAACTAAGCCGGTATTTATGGTTTCAAAAATTTGACCGAAAATCACTCGAAAGACTCCAAAAATGCCATAAGTGCTTTTTTAAGCCAATCTACGGAGTTTTGATTGGCAATCAAAAATAGATATCCTTCCACATTTTGTTGTTCGAAGCGGAACCTCGTGCGGATGGATATGGCAAAACTCTCAGACGGAACAGGGGAATCGCAGCCTTCAAGAGTGAGATTCTTGGCGGTGATGTGTGGCGGGTCGTAGGCAACGACATCATTAAGCAATTCAGCAATTTTGCCGATGCATGCGCCAATGAGGATATTCCCGACCTCAAGGAGCGTTTCTGTCTCCAATGTGTCGACATCAATATCCTGACAGTTAAACTCCTGATCCTGAGTAAATAGATGTAACAGCTCTTTTTCAGCACCCTCCGGAAAAATCAACAAGGCTTGTCCCGAAAATTTACCCAGAAAACTCTGCTCGATAATGTTAACTGTCGTCGCTGGTTTCAGCTCCTTGCATAGGTAGTCTGGCAGGTCTGCACCCTTGAGAATCTGAATGTCAGGAACACTCAGTACTACAAAAATATCAATCACTTCTGCAAGTTCAGCCGAAGCCTGACCAAAAGCAATATTCATCACCTCTTGCAGAATGCCTTTTTCTTCTGCGGCAAACAACTGTTCGTGGTCGCTATTCATGCTTGTTTAAGCCCTTCCATAGCGCTGGTTGCCATTTGCAGTGCTTCAGATACTCTGTCTTTAGATGGTGGTTTTTTTATGGTGTGTAAGGCTCCCATTTCACTCACTTGACGGAGTACTTTCTCTTGGATATCTGCCGTGGCAACAATAACGATTGCTTGAGGGTCGTGTTCTTTGATGGCAGCTAGCGCTTCAAAACCATCCATAACCGGCATGGTTAAATCCATAAAGGTGAGATCTGGGGTAAACTGTAGGAATTTTTCTATTGCCTCTTTACCGTTACTTGCTTCATAGAGGGTTAGACCGTGATCAGGCGGCAGGCATTTTTTCATAATCATGCGCGCAACGGGCGAATCGTCAACAATCAGCACACTTTTAAGCATATGATTTTT